>Ga0222717_10004470_pt1 | contig 10294 bp, 18 predicted proteins | sample C33_18DmetaG_FD_165053 | JGI IMG/M metagenome (GOLD analysis project Ga0222717, IMG submission 165053) | Estuarine water microbial communities from San Francisco Bay, California, United States - C33_18D | ecosystem: Environmental > Aquatic > Marine > Unclassified | place: USA: California...
TTCCCTTTGAGTTGGTTTATGATTCAATACAAACACCTCAATATAAGGTTTCATTTTTGGGTGATGTAAATCTTTCACATTCTGCTCCTCAAACAACACAAACAACATCGGCAGTAAGATTATCATTATCAAAACAAAACAATACTTCATTAGAAGTTGATTTAGATATTGAAAAAACTGAAGAACATATAATCATTACTTTGGATGTGCCTGAGAATAATTTTAGTTTAGTTGGTTCTGAGTTTAGAATTGGGTTCGATAACGAAAGAGTAGAGTACGATAAGTTAGAAACTACCACAATGATGAATAGCTTTGATGCTAAGAGAAGTTTTTATGTTAAGATAGGTTCTATATCAGTAGATGGTTCTATGACCTTAAATGGTGGTGTTCAATATAAAATTTATTTCAAACCAATACAATCATTTGAATCAACATTAGGATTGGTATCGGTTAAAAAATCGGAGGTTGTTGATGTAAATGCTAACACAATAAATGTAATTATAAAATGAGAAAGATATTATTATTTATATTATTATTTGTGGTATCTTGTCAACCTGATGAGTTGATGGTTGTTGAACCATATCCACAATATGAAATGATATTTGAGGAATCAATATCTAATGTTGTTGATGGACAAGAGTTTTCATTTGAAGTATCATCTACTGATGAACATATGTTAATTATATCTCATCAAAATAATTCAGTAATTACAAAAGAATCATTCACCCCAACAATGGGATTAAACACAAAAATCCTTTATATAAAATCTCTACCAAAGGGAGAATTAAATCTATCATTGGTAAACGATAGTTTAGAAATAGCAAAAACTACTATTATTATAGAATAACATATTTATAGGTATGTTAGTTTACGATTTCAAAAATGTGGGAAAGATTTATGGATTAACCAATAATGATTCGGTTGAACCAAAACACGCTGACCGTATTGCTGAAATTCCTAAATCTATTTTGTCTGGATTCAAATATGAGCGATACAAAAATATGCCTCCATATAAAAATGAATCTATGAGAACAATGCAGGAGTTAATTAGATTATCACAAATGCCGTCTGATGATAAATTTACTTTAAAAATGGATAAGGTAAAGGAATCGTTTAAAGAATTATGTGAAGAATTAGATTTAGATTTTCCTAAAAAAGAGATAAAAGAATTAAAGGATTCAGTTAGCGGTATAGTATTGGATTTAAAATATCACTACAACAGACCAAGACCTTATAAATTAGCACCTTTACTGAACATAGATTTAGATACTAACGAAATCGAAGATACTACATCCGATTCACCATCATATCCGTCGGGTCACTCTACACAAGGAATATTGATTGGTAATTATTTAGCTTACAAAAATCCTTTATATAGAGGAAAATTTTTGAAATTAGGTAGAGATATCGCTAGAAGTAGAGTAATTGCAAAAGTACATTATCCTTCTGATGTAGATATGGGTGAAATGATTGCTAATGATATGTTTGAATATTTAAAGAAAAATAAATTAATATGAAACTTAGAGATATCTTATTAGAGGATTGGTGGGATAAGTTATCTCCTGAAGAACAAAGTGATTATATTAAGAAACATCCTAATAGTAAAAAGGCTGTAGATTCTAAAAGTAAAAAACCTAAAGTAGATGTTCCTTTACCGAAAATTAATATCAAAGATTTAATGCCAAAGTTTGATTTTGGAAAGCCACCTAAAGAAAGAAAATATAGCGATGGATATACTAAATCAGATAAACCGATACCATATGTACCTGTTGAGAAGTTATCTTATAAGTTAGATACCTCAGAAATTAAAACCGAAAAAGATTTTAAAAAATGGGAATCATCTTATATGGAAAGTGGTGATGTTATAGAAAATATGGATGGATATGCTGCGGAAGTTCAAGAATCACATATGAATTTTAGAAAATCATTATCTGAAAAAGAAACAAAACAATTGGAAAATGATATAGATTTTTGGAAAATAAAAGGTGGTTATGATGCTTATACATATGCCGATAATGATAAAGAAAGACAGGAAGTTGTAAAACGAAATGAAAGATTATCTTCTATGGCACATCAATCGGTTGTAAAAATAAAACAACCATTGGAAAGGGGTATATCAGTACCTAAAGGTGTAACCGAACAAATCCTTAGTATGTATAGGGTTGGTGAAGATGCTGAAATACCAGGTAAGGATTCGCATGGATGTAGTGGATTTAGTTTATCAGGCAAAGTGGCTAGAAAGTTTAGTGGTACTTCTAATTTAGATTCAAATATCGATAGTGATAATGATTCCATATTATTTAGAATTTTACCAAATTCAAATAGTGAAGTTAGAGGACTTTTTATAGATGGAGACCCATCGGCTGCTGATGATGGTTTTTTGGAAGAAATGGAAATTTTAAGAAGTCCTAAATCTAAACTAAAGGTAAAATCCATACAAAAGAAAATGGGACCTAATGGTAACCAACTTACAGTAATAGAATTCCAAGAACCAGATTCGTTTAACGAAACGATTATGAAAGAAAATAAAAAAATTACGGATAAAGTTTCTCTGAGATATTTATCAGGACCTGTTAATAGGGAAAGAACAAAAAGAAAAGGTAATAAAAGGATAAAACTATCTGATTTAATTAAAAACAAAAAGAACTAATATAATGCCAGGAAAATTAAAACCCAGTACTAAAGAGTACATTAGAGATAAGAACGGGAGACAAACCAATAATTGGTTTTGGAAGCATTATACTTTAAGTGGAGCGAGTACTGAGGAGTTGATAAAGTTATATGGCACACCTTCCTATAAAAAGAAGAAAAATCAAATACAAAGAGAACTTAAAAAAAGAGGAGTAGAGGTATGAAAGAATACGCAGTACAAAAACAATTAGTTCCTGTTGATAATGGAACTGACCCGAATTGGGCAAAAAGACAGATTTGGGTTTATAAGTTAAATGGTGAAGATACCGTTGATGAGTATGATACTCAATCTGAAGCACAAACTAAAAGAGATGAATTGGATTCTAACGACCCGACAAGTAGAATATATAGGGTGGTAAGAAGAATTGACCAGTTTAACTATGAAGTACTTTAGTTGTCTTGTCTAAATTTTTATTTTAAATTTTTATTTAATAGTTGTCTTGCACCGTTGTCACTGTGTCCGAAAAATCAAAAGGAATATTTGCTCGGTCCAACAATCGTTTCTGATTGAAGTTTGGAAGCGTTTAAACTCATAGCTTCACCTTAGAGTCTTTTATGTGAGTGTATATAGATATAGACCAAAATCACCAAACATAAAAAAAATTTCAACTTTTTTCACTTTTTGAAAATTTAGTTGAAAGGGTTTGGAATTGTAAAATATTTTTCGTATATTTGTGGATAAACATCAAATTAAAATATGGAAGATAAAGTACAATACGGAGAAACGGCAGTTGAATTTTGTGAAAGAACCTACCCAGAAACTTGTAAAGAGTTTAAAGTAATCTTAGATGAGATGTATGAAACATTTTGTAAAAAACAAAGAAACTATGGGCCAGGCAACATTTCAGTTGGTTCATCTTTAGAAACCGAAGATGATATTAAAGTAGCATTGACAGGATTGTGGTTTAGAAAGAACGATAAAATCCAAAGATTACTTCAGTTAGTTGTTAAAGGACAACCAGATGAAGTTGGTGAAAATATCCAAGATACTTATGAAGATTTATCAGTATATGGAATCATCTCTCAGTTAGTTCAGAGAGGTAAATGGGCAAAATAATGAAAGTAACTTATTGTGAAGTATGGGGACAAGTTTATCTACTCCCCTTTATTAAATTAACTCACACTCGAACTCTTAATGGTGATTTAGAACTCATCATAGGTTGGTTAAAGTGGGAGATTATAATCGGAATATAAAATGAGAATTTGGCACATATCAGATACACACACTTATCATAGATTGTTGGGAGTTCCAGCTGATATTGATATGGTGATTTTTAGTGGGGATTGTTCTAATCCAAAAGACCCCTATCCAAATGAAGTTGAGGTAAGAGGTTTTATGGATTGGTTTGCTTCATTAAAAATTCAATATAAGATATTTGTTGCTGGAAATCACGATACTTCAATTGAAAAGAAGTTTGTAACTTCAGAAGATTTTGCTCGTAGAAATATTATCTACTTAGAGAACGAAGATGTAATCATTGATGGATTGAAAATATTTGGTTCACCATACACTCCAACATTTGGATTCGGTTGGTCCTTCAATAAAGATAGAACAAAGTTAGATAGAATTTGGAGAAACATCATTGATGAAGATGTGGATATCGTTATCACTCACGGACCACCAAAAGGAACTTTAGATTTATCATTTGATAGAGCTGGAAACTTGGAAAGATGTGGTGATAAATCTCTACTTAATCGAGTGATGGAAGTTAATCCAAAGTTATGTTTATTTGGACACATTCACAATCACCAAGACATCATTAATCAAGGTACAATGAAACTAAGTGGATTGGATACTATCTTCTCAAATGGTTCGGTAATGAAAGATGGTAGATTTGGTAAACTAACATCAAACGGAAATATATTTGAAATATGATAACAGGAGAACAACCAAAAGCATTACTAACTCAAGATGAGGATGGTAATTTAAAGTTAGACGAAAACTTTCAAAGAATGATTTATGGAGACCCACAAATGAATTGGGAGTTGGTTAGAGAACGAGATGGGTTAACCAAACAATCCAATAAGATTATGTGGATTGAGTTTAATGAAGAAGGTAGATTCAAAGAAAAGTATGATGAACCAGCAATTGGTAGAAGTTTGATTATGTCTCCATTCAATCAATACTTTACTTGGCAAACCACAACGATTACTGAAATTGTAGAACAAAGAAATGGTTACCTAAAATTCAAAACCAAAAACTCTAACTACGAACTATTGAAACTATAACTATTTATTATTATGAGATGGGTAGAGTACTTTCAAAACTTAGCACACCAAATTAAACTCAAATCCAAAGATGAGAGAACTCAAATTGGTGCAGTAATCGTTGGTAAAGATAAAGAAATTGTATCAACGGGTTACAACTCATTTCCCAGAGGTATAGATGATAATAAACCACTCAGACAAGAAAGACCAGAAAAGTATTATTGGTTTGAACACGCTGAAAGAAACGCAATTTACAATGCCGCTAGAATAGGTGTATCAACTAAAGGATGTACTATGTATCTATCTTGTGGGATACCTTGTTCAGATTGTGCTAGAGGAATTATCAATGCTGGAATCGTAAGAATATTTTGTGAAAGAGGTGGTGGAGCTAAAGGAAAGAAGTGGGATGAATCCGCTGAAAGAAGTTGGGAAATGTTTCAAGAAGCAGGAGTTAATGTTCAGTTCTACGATGAAGGACATAGTGGAATCTAATCTTTCTTAAATTCCAATATTTATATAGAAAGGAATTATAATGGCAGGTCCGTTAAGAAGAAGAAGATTAAGAAGAGAGAAGAGAAGAGCTGAAGCTAAGCAAGCTGCACAATCTTCTGCTATACTTGATAAACTAAAATCAGATGGTATAGAAGCTGTAACTAAAAAGATTGAAGCACCTATTAAACCAGCATCAAAAAACATTAGAGAAATAATTAATGATGGTATTGTTGAAAAACAAGTTGTTGGTGATTTCGAAGAAAAGGGTTCTATCAGATTAAGTGGAGAATACCCTCAGAACTTTGTAGATGTTCCTAAATATGATTTATCAAAGATAGTTGTAATTGAAGATGAGGAAGTTAATTTCAACTTTATTCTTTGCTTGAAGGATGGTGAAGAATCACTTCCACAATTGTTTGCAACAAAAGATTTTTATGAAGTATTAATTAAAAACTATAATGAAAGAAATCCATTTGGTGTAAATGATATTATTGAAGAAAAGAACATTGTAGTTATTGATATCAAACCATTAAAAGAAAAAATAGAGGTGATGCGAAAAGCTGAACTAAGTATCAACTTAAATAGAAACGAAATAAACGGACAGGTTGAAGTAAAGAGGCATTTATTTTCTTATTCAAATTATGATGTTGGTGCAGATAAGGTATTGGTTGCAAATCCTACTTATGATTTTATAGAACTATTAAAATATATAAGTTGGGTAGTAACAAAACCGGCTCCCAACTATGATGATAGATTAATACCAGCTACTGATTTAGGTGATTTCCAAAGTTTCCCTCCAGAACCAACAGATGAAGATGAACCATCCAATAAAGTGGATGATACCGTTGATGATAATAATAACCCAGCTGACCCAAACCCAAATTTATATCCACCGATTGGTAGAAAAGGTGTTGAACCTGGAGAAACTGTATTATTCGATGGTATTTACTTTGAGTGGGTTGTTGAAAATCAAAAATGGAGAATTGATAGAGGAAATTCAGACAGAGATTAAAACTCACCTCTTCTTATATTTATAATTGTAACACCTAAACATTTCGGTTTGTATGAAGAAAAGACCACTAGCAAATGTTGAGTGGAGAAAATACTTCTCACTTAATAATACCACATTGAATGAGTATTTAGATTCCTATGGAGATGATTTTCTTAACCAATCCCTTTCTCGAATAGTTCATGCTCACAAACAAAACCTACCTTCAATTGTGTTGATTGATTTTACAATCGATGGTGTTGTTTCTGTAGCTGAAAAAAAAGATTACCTATTGGTTTTACAACGATTACTAAATTTATGTGAACGATTGGAAAAGTATGAGATTTGCGCAGAGATTGTAAAGTATCAGAAATCAATTCAACCAAAGATTAAAACCCCAACTAAAAAATCGCATAAGATAACAACAATTAAATAAATAAAATGGCAGAGAACATTAGAAAAGTTCCACCTAAAGGTAAAATCAAATTTGATATAACCTTGTCTGAAGAACAAAAGTTAGCAAAAACAGCAATCCTTTATCATCCTTACAATTTTATAATGGGAAAAGCAGGTTCCGGAAAAACCCTATTAGCAGTACAAATCGCATTAGATATGTTTTTTACTAGGCAGGTAAATAAGATTGTAATAACAAGACCAACGGTTTCAAACGAAGATAATGGCTATCTGCCTGGTTCACTAAACGAAAAGATGGAGCCTTGGTTAGTACCAATTCGTTCCAATATGAGAAAAGTTTATAACAAACCAGCCATTTTGGAAAAGATGGAAAAGGATGAGAACATTGAATTAGTATCCCTATCTCATTTCAGAGGAAGAACATTTGAACACTCTATTGTAATAGTTGATGAATTTCAAAATCTAACCAAATCACAATTGGGAATGGTATTGGGTAGATTGGGTAAGGGTTCTACAATGATTCTAACTGGAGACCCACAACAAATCGATTTAAAGTTTTCAAACGATTCAGCAATACACGATGTTCCTAAAGTAAAGGATTCACAATATGTTTATTCAACGCATTTAAGAGATAACCATAGACACGAAGCATTGGATGAACTACTCCGATTGTTGAGTAATTACTCATAAAATAAATTAAAAATAATTTGAAAAAAGTTGAGATTTTATTTGGAGGTCTCAACTTTTTTTCGTATGTTAGTACTGTAATTGAGAGTAAGAGTTAAACGAATTAAAACCCTAAAAGATATGAAAACTAAATTTGATTTGTGGCTAGAAAAAGTTAATGAGACTCGTAAAGAGTATTGGGATAACAAATTCAACTACAAACCCTACGAACCCCTAAGAGTTGATAAAGGTAGAAAATACATCCGTTTATGGGATGATACTTCTTGTTGGGGATTTGTTTCTATGGTAGACGGAGTTAACAAAGGAGTTCCAGTTAAGAAAGGTGATTTACTAAAACCTCAGGGTTGGCAAGGACCTGCCAAACATAGTAGAGGTAACATCTTCGATGGAACTGATAGTTGGGAATATTTCGGACCAAATTATTTATAAACCTTAAAAGATTAAAATATGACAATTAAAGAATTTTACTTAAACGAATATCCAACCGATGAGTTGGGAATTGAACTTGATTCTAAAGCAACCTTTGCTGGATTAGTTACTCAACTATTTGGTGATATGGATGTTTATAAATACATTGGTGTTTATGATAGTTTAGTAAGAGAAAGATTGTTTTCAGAATTAGCTAAACAACTCAACACTTCCTACGATTATGTTTATAATTTATGGTTAAATTAATTCAGAAAAAGCTTGCATGATTCAAATAAATTTCGTATATTAGACCTGTTAATGAGTGAGAGTTTAATCCTTAAAATAATCAATGAATAAAAAGAAAATAGTTTACATAGATATGGATGGAGTTATTGTTGACTTCGGAAAAGCAATTGAAGATTGGTTTGAAAAGCATCCACATTTAGTAGAAAGATATAAAGATTTCCCCGACCACATTCAAGGTTTGTTTAGAAACCCCCCTCCGATTGAAGGAGCCATTGAAGCAATCAACAAATTAGCTGAAAGTGGTAAGTACGAACTATTCATAGCTACCTCTGCTCCTTGGGGTAACGCTGGTTCGGCATCTGATAAAAGAATGTGGATTGAGGATTACTTCGGTGATTTGTTCCACAAAAAAATGTTTGTAACTCACAGAAAAGATTTATTAATGGGTGATTATCTTATCGATGATAGATTGAAGAATGGTGCTGGTGAGTTTAGTGGAGAACTTCTTCAGTTCGGTACGAATTGGGAAGATGGTAAAGAGGGAGCGTTCCCTAATTGGCAAAGTATTTTAGATTATTTATTATAAATGAAGTGTAAAAGATGTTACGGTAAGATGTATAAAACATCTTCTTGGAAAGTAGGTTCTTATTTTGTTAAATGTGTAAAGTGTGGAACAACTGATTTACTACCCGATAAACCATATGAACGAAAACCAATTTATAAATGAAACAATTCGATAGTATAAATTTTTTATTAAAGTTTGCTTTAGTTTTATATTCCTTAATGTTATTAGGAACATTAACATCTTGTACGGATGACCCATTATCAGATTTACCCGATAATTACACAATGGAGTTAGATGGTAGATTGGACACAACTAATGAGGGTTTATATAAATTAGAATTAAACTCAACTGATAATTCTATTCAAACAATTCATAGAATTACAGGTAAACTTTTAAACAATGGAGAAGAACCATATCCACAATTAGTTGAATGGGAATCATCTCATAAATGGACTTTAAATGATACTGCTTATGTATTCATTCGAAGAACTATAAATGTATTGGGTGATTGGGTAGATGTAGATACAACATATGTAACTGGATTTGCTGGAACTATTGTACCAACTATTAATGAGTTTTCATATAGTGGAACTGGTGGAGAAATAAATACAGTCATCGCACCTATCGATGAAATGGTTGGAGACACACTTATCGTAAAAGCAAGATTTGAAGATTTAGAAGAAACTATTAGAATCGTATTAGAATGAGAAAGATAAGATTACAAGCAACACCACTAACCGATGAAACCTTTAAAAGGCAAGGTTGGTCAAAACATTTATCAAACGATTATAATGGAACTGGTGATTTTATTGAGAATAGAGAGGACTTAGAGGAAAATGAGGAATTGGATAAGCCTTACTTTTGGACACTGCCATTACCTAAAGAAAGAAATGATAAATACGCACCAAGGTTTGTAACAAACTCATCTGATGATGATATGGAGTTGGTAAATATGGGATTGAAACCAGGTCAATATTTTATTGAGATTTTAGATTTCGATGGACTTGGATTTTGTACAACCGAAGAAGAATTAGAAATATTATATAGGTCACTAACTGGAAAATATATAGAACAATGATTAGAAACTATACCGAAGAACAATTAGAAGCAAACTATAATAAGTTTATAGAGGCATTAAAAAAAGTATTTAGTGGAGAACGATTAGAAAAACTTCTCCATATGTATTCCCCAGAAGAATTAGGAACTGAACTTGCTATGGCACCTGCTAGTGGTAAGTTAAACTTTCACTCTGCATATCCTGGTGGCTATATTGACCACGTGATGAATGTAGCAAGAAATGCTTATAAACTAAAAAAGATGTTTGAAGAGAGTGGTGGGTTTATTAACTTTACTGATGAAGAATTATTCTTTGCAGCTTTTCACCACGATTTAGGAAAGTTGGGTGATGGTAAAGAACCATATTATCTACCACAAGAATCAGAGTGGCATCAGAAAAATAAAAAAGAATATTTTACTCACAATCCAAAGTTACAATACTTTGATGTAACTGATAGAGCATTTTGGTTATTGAATCAATATGGAATCAAATATACTCAGAAAGAACAATTGGGTATCCATATGGCCGATGGGTTGTA
>Ga0222717_10004474_pt1 | contig 10292 bp, 15 predicted proteins | sample C33_18DmetaG_FD_165053 | JGI IMG/M metagenome (GOLD analysis project Ga0222717, IMG submission 165053) | Estuarine water microbial communities from San Francisco Bay, California, United States - C33_18D | ecosystem: Environmental > Aquatic > Marine > Unclassified | place: USA: California...
CTAAACCCAGTATCTCTGCACCATAGAGGTTCTCCGTACTCCTCAGCAAGATCCCGGCTTGCCCTTTCACTTTCTACTTTTATTTGAGAAAATATATTACGAGTTTCATATTGAGCCTCTAACCCTTCAAATGCAATACCTCTTTGTTGCAAATATGTATGCCACCCTAATACACCTAAACCTACTGCTCTACCTTTTTCTGCTGTTCTTACAGAGTTTTCAAAACCTTTTCTATATTTAGCCTTTTGAATAAATTCTTCAAGTACACCATCTAAAAACCATGTTGCATCATAAATAAGGTTTGTATTTTTCCATTCATCATACTTAGAAAGATTAAGAGAACTTAAACAACAAACAAAAGAATGATTTTCATCTGTATGTAAAACAATCTCAGAACAGATGTTAGTCATAAATACTTTTAAACCATTTCTCTTATATGCTTCAGGGTTTTGTTTATTAACATTTCCTCTATACATTATATAAGGTTGGCCAGTTTGCCTTCTTTTTCTTTGTACTGCTGCATATCTTTTTCTAGACTCAGTATCACCTTCTAAAACGCTTCTCATAAACTTATCACCGATAACCACACATTGGTTTGTATTTAAACATTGCCTATTAATATCGCCTTTAGGTTCTCTAATTTCTAGCCATTCCCAAAAGTCTCCGTGCTCAATACTTAAATTAGTGCTTGCTGCACCTCGCCTAACGGCTCCTTGATTAGTAGCAAGAATTGTAGAATCATTAATTTTAATAAAAGGTACTACACCATCACTTGTTCCATTATCTGTTATGTTTGTACCTGCTGGTCTGATTTGATTGTGACCAATTCCAACACCACCACCATGTTTAGCCAATAACATTAATTCTAAATTCTTTTGGCCTATATCATTTATAGAGTCAGCTACATCAATACCGAAACAACTTATAGGTAAACCCCTTTCAGTTCCAGTGTTGCTTAATACAGGTGAGGCTAGATTTAGCCAGCCCTTCCAAATGTACTGCATAAATTTATCTGCCATTTCTGGCTTTTTCAGTCTATTTGCTACAGTTGTTGCTACTCTCCAATATGCATCTTTTGGAGTTTCTCCCGGTAAACAATATCCTTTTGATATTGTATTTAAATAAACATCGGTATGCCCCCATTCAGGATAATCAACGCCTCTTTCCCATCCTAGTTCTTTTTCTATTTGATCTGCTGTCATTTTTTTTGTTTTTTAATTATTACCAAATATCATCCCAATCATCACCTTCACCTGCTTTAGCATAATCAGTTGGTCTGATTGCAAAAAAGTCAGTATGAGTATGACCACCTGTTAAATGATAAAACCAATCTAAAGCATCAGCTGATTTTTCATCATATTCAAATATTGGATCTAATCCTAATTCTTGTAATTTTTCGTTTGTTCTTCTGTAAATAAAATTCTTTAAGTCATAAGCTTTTAAATTTTCAATATCACCCATTTCAAAAATCTTATCAATATAATCATGCTCCATATCTACCATTAACTTTGCAGCTTCATAAATAGATTCTTTAACATCACCTCTTAATGATTCATCTTCAGAACACATATGATTAAACAATCTACAGCCCATTTTAGAATGTAATGATTCATCTCTTACAGACCATTTCATCTGTTGGCCAATTCCTTTTAAAAGATTTCTCATTTGAAAACTATATAAAACTGCGAATGAACTATATAAAGATACACCTTCAGCAAATGCAGAAAATATTGCAAGACTTCTAGCAACTTCCTTTCTTGCATCTTTATTTTTCAATAAATCTTTATCAGTATAATCAGCCTTTGTTGACATTAAAAAATCAAATTTATCTGCCATTGAAGGTTCATGTAAAAATGCAGTATAATCTTCAAGACCTAATGTTTCATTTAAATAACTATAAGCAACTGCGTGAATAGTTTCTTGTGAACCAAACATCATTGCCATTTGTCTTATCTCATGTTTAGGAAACCACTTTGTAACCATCCCAGTCCAATAATCAGATACTGCGCATTCAGTTTGTGCAAATCCTAAAAGAATATTTCCTACTAGGTTTTTTTCATGAGGTTTAATATTTTCATTCCAATCTTTTAAATCACCTTGCATTGATATTTCAGTATGAAGCCAAAAGGCTTGTGCTTGTGGTAACCAGCCATCTAGGTAATATTCTGGAAATTCAAAAGGTTTATATTCAATGCGTTCAGTAAAAAGTTTGCTCATGTTTTCTTTATTATTTTAGACAAAACATGCAACTCAGTGTAATTGGTTGCATGTCATTAATTAGTATTGTTTTTTATTTATTCTACTTAAGACATGAGTTTTAGTCATTGTCTTGTTTTTTTAACTCCTGCTCCAAATCATATGCTTTTTGTTGAAGCCTAAATGATTCTTTCTTATAATCTTTCCTTTGGCTATATAATCTACTTAATACATCTTTTAAGATTGATCTCTCAGTACTATAAACAGCACCTGTTACTGATACGATTCTATCATCACCTACTTCTCTATCTTTAAATTCTGGTTTTACTTTTTTAATAAAACTTTCTGGAGATACATTTAATTGTCTCATAATAGATGGGTATAGTGAAGCAAAATCAAATGCAGCTACTGCATTATGCATTCCTGTTTTAGGTTCTTTTACAAAGGCTCCTTCAAACTGTTGTCTTTTAGTTGGCGGGGCCTTAGGATCTTTTGCCATTACTAAATCTCTAGTTAAAAATTCTCTGGCTAATAATGCTTCAGTAATTGCTACAGGTGATGCTGCTTTAAATATACTAATCTGAGTCATATGAGCGATAGTTAAAGCAATTTCCATTGTTTTAATTTTTTCATGAATTAAATAAACCAATGCAGTATCAACAGCATTATAGAAAATATATTTAGGATAATCCTTTTCATACATATCTTGTATTGTACCGTCATATTTAATTTTACGAATACCTACAACCGCTTCACCTACTGTATCTAATTTAAAATCTTCTTTAATATCAACAGTTCTATCCCATTTTGCATAAATATCTAAATAATCCATTACACCTACATGGCATGGAAATTCATGCTTACCAAATGTTCTACCTATAGGAGAAGCTATAGAAGGGTCAATTCCTAATTTCTTACAACGATTTACAATATACTGCCAGTCAAATTGAACATAATTCCAACCTGTCATCATAGAAAACTTTTTAACAAAAGAATCCATAAAAGTATAAAGCATATCATACTCATTTTTAAAACATTTAAAGATAAATGAAAATTCTTCACCTATACCTTTAAAATGTTCATCTATTTGTTTTTGAATTTTGGATTGTGTTTGCCTATCTAAATCTTTTGTAGCTAAAACTATACATTGCTTTTCTGGGGTAACTATACAAATTGCAGTTACTGGATTAGGTGCCTTGCTTGGTTCTGGAAATGAATCAGTTACCTCAACTTCAATATCTACAAAAAATGTTTTTGGAAAATGATAACCAAATATAAGTTCTCTATCGGAAAAAGATAATTGATCCATATATTCAATAATTCTATACTTGTTTAAATACCTGGATCTTGCTTTCTTTACTGACCGACCATCCCAGTTTTTTATTTTAGCATCTGCCTTAGGATCACCTGCATCACACACCTCCCAGTTAAACATATCCTCTGGTTGAAGATCATAAGTTTTAAATCTGGTTTTTCCGTCAAGATTAAAATAAGAAACCCATAATTGGCGATCTTCTTGAGTTATGTCTAATAGCATATTTTATTTTTTATAGGTACTGATTAATAATTGTTTTCTTGTCTGTTCCAATTCTCTTCATTCTTTGAAAGATAGTAATTGTAAAATTCTTGTGGTGTTACACCGATTGCTAAACCTGCATTAAAAACAAAATGCATTACATCTATCCATTCCATTTTCAATTCTTTTAAATCACCTGGAGTTAAATCAGAAAGTTTTTGTTTTCTGATTTCAGGATTTTTAGATTTCCAAGGTTTCCATGCAGCATTACCTTCACCGTCTTCGATTCCTCCAACAGCATCTACCATTTCATGTAGTTCATCAATAATTGCATGATTAGTAACCATTAAAAAATCTATAACATCACCTATCGTGAACTCTGAGAAAGGTTTTCTGCCTTGTTTCTCAAAATACATAGATTGTGTTTTTGCTTGGAGTGAATAAAGATCTTCTAATGAATTTTTAGAATGATCATAACCGTTTTCTGAAAAGTAGTCTCTTACTTCGAGATCTTTGCATTTATTATCCGTGTTTGCCATATTATTTTGATTTATTTTTATATAGCTAAAAGATAGGTTTGTTTTATTTTTGTTTAGAGATATATTCTAACATTTGAATGTTCCACTTAGGATCAAACCAAAACCGTCTACCGTTCTTGTCCATAATATGGCCCATGTTTTTATTGTTATAACATTTGATAAACCTTTCGAATTTTTCTTTATCTGATTTCCAAGGATTTTCCCAATCTTTTAATTGACCACCACCTAAAGAATATGCCTTTCTTGGTATATCGGTACACAACTGTAAAAACTGAGGGCAATTTTCTATAACTTCTCTGGCATCCATAAAAGGATTTACATTAGGTAAACGATATAATATTTCTGCCCTTAAGTAATTACCAATACCATTAAAATATTTTTGGTTCATTAAAACTAAATGAATAGGTTGATCAAAAACTTTTTTGTCTAAGTTTTTAAGTACATGCATTCTAAATTTATCAACCTCAGTTGTTGGATCTGGTCCACGATTTGTACTCCAAGTTTCACCAGCTTTCCATTTACCAAATCTCCTTACATCAACAAATGATAATGTAGTACCATCCTTTCTATAAAATTTTAAGTGGGCATGTTTTGGTTCTTGTCCAGTATTTGTTAATTTAAAATGACCACTCATTCCCATAGACATTCTAAGTGGAGTTGTTTTACCACTTTCACTAATATAAAGTATTAGTTCTTTTCCTCTACTCTCAGCAGATAAACTAAAATAATCATTAGGACTTTCTGGTGTAATACAGTGAGTCCCTTTATGAGCTGGGTTTTTTTCAATTTTTGTATATTGTATACAAGGACCTTCTCCATTACTACATGCATTTATATAATCTGCTGTTAATCTAAGTTCTGCTAATTCTGGCATATGTTAATTATTAAATCCTTTAATATGAATATTTAGGTTTGTTAAAAGTTCGGGAGTTCTTACCCCACTTCGGTTAATACTATCAAGTATTTTTTGCTCAGATTTTAAAATCCATGCTATCTTAAAATTATCTATTAGTATTTTATAGATAGGTAATACCAGATCAAGATTATCTAATTCATAAAGCTTTTTTGCTATTTGGGATATAGGAACAATATGTTCTAAATGAAATATACCATTCTTTCTACCAACATCCTTTAGGCCACTCTTATTAGTTTGTTCTCTCCATGTAACCCATTTTAACTTTTCTTCAGGGTTATCTATCTTTAATTTAATAGCTTCCTGTAGAGCGGCGCTCGAATACATGTAAGGGAGACCTAATTCTTTAGGGGTATTACTGTAAAACCTAATAAGTCTTGTTATAGTGTACTTAATTTCTTTGTCATCAGGATTATCTTTAATCCATTTCAATAAAGGTTGTAATGTTTTTGCATATAAAATTATCTTATCTATCATATTACCCTTTCATAATTTTTAGTGAGTTACGAATAGTTCCATTTACTGACTGAACTGTGATTCCTAATTCTTTTGCAATTTCAGAAGTTTTCATTTCAATACAATCAATACCAAATTTCATTTTAATAATTTCTTGTTGCTTAGGTTTCAGTTTGCCTATTAATTTTTCTATCTTGTATTTGAGATGATCCGAATCATGTCCTGATTCAATATGAGATTCATAAGTACCTTGATATGTTGGATCCAATTCAGATACTTTAGGACCTATATCAGGGATATGAGTTTTGTGAGCAGGTACGCGGATTGTTCTGCTCTTATTATTTAGAGCTTGTCTGATTGTAGCTTTAATCCATGCTGCTGCGTATGAAGAGAATTTAGATCCTCCGTCCTCTTTCCATTTATCTCTAGCTTTACATAATCCGATTGTACCTTCGTGGATTAGATCTTCTAGTGATAATCCCATTCCTTGATATTTTTTAGCAAGGTGGACAACCAATCTCATATTGGATAGTACCGGGTCAGCTGAATTAATGTTTTTTGCAATGTCTTTGTAAAGTAATGTGTTCATAAAGGTTCCGTTTTTTGTTTTATTATTAATATATAAATATAATCAATTTAATTGGGTTTTGTACTATAAATTCTTGTTTTTTTCAAAAAGTTATTAACAATTTTCTACTGGCTCGTAAATGTTGTAAGGTTCATTTATACCATCCTCATTATATCGATTTACTGTTATTTCTCGGCAGTATCCTATTTCTTCAATGTAAACTATATTGTCCATGTTGTTATGTATTAATTAATATAGTATAAATATAATCAATTTATTTGGGATTCGTACCAAGATTTCTTGTTTTTTTTTAAAAAATTATCATTTATTTATTACCCTTCTTATATTGTACAATAAAATCAAGTGCCATACTTTCAAATTGAGTTAATAATAACTCTGTATTTGCAATTATACAATGTCCACCGATACCATCTGAGGGTGGATATAAATTTGGTCTTACAACCCCTGGCATATCTAACTCAATATATCCAGAATTGTAAGTTTCTGTCCATTTATTAATTACACCAAAATCAATATTGTGTGTATTGCACATTTTCTTCATTTCTCCATGCCATGCAATACATAATCCATAATATGTAGTACTTGTTAATTTAGCTAATTCTGTAGCATCCGAGTTTTCTACATCAATCCATTTTATACCTAATTGAATATAATGTTCTTTTGTTAGTTCTAAATCTTGTAAATTGTTATAGCCAATAAATTTATAGAATGTTTCTATACCTTGTTTTAGATTTGGGTGTATACCTCTTATTGGTGAATGAACAACTGGCCCATTTAATTGTTTAGTAGTCCCAACAGGAACAGTAGAATGTACTATTGTAATTTTAGGTTGATATTTATCAATATATGCATTTGTGATTTCTACAAATTTTACTGAATAGGGTAAGCATATATTTAAGATTTTAACCTTTGATTTTACAGTGTCTAAATCTAAATCTTTAATCATAGGTTCTATGTTTTTGGCTTGATATACTCTAGCTAATGATGAACCTATTTCACCATTTCCAATTATTGCAATGTCTTGCATGATATTATAATTATTTTTAAGAATTTTTATTTATTTTTATTTGGTGCCATTCATCTGCAAACCAGCACATTATTTCTTTTTCTCTTTTTAACATTCGCTTTGCAATTGCAATTGCATATTTTAATCCTTCTCGTGTACTTTTATGACTCAACTCGTTTTCTAATTCTTGTATAAGTTCTTTTAATGGAGTTTTAATTTTGTTCATGGTATGTTATATTGATATATTGTTATATTAATATAATTACATACTTTCAGGAGAATTTACAGGAATTTCATAATTATTTTAGAAATTGTTAACAACTTTCACTATTATCCAATAAGATCAATAATCTTACGATTTTTTATTATCTTTTCTCTGTTATTTAAAAACCATTCAAGATCTGAAAGGCTTGGATCTCCGATTAAACCAGCTTCTTTTCTAATAGCTGATAATTCTTTTCGGATTGTTGACCTGCGATTAGTTATTTGCAGTTCTTCTTGTTGTTCATAATACTTACTTACTGAATCACTCATAGATTGATTTATTATTATATGGAATAAATCAGAGATGTTTCAGAATGGCTATTAAACAAAAAATGCTAGCATCGGCTAGCATTCCATTAAAGAAGTTTAAACCTCTTTAGTTATATTATATAAGGTAAATATTAAAGTGTCTTATTCTCTTAGTTTCTTAATCCATTTTATTGATTCTTTACATAATTCAAATTCCTCTGCTTCCTCTACTCTTACTAAGTTAGTTTCTAATGAATCCAAATAGCCAGATTTTTCTACTGATAAATCTAAATCCATTGTTTTTAAGACTCCTACTACTACTTTATCAGCACCTTTTTCTAATGCTTCAATAATGGATCTTGTAGTAGAAACTGAAACTTCATGAGCTCGCTTTCTTGCTTCTTCTTCTAATTCCTCAATATTTGTTGCTTCAAAATATAACATTACTTTAAACCTTTTTTAATTTCATTAACTGTGTGGCATTTTTCATATTCTTCATCTTGAGAAAATACCTTAATCATATTATCTAGCATATTATTAACTTGATTAATATTTAACACTTTTGTTCTAATTAAACTAGTAATAGCCAATACAGATTCTTTTATGTCTAATGTTTCAAAGTCATTATAGAATTTATTAGCTTGCTCTCTTGCCCAAGTTTCTTGGTCTTCTTTCATATCTGCCATTGCATGTAATTTTGCGATTTCATCCATTTCAATACCGTGATCATTAGGATCAAAGCCATCGTCTGGGTTTTGGTTTAACCAATCGTCTATCATATTAGTATTTTTATAGTTTATTTATTTAAATAAATTATAACAAAAAATGTAAAGAATTGAAAGATATAGGGAATTAAATTATAGATCCACTTTTAATAGTAGACCCTTTTTCGATTAATGAACCTTCAGTAATAATTACATTATCACCTATAGTTACATTATCTTCTATTGTACAATTAATATCAACTATTGTACCTGCTCCGATATAAACTTGATTGCCAATTGTAGTAGTTGGCCTAATTAGAGAACCTGGACCTACAACTAAACCGTCTCCTACTGTAACACCATTTAAATCATCTAAACCTTTAAATAAAGTATAATAAGTTTCTTCTTGTAAAATATCCGTAGCAATGTTTTCTCTCTCGTCTCCGCTTTCTTCCGCTATAACCCAAGGAAGTGCTGGATTGGATTCAGAATAATTATTATTATCATACTGTGCATATTCACCTTCTTCTAATAAAGAAGTTACTTTAACTGCCCAGTCACTATTTCCGAAAATATTTATTGTTGCTACCATTATTAATGTAATTTGTTTTATATATCCTATTTAATAAATTTAAAGTATGCAAAGATAGCAGTTGTTATTAATTGCACCACAGCCCAGATAGTTATAGCCTGTGTTTTAAATGTTTTTAATTCAGATACATCTTTAATTGTATATTTTAATTGGCTTGGGGAAGCAACCTCATCTACAGCTTGTTTCCATTTCCAAAGCTCTTTAGCAAAGTCTTCTTTAACTTTAAGTTCAGCTATCTCTCTTTTAAGATCCTGAATTTCACCGTTAAGATTTGAGATACCGTCATTAAGCCGTTCCAATTCTGCAATTACAAGTTTAGAATATTCATTCCAACCATTTTGTTCTCCGTTAGCCATTTTTAAGAATTTGTTTAATCTTCTTTATTTTAGTAGTATCGCATTTTATCTTTTTATCTGCTAAGATTTCTTTAATACAACTCAGATGATTTTTAATATTAACATCACGATCGGCTAATTGATTAACTAATTGTTTTAGATCTTCTATGCATGAAGGTTTTGATGTTAATTGGTCCATCTTATTTTTTATTATTTATTCTTTTAACTACGTGTGTTGGTTTGTCTGATTGCGAAGCAGATTGCCAAATTGTCTTTACAGTACTTTTTACTCTAGAAACTGCACTCAGTTTCTCCTTTTTATTACTAGTTTTATTGCATCCACACCCCATAGTTTTACCACTTATTTTTTGGGCAACTTTCAGTTGACCATTTTGCTTTTTGTTTTAAATAACATCCACATATACAACATTTGGAACCGCATTTATCAGAGCACTGGTTACATATTGCAATTCTATTTATATATTTATCAGTTTTTACTCGGTCTCCCCAAATAATGTACTTAAATAGTGCTATTATAAATCTAAATATTTTCATTTTTAATTAAAATAATCATAAGACATTGCATAGGTAGTATAAAGGTAATTTACATTTGCTACCTTATTAGCATACAGAGTTAATACTACATAAATATCACATTGACTGTCCCACTTGCTAGGCTGCAGTGTAAACGACCCACAGTATCCTAATGTCTCTTCTTGATTAATTATAACTTCCTGCCCAGCACTAGTACCTCCTGAAGCTAGACCTACAGGCGATGTTTCACTTAGCCCTGTATAACATTGATAAACAGCGGCACCTATTGAACCTTCAAATAAAACACCAGACTTTGATGCGTATGTTGCAATGGCATAGCAAATAGTAATTGAATCTTTTTGTCCTGTACGTGTTATAGGAATCTTATGGCCGAATTTT
>Ga0222717_10004475_pt1 | contig 10292 bp, 10 predicted proteins | sample C33_18DmetaG_FD_165053 | JGI IMG/M metagenome (GOLD analysis project Ga0222717, IMG submission 165053) | Estuarine water microbial communities from San Francisco Bay, California, United States - C33_18D | ecosystem: Environmental > Aquatic > Marine > Unclassified | place: USA: California...
AACCCCTGGCTGGCGACATTGACCTGTGACTGATCAGCATTTGCGGTTGCAACACAGCGGTAATGGTGTGGGAAATCTTGCATAAGTCTCTCAGCATCATCGAAAACGGGCGCAAGCATAGCGGCTCTTTTCTGTGGAAGCCACAGCGACTCGCTTCTGCTAGTGGTTGCGGTGCTGATGAGCATTCGATCAAGCAGAAGGGCGCAGTTCAGGGCGCGATCGGTGTGATGGTGGTTGATCTGGCAGAGACCATACTGGCGAGTTCAGGTGCAGTGAGTCATCAAAGGGAAGAGGAATAGTGCTGCTTTGGCACCCCCCTCGCTGCTTGATAATCTTGAGTTGTCGGTACCCTTCCAGCTGAATTCTCAGGCTTGCTGGAGAAGCCTGTGACAAGACCTCCGTAGAGCGGAAGAGTACAGCCAGCGAGCCATGACTGGCAGCTGCCAACTGAATTTTTCGTAGTTCTGCATACCGATAGTCTGTCGCACCAAGCCAAGCAAAGACGACGCCACAGGTCGTGCTGCGCAATGCCTGTTCTGTGGACCAAAGTAGCTCTTCGCGGTCGCGCGGATGTACAAGCATAATTTCCTGCAGATCAACCCCTTCTCCCGCAAGCAATGGCGCATAGGGTGTATAGGGAGGGTCAATAAATACCTGCCAGCGTCCCTGCCCCGACAATTTCTTCATGATGGGCATAAAAATACCCATGGCATCCAGCCCACACTGCTCGCTGATGACTTCAATACTCCCACCCAGTGGCCAGCCTCTGTTGTACAGTTGGGCATCCAGAGTAGCGAATCCGGTTTCAACACCTTGTAGGGAGTGTGTTTCGTTGTTTGCCGACAGTGCGTTGGCACTCAGGAAAGCAGTATGACTTTGACCCATACCCCGCCAGGTATCGGCACGACGGAAAATATCTTCGAGTAGGTAGTCCATGATGTATCCCTGTTTCACGTTGTTGCCAATGGCACGTATTACTGATTCAGATGTCGTTGAATTAAACGAGATCGCTATCAGTACAACAGCAAAATAACTGTATAAATAAACAGTATTTAAGCATGACAAAAAAAGCAAGAGAAGATTTTTCTGACTGTCGTGAAAAGCGACAGATACATCGTTCTGCTCTTGCAGATCAACGTTTTCGTCGCTATTACCCGGCGAGTTGGTTTTCTAGCTTAGGCGCGTGGTTACTGCGATTTCTCCTCGGTTGGAGTGCCTGGGAGCTCACTCACTCTGCAACATGGGTTGGGATTGTCGGCGCGCTCATGCTGGCACCTGCACTCCTGCTATCGCCTTGGTTTGGCATATTGTCGGATCGTGTGAATCCCCAGCGGGGATTACAGCTATCGATGATTCTCCATAATGTCATTGCACTGGCGGGCGCGCTGACCACTTACTGGGATCTTTATGATCGGGTCGCGTTAACGCTCTTGGCCACAACTTTGGGTATTGCCACCTCACTGCATTCACCGATGCGACTGGCGATGGTGCCATTACTGGTTGCTAGGGAAGCCTTGCCGAGTGCGGTGGGTTACTCGGCTATGTCATTCAATATCGCCCGCATGATAGGACCTGCTCTGGGTGCCATGCTGGTTGCGCAGGTTGATACCGTCGCTGCCTGGCTCACAGCAATGGTTTTGTTCTCTGTCTCCTTCTGGAGATTGTCGCTGCTTACAGTGGAACTGAACCGTCCGGTTAGCGCGGAGACGTCCTACCTGAGTCAATTTATGGAGGGGGCGCGACACCTGACTCAGCGAGCAGATCTCAGATTATTGCTGGCGTTAACAGCGCTGAATGGCTTGCTTGGCCGCACACTCATCGAGCTGTTACCGGCACTTTCTGGCCAGATCCTGAATGGCGGATCGTCGGAGTTGGCTATCTTGGTCGCCATGGCGGGACTCGGCTCGGTGTTGGGCGGGCTGTTGGTCAGTCGTCAGGCGGCCGATCTCGGGCGTCTGCTATTGCTGGTGTGTATGGCCATTGCACTGTCGAGTGCGACGCTTGTGATCCTGCGCAATTTATCCGATGTCGTGTCGTTGGCAATCTGGGTTTCGTGGCTGAGTGTCGCGACGACGGTAGCGGGTACGGGCTGCCAGACATTGATCCAGCTGAGCACGCTGCCAGACTTTCGGGGGCGGGTCATGAGTGTCTGGACTATGCTTGCCATGGGTGCTCCCGCGCTAGGAGCGGCGGTTCTGGGCGCGGGTGCTGACGGATTCGGGTTTGACTGGGTATCCACGGTAGCCGGGATACTGGGTATGTGCTTGGTCGCGGTTTTTTACGCCCGTCGCACTGTCGTTTTGGCGGCCGGAGCGCCCTGAGCCATAATAACCACCAGGCGCTCCAGTGCGTCCCATGCAATGCCGGGTAAGAAACCCTTGCTGGCACCATCTGTCTGAAAGCTGAGTGCTTGCAATTGCGCGAGGTCGCGGCCGGTTAATCGATTAAGTGCTTTTTGCACCAGAGGTTGGCGACTACGCCATACGCCGCGCTGATTCAGGGCACTGACAGCAGCGATGCCACCGGTAATATCCCTCTTGAGGTCAGCAAGTAAACGCACTTCCCGAGCCAAGGCCCAGAGCAAAACCGGGGGTTGTACTGCTTCTGCCTTAAGTCCTCTCAGGGTCCTAACCGCGCCCCGCGCATTACCCGAGAGCGCCACATCGACTAGCCGGAATGCATCGTAGCGCGCATTGTCAGAGACCGTATCGGTGACCATCGACGCCGTGATTGGGTTCTCTCCGTGCAGCAGTTTGAGCTTTTCCACTTCTTGTGCCGCCGCCAGTAAGTTACCTTCAAGCCGTTCGGCGAGGAGCGTTATGGCGTCTTGATCGACCTGCAGCCCCACGGCGTGCATCCGTGATTGTAACCACGTGGGGAGTTCAGCAGCCGCCACGGGCCAAACTTGCATGACCACTCCGGCACGATCTAAACCGGTGTACCATTTGCTTTTTTGCGATGCTTTATCAATCCGGCCGCTTACAACCAGTAGCACGTCATCGGAACCTCCCTCGAGATATTCCAGTAGCGCTTTGCTGCCTTCCGTTGCGGGTTTGCCCGAAGGGAGCTGAATTTCTATGAGTTTGCGCTCTGCAAAAAGTGAGAGAGAGCCTGCCGCATGACCCAGTTCAATCCAATCATCTTTGTGATTGATAACGATACATTGCCGTTCCGAACAGCCGGCTTCTTTGGCTGCGCGGCGGACCGCGTCGGCACATTCCTGCACAATCAGGGGTTCGTCACCTGATATGAAGTAGCTCGAAGCCAGCGACTGGCTAAGATGTTGCGTGAGTTGTGCAGGCTTCAACTGCATTATTGAGTGAGGCCGCGACTCACACGTCTGACAATTTGTGCGGCGAGGTCACGTCGCATTTCTTCGCGCAGTAGCCGCATTTCCTCTGTTTTGCCCACAACGTTACGGGGGTCGTTTAGCATTTGTCGACTGACAGTCGCTGTTCCTTCTAGTGGCAGAGTTTCCTCCTGTTGCAGCAAAAAATCGACTGAAAGAGTCAGCTCCATTTCGGCAGCCCGTGCCTGAGCGGTGAGTGATACGTTGCGTTGAGTGAATTGCTCTTCACGCAATGTAAGCCGGGTAGGAGCATCGATCTCTTCGGTCAATACAATTTTCATAACGGTCAGTTCTCGCCCTACCTCGCGGGTGAGTTCAGAGCGCGGATCAACGCTAATCAAGCGCAGCATCAGACCGTCCCACTGCGTATTGCCATCTCCAGTTGTGCCTTTTAACTGAAAACCGCAACCAGCAACGATGATCAGCGCCAGCAGCAGTGCCGCTGATGTCAGATCTTGAGCAAGGCGATATGAGTTAACCGGTGTCATTGCGCAACAATATTGACAAGTTTTTGGGGAATCACAATGACCTTTTTTATCGTGGCGTCTTGAATGAAGCGCTGTACGTTGGGATTCGCTTTTGCCAGGGCTTCCACTTCTGCATTGTCTGCTGTAGCCGGTACCTGAATCTTCCCCCGCACTTTGCCATTCACCTGCACGACGACTTGAAACTCCTCGCGACTCAGAGCGCACTCGTCAACAACCGGCCAGGCACTTTCAACAAAATCAGTGGTAGTGAGATTACGCCAGAGTGATTCGCTTAGATGAGGGGTGATTGGCCAGAGCATTTTTAGCACTGCGTGCAGTCCCTCACTCACCGCCGCGCGGTCCAGCGGATCTTGCCTAGGGTGCCGTGATAACTCGTTGCAGAGTTCCATGACTGCAGCAATGGCGGTGTTGAATGTTTGTCTGCGACCATAGTCATCTGTCACCTTGCTGATGGTTTCATGAGTTTTGCGTCGCAACAGCTTTTGAGCATCTGTCCATTGGGGCTCTGATGGGGTCTCTGCAGCACCATTGAATTCGTGTACCAGACGCCACAGTCGTTTTATAAATCGATGTGCACCCTCCACGCCGGAATCCGACCACTCAAGCGATTGTTCGGGCGGCGCCGCAAACATACTAAATAATCTCACGGTGTCGGCGCCATACTGGTCGATGAGGGATTGCGGATCGACGGTATTTCCCCGTGACTTGGACATTTTGGCGCCATCTTTAAGCACCATGCCTTGGGTCAACAGTCGTTTAAAGGGCTCGTCACTGGAGACTAAGCCGGCATCGCGCATTAACTTATGAAAAAAGCGGGCATACAAGAGATGTAAAATGGCGTGTTCGATACCGCCGACGTACTGGTCGACCTGTAACCAATGATTCGCTTCTTCATCCAGCATAGCTTCTGTATTTGTGGCGCTCGCATATCGAGCGTAGTACCAGGAAGATTCCATGAAGGTATCGAAAGTATCTGTTTCTCTGGTTGCAGGCGCCTCGCATTGGGGACAGTTGGTTTCATAGAAAGCGGGCGTATCTTTGATCGGTGAGCCAACCCCCTGCAATGCGACGTCGGTGGGTAAGATCACTGGCAGTTGGTCATCGGGAACAGGGACAGCACCACACGCCGTGCAGTTGACCACCGGGATCGGCGCCCCCCAGTAACGTTGTCGCGAAACGCCCCAATCGCGAAGGCGAAAATTTACTGAGCGATGACCAAGACCCTTTGATTCCAGCTCGCCAATAATAGCGTCGAAGGCGTCGTCGTAATCAAGACCATCAAACTGGCCGGATTGCATGAGCGGGCCCCGCTGCAGGTATGCGCTGGTCGAGAGATCCGCGGGCGCGTCTGTCGTCTCTGACACCACCTGCACAATGGGTAGCGCATATTTACTGGCGAACTCCCAATCTCGTTGATCGTGAGCGGGGACCGACATGACGGCGCCCGAGCCGTAACCCATCAGCACAAAGTTAGCTACCCAGATTGGCAGAGGTTCGTCAGTCAGCGGATGTTGTGCTCGCAGGCCGGTGTCCATACCCAGTTTTTCCATCGTGGCCATATCGGCCTCAGCCACGGTGCTGGTGCTGATTTGTTGGCAGAAGGCATGGAGCTGGGTATCTTCGGCCGCTGCCGCCTGCACAAGGGGATGCTGTGGCGCCAGGGCGAGATAGGTAGCGCCCATCAAGGTATCGGGCCGAGTGGTATAAACCTCGATGGGGGTATCGCGAAAGGGAAATCGAACCGTCGCGCCCTCTGATCGCCCGATCCAGTTACGCTGCATGGTGCGCACCTGTTCTGGCCATTCGGTGAGCGTGTCAAGATCATCGAGTAACTCCTGAGCGTAGGCCGTGATCTTGATAAACCACTGGCTAATAGCCTTTCGCTCAACCGGGTTATCACAGCGCCAGCATTTGCCATCAACCACCTGCTCGTTAGCGAGTACGGTCTGATCGGTTTCGCACCAATTAACATCCGCTTCTTTTTTGTAGGCCAGCCCTTTTTCCATCAGGCGAGTAAAAAACCACTGCTCCCAACGATAGTATTCTGGGGTGCAGGTGGCCAGTTCCCGATCCCAATCATAGGCAAACCCCAAGCGCGACAACTGTTGGCGCATGTCGGCAATGTTGTTGAGTGTCCACTCAGCGGGAGGCACCTGGTTCTGGATCGCTGCATTCTCGGCGGGTAATCCAAAGGCATCCCAGCCCATAGGCTGTAGGACATTTTTCCCCAGCATTCGTTGGTAGCGGGCAATGACATCGGCAATGGTGTAATTACGAACGTGCCCCATATGAAGCTTGCCGCTGGGGTAGGGGAACATGGCTAGACAATAGAATTTTTCACGATTGTCGTCTGGGTGAGCAGCGAAGCGATTACTTTCCGCCCATTCAGTCTGGAGCGTTTGCTCGAGTGTCTGCGGCTGGTATTCCTGACTCATGTAACTCTGGATCCTTCGGTATGATGGCGCCCGATAGGGCATGCCTTTTCACTTCTTCGTTGCTGGCGGCCCGCTCCGGTGTCGGGCGAGCGGAGTTTAGCAGTATTAGGGCCTGTCCCGTCCCATCAGCAAACCGATTAAGCACAATACCCAGACTGGCAGACTGCCGGTGAGTGCAAAGGGAGTCTCCCCCGTTCTGGGTTGAACGCTGCCCGAGACCACGGCTCTAGTGAATTGTGGGGTCGAAACCAATACCTTACCTTGCCAGTTAATAATTGCCGAGACGCCATCATTGGTGCTGCGGATCAGGTCCTTGCCTAACTCCGCAGCACGGAAGCGCGCCATCTGGAAGTGTTGCCAGGGCCCTGCACTGTTGCCGAACCAGGTGTCATTGCTAATGGTGATCAAGAGGTCAGTCTGGCGGCTTTGCGCCAGTACAAAATCGGGGTACACCACCTCGTAGCAAATAAAAGGCGCTACTGTGATGGCGTCAACTACGCGTAGCGGTTGTTGATCCGAAGGGCCAGCACTAAACTGTGACATGGGTAAATCAAAAAATGCGATGGCGCCTCGTAGCCATGTTTCCAGTGGCACGTATTCGCCAAAGGGCACCAGTTTTTGTTTGTGGTAGGTACCCTGGCCTGCACCCAGCACGGCGACACTGTTGTAGCGCCCCATATGGTCGCGAGTGGGGATGCCCGTGATCACCGCTTTTCCTAGAGACTTGGCCGATTCATTCACCCTTTGCAGCGTGCTCTGCAACTGATCGCGATAGCCTGGAAGTGCCGACTCTGGCCACACGATAAGGTCACTCTCGGCATATAGTTGCTCAGAGAGCGCGTCAAAGTCTGCGAGGATTTGTGGTCGTTTACGGGGGTCCCATTTTTCCGCAAGGGGAATATTGGGTTGCACTGCAGACACGCTCAACGGCTCTCCAGTGGGTTGGGTCCACACGACACGCTGCCAGCCAAATGCTGCGACGAATGCGAGTGTAGTTATCGCGCCTGCACGCAGCAAAAATGCGCGAGTGTGGCGCCCAGATAAGATCTCGGCGCCCAGACAGCCTAGCCCCACCAATAGCCACGAGCACCCATAAATACCGAGTACCGGTATCCAGCCACTGAGCGGTGAGTCCAATACGCCATATCCCGCGAAGGCCCATGGAAAGCCGGTTAGTAAAAACGTTCGTAGCCACTCCATCAGCACCCAGAGCGAGGAGAACTGCACGATCCTCCAATCCGGTTGATTACCTGCAAAACGGGCGTAAAGGTGCGATTGTAGGGAGAAGATCAGCGCCAGGCCTCCACAGAATATCGCAGTCAGCAGCACGGCAAGCCAAACTGGCGTAGCGCCATAGACGTGTACGCTGACATAAACCCAAGATACGCCCGCGCCGAAAAATCCGATACCGTAAGCGAGTCCTATGCGCCATGATGTGAGCAGGCCATCGCGATTCAAAATGGCGTATAGCGCCCCTGCGCTGACGGGTATAGCGGGCCAAAAATCGAGGGGAGATAGCCCCAGCGGGAAAATGAGTCCGGCCAATAACGCCAGTCCTGCTGTGCTCATGCCGGTGCGCATCACCTCAGCGTGTCAGCGACCAGAACTGGTTTGACAGCGAGACTGTTTAGGCGACGTTCGTCAGCGTCAATCACAGTGAATTCATAACTGTCTAATCTGATGGACTGATTCGCACTGGGAAGCTGTCCGAAAGCATTGATGACAAGGCCGCCTATTGTGTCGAATTCTTCATCGCTGAATAGGGTGTCAAAATACTCGTTAAAGTCCTCAATCGGGGTGAGCGCATCAACGAGGTAGTGATTGTCATCGCCCTTTCTGATGTGCTGTTCTTCCTCGATATCGGTTTCGTCCTCAATCTCGCCAACAATTTCTTCAAGAACGTCCTCAATGGTGATCAGTCCTGCAATACCACCGTATTCGTCGATTACGATCGCCATGTGGTTGCGGTTCTGACGAAATTCGCGCAGCAGAACATTGAGGCGCTTGCTTTCTGGCACGGCAGTAAAGGGCCGCATCAGTTCGCGAATGGGCGGCGCTTCACCTTCATGCTGGATTAACGGCAGCAAATCCTTTGCTAAAAGAATCCCTATTACGTCGTCGATGCCGTCGCCAATAACCGGATATCGCGAGTGACCCGCTGTGACGATCTGAGCCAATACCTCGGGGAGTCCCTTGTCGGAATCAATCACGACCATCTGGGCGCGGGGAATCATGATATCCCGCACTTGCATGTCGCTGACAAACAGCGCGCCTTCCATTATTTTTCGGGCATCCTCGTCGATAATTTCTTGCTCTTCGGCAAGCGACAAGACGCCTTCTAGGTCAGATTTGGTTTGGGGTTCACCACTGATAAAGTGAGTTAATCGATCCAGCCAAGATCGCTCTTCACTCTCGGGTTTTCGGTCATCGCTCACGGTTGGGCCCCCGCCAAGGACTCTGTTAATTCATAGGGGTTGGGAAAGGAGAAGCGCTCAAGGAGTTCAACTTCCAGTGCTTCCATCGCGTCGGCGTCGGTGGGTACCTGATGATCATGGCCGAGCAAGTGCAGTACGCCATGAATGACCATATGAGCCCAGTGGGCCTCCTCACACTTGTTCTGTAGCTTTGCTTCCTGCTGCACCACCTGTGCGCAAATCACAAGATCCCCCAGCAGGCCGGATGGTGTTCCCGGCGGGAGATCTGCAGGGAAAGACAAGACATTAGTTGCCTGGGTTTTTGAGCGATAGACTTTATTGAAGTGGGCCGCTTCCTCTGTATCTGTGATCCGGATGCAGATCTCTGGACGCTCGACCCTACCACGGCTTGATGCGGCCAGGGTTTCGGTAGCCCATGCCCTGATAAGGCCATCAGCTGGCGTTGGCGCATGAGTGTTGCGATCTATCGTCACCAGAGCCGTCATGTCGGACCCTCGCCCGAGGTTGTGTGGCGCGCTTGCTCGTGCGCCTCGTAAGCGCTGACAACTCGCTGTACGACAGGGTGACGCACTACGTCTTTGTTTCCAAACTGGGTAAAAGTAATCCCCGCCACGCCATCGAGGACTTCTCTAGCGTGAGTTAATCCACTTTGGGTGCCTTTTGGAAGATCGATTTGGCTCGTATCGCCAGTAATTACCGCGGTAGATCCAAAACCGAGTCTAGTCAAAAACATTTTCATTTGTTCTCGAGTCGTGTTTTGCGCCTCATCAAGAATAACGAATGCGTGATTGAGTGTCCTTCCGCGCATAAACGCGAGCGGTGCCACCTCGATGATGTGTCGCTCGATATGCTTATTTACAGTCTCAAATCCCAACATTTCGTAGAGTGCGTCGTACAAAGGTCTCAAATAGGGATCAACTTTTTGGGAAAGATCCCCGGGCAGAAAGCCCAGGCGCTCGCCTGCCTCCACTGCAGGGCGCACCAGCAGAATCCGTTTAACTTGCTCGTCAAGCAGTGCGTGTACTGCACAGGCTACCGCCAGATAAGTTTTACCCGTGCCTGCCGGACCGATCCCGAAGTTGATGTCGTGATGAGCGATGGCGCTGACGTAGTCTTTTTGGTTACTGCCGCGAGGTGTCACCGAGACCCGTTTGGTGCGAATCACACCCAGGCTCTCATCCACACTCTTATTTTCCCGGGACCTCACCAGATATTCGAGGTCAGATTCTTGCAAGCGAAGGTGAATAGTCTCGGGGCTCAGTTGCAAACCATTTTTTACTTCAGCGTACAGTGCGTTGAGCAATGACGCTGCCATCTCGCATCTGAGTGGCGTGCCCGAGAGCTCAAAAATATTACTGCGATTACGTATTGTGACGTCGAGCCGCTTTTCGATCTGCCGCAAATGACCGTCCAGCTGCCCGCACAAAACTGCCAGATTTCTTGCGTCATTGGGTTCGAGGGAGAAAGTGCGTTGCGAGGCTACTCCCGATGGGGTGGCCTCGGGCGCCGATTGGTCTGTGTTCAACGGTTTTCACGCCGCCTCTTTCACACTGGGCTTAAAACGATACTCGCCTTGACGACAGAG
>Ga0222717_10004480_pt1 | contig 10288 bp, 10 predicted proteins | sample C33_18DmetaG_FD_165053 | JGI IMG/M metagenome (GOLD analysis project Ga0222717, IMG submission 165053) | Estuarine water microbial communities from San Francisco Bay, California, United States - C33_18D | ecosystem: Environmental > Aquatic > Marine > Unclassified | place: USA: California...
TTACGCAACTAGAACTTACTGAAACAAGCTCTGCTACTTCATCACCACAGCAACCCGAAAACCAGTCAATCGATTACGCTCGCCGCGAGGTGCGCTGCGAATCGGCACCGTAAAAATCGCCTCGATGCGGTCTTGTGCATGCCCACCAATATGGCGGACGTCTTCAGTCTCGAATCGGTCAATCGACTCCAACCACTCACTGACATTACCCAATAAATCATAAAACCCACTTACAAACGGTTCCTTCTTACCGACCGACTGTGCAACTCCGTCGGCATCTGATACACTCCAGACATGCTCCTCTAGGACGACATAGCGCAACTGCCCCAAGGCTTGTCGGAACTCATTCTCTGTCGGCAGACGCACTTCTTTACCTAAAATCCAGGATAGCCGCTCACAAAAGCGTTTAGCCTCAGTCCAACTCACCGAATCTACTGGATTTAGGTCACCTTGATTACGGCTCGGGTTCGTACCCATAATCAAAGTATACAAAGCCTGAGGGACTTCGGTACGCAGCATACGCATGTGCGCTGCCTCTGGTACTGGCAATAGCGCATCATACACTCGATCTTGGATATACCCCAAGTTATTCTGTACGAGGTTTAGGTAACGCACCTTCACCTGCAACTCCTCGTCATTGAGTGAACTCCGCGGAAACGCGTCCTGCATTTGCTTGATATCTCGACGCAGCGCGACGATGACATCAGCCGCTTCGTATGTGCGCCGATCGGAAAGCAATTGTTTTAACAAGTCGTGGTTGTTCTCAATATCTAGCCCTAATTCAAAGCTCTGCGCGGTCTGGCTTTTTCGTTGAAATTCCGCAACTCGCTCTGACGAGGCATGTATGCTATTAGGATATTCTTCATTTAACTGCTTCTGCAAGCGGGCCACCTCTTGATACAAACTTGCCGCTTCAAGCGTCTCACCATTAGCGCGGCTAGTATCGGCTATTTTTGCAATTTGCTCGATTTCGAGATAGCCTTGACCGGAGTATATACTGACCATCTTCATTTTCATTTCCTCCAGCCGTGAAACACTCGCCTGGTTGGTGCCACGGTATTCACGGTTCAATCGCTGTTGAATCTGAATCGCTTGTTTTAAAACCTCGGCAGCAGACTCCCACTGTTTTTCATCAATCAATCTATTGGTCTGCGTCTCGAGATCGATGCTTTGATTCAATAATGGCTCCGCAGTCAAATAGCGGGCTTCACGCTGTAAACGCGTCGCGCGCCCCACGTCATATGCAGAGCTCCGCGGGAAATTCTCATTGATGTCTTTTTGCAAATCAAACGCGGCTTGATATTTATCTCGAGCTGCCCCTAAGGATTGAGCATTGGACAAAGACCATGCCTCAGATTCCAGTGCGAGGCTCTCCTCTGCTAAAAAATCAGCCGAAAGATCCTGATAGCGCTTCTCCAGATCCTCCAAGCGCTGAGCTGCGCTACTATTGTAGCCAGACATCCCAGCGATGTACTGATTTTGCAGATCTAGGGCGCGCTGCAACAGCACCATATCCTGTGGTTCCGCCGCACGAATCGCCAATACCTCTTCAAACTCGACCTCAAACTGAATACTCTCCAATCGCAGCGCTTTTGCCTCCGCAGACACCTCCGTATTCGAGTTTAACGCATTATAATCCACTTTTTTAGGCCCGAGCTTGCTCAGTAAGAAGAACGAGGCCAACACTCCTACACAGCCTAAAAAGATGAACAGCGCGACTACAAATCGCTTAAGGCCACTAGTTTCCCTGGGGCGGTGGTAAGGAGATCTCTTCAATTTAACCATATAAAAATTTGAGCTGGCACTGTAAAAACGGTCTGCCTAGATGAACCTCACCAGTGCAGTGCCGCAAGGCTAAAGGCGTACGCTTTACAATTGTAATGATTCGCCTACAGCTTTCAGGCTTTCAGTCCATCAAACTTTCAGCTTTTTTATCATTCATATGTTTCAACAGATCACGATACTCGGACCCGGCCTCCTCGGCGCTTCAATCGCAATGGCCGTGCAAGAGCGCGGACTCGCCAAACGAGTAGTCGCATGGTCCCGGCGCCCAGAATCGCGCGCGAAATGCCGCCAGCAGGACTGGTGCGATGCTGTGCTGGAAACTCCGGAAGAAGCCGTGACTGGCAGTGACTTAGTGATCCTGTGTACGCCAGTGCAAACCATCGTTCCTCTTATAAAACAGATCCGCGCAGCACTCAGCGAGACTGCCATCGTCTCTGATGTCGGTAGCACCAAACGCGTGATCTGCCGTGACGCACAGAGCACACTCAATGGGCTCTCCGCCACGTTTCTCGGTGCGCACCCCATGGCAGGCTCGGAACTCACAGGCATGGAACACGCACAAGCCAACCTGTTTGAGCATTCCGCCTGCATCCTGACCCCAGTTGACGACACTCCAACCAAGGTCATTAAGCAAGTATCGGCATTCTGGGAAGCACTCGGCATGATCGTCTCCAGCGCATCTCCAGAGCGGCATGATGAAATCGTGGCTCATGTCAGTCACTTGCCTCACCTGCTCGCTTCGACGCTCTGCGCCTATCTCGCAAGGCAAGATCAAAGCTGGGGCAAGCTCTCCGGCGGCGGCCTAAGAGATACGACACGCGTCGCGTCGGGCGACCCGCAGTTGTGGAAACAAATTCTCGAACAAAACAGTAACGAGGTCCTAAGCGCCATTGATGGTTTTGAGCAAGCACTTCACCAGCTCAAAGCCGCATTGCTCAATCAAGACTCCGCAGGCGTCATTAAGCACCTTGAACAAGGAAAAGCATACCGCGATCAATTACCTACCGACTGAGCCTATTATTCCAAGTTTTAGCCTTTCAAAAAATGACCGATCCACTTCCTATAACACCCTTTACTCAGCCACTGGACCATCAGATCCGGCTTCCAGGCTCAAAGAGTATCACCAACCGTGCACTCATCCTTGCCGCTTTGGCCGATGGTGAAACACGCCTGGAAGGTGCCTTATTCAGCCGCGATACACGGATCATGCTGGAAGCCCTCAAAGTGCTTGGGTTCCAATGTTCAGCCGACCAAAGTACACAAAGCATTACCGTAAAAGGCGAAGGCGGCTCAATCCCGAACAACAGTGCCGAATTACATATTGGCAATGCCGGCACCGCGGCGCGCTTCCTCACTGCTTTTCTCGCCCTGCAATCGGGTGGTTGCTATACCCTCGATGGCGACCCCGCCATGCGTGAACGCCCGATGGCTGGGCTACTTGACGCGCTTTGCGCTTTAGATGCAGCAACCTTTGAATTTCACGGCAAACCCGGCCATTTCCCGTTCACTCTAAAGGCGAAAGGCTACAAGGGCGGCACGGCAACAGTCGATGCCAGTGCCAGTAGTCAAATTCTCTCGGCGCTCCTACTCGCCGCGCCTGCAGGCTGTGGCGACATTCAACTCTCCTGCCCTGGTGTGCGCCCCGCTTACGTCGCGATCACATTGAAGATGCGTGAAGCCTTTGGCGCCATGCCTACGAGCTGTGATACGGAGGGCAACTACACGCTTGAACCCCTGAAATATCAGGCACCCGCAGATGGGGTATATCGAATCGAGCCTGACATCTCTGCAGCCAGCTATCTGCTCGCACTCTCACTGATTCAAGGCGGCCAACTCAACTTACCAAACCTCAGCGCTGATCCACTCCAAGGCGATGCGCATTTCGTTGAGGTGCTCGCGCACCATGGGCTGCGCGTCGATGCTGAAAACAATGAATGGATCGCCAGTTGCTCGACCTCGGAAGCAATTGGTCGCGGACACCGCGAGATCGACTTCAATCCCTTCTCTGACACCTTTCTCACCTATGGAGCAATCGCGCCGCTACTCGGCGGCTCGGTCCGCATCTGCGGGATTGGCCACACACGCCACCAAGAGACCGACCGTATCGCAGGTATGGCCAATGAGCTCTCCAAGCTTGGACAACTGGTAAAAGAAGAGGACGATGCACTCACCATCAGCACCAAACCCAACGAGCTCCGCGCTCGCGCGCTGAAGGCGCGCAATGCAGGTGGCCTGATCGAGATCGATACCTACGAAGACCACCGCTTCGCCATGAGCTTTGGTATCCTTGGCAGCTTTGACCTAATTGGCGACGGCAAGCCATGGCTCGCAATTCGAGATCCTCAATGCTGCGGCAAAACCTACCCCGATTTTTTCGAGGTGTTGGATCAATTGCGCAGTTAAGCGAGGCACGAGTTCGGCCTCGTCCGCAATTTAAAGGCAGTGCGACAGCTCGCTGGCATTTTCTTCAACCCCGCCACGCTGATTGCACATTCGAAGTCCCTACAGTTGCGTAGCGGTCTGTTCCTTCCATAGACCTAGCTGAGCGGCGGTCGCCGACACCGCTGCCACACAGGCCGTCTCAGCACGCAGTACATGCGCACCTAGATGCGCGAGCTTCCAACCATTTTTACGAAAGATATCCCGTTCGGCAGCCGACCAGCCACGCTCCGGGCCTAGGGCAAGCACAGCGCTCGCGCCTGAATCGGGCAATACCTCGCTCAGCCCACCGCTGGCCTCATAATTGTCTAGTACCACATGCACAGCCGCACCATGCAGCGCCGAGATGGCCGACTGTAAATCAGCGTGCATCGCCACCTGCGGTAGATGCGTACCAAAGGCCTGCTCGGTGCCTAGGCGAATACGATCGCGCCACTCATCCGTCTGCCACAGACTGCTTTGCGCATACGAAGGTTCACTGTGTTGGGCTTCAAAAAAATGAATCGCCGTCACGCCGAGACTCGCCGCCTCAAACAGGATACGCTTCGCGGTATGCGGCCGTGGGAGCCCAATGAGTAAATGAATCGGCAGCGGCGCTGGAGCTGGCTCAGTGCCCACTACCCGCAACTCAAAGCCGCCGTCCGGGGCTGCTGCAACCACTTCAGCACGAGCACGAGGCCCGTTGACAAACCCAAGAAACACCAAAGTCCCAACCTTCGCACGCAGCACTTTTTTTAAATGCTGCGCACGTGGATCGTTGCCTTCGAGCCAACGCGATTCAAACGCACTTTCAAAAAGCATCAAATTCATAGTCGCAGAATGAGATGAGTCTTTTGCCATCAATCGGCACAGCCGATTAGCGGCGGCGCCCGAAACGGCTCGAGCCCGAGTTGCGCTTACGGCGCTTTGGCGGTGCAGCCGACTCACTGCGAATGATCGGCTCATGGAAATAGTTAAAGTTCTCCAGCTTCTTTTGCGGAATCGGCTGATCGATAAATTTCTCAATCGCATCCAGCTTTGACTGCTCATCGGGCGCCACCAACGTCGCCGCGTCGCCCTCACGCTGTGCGCGCCCAGTGCGGCCAATGCGGTGCACATAATCTTCGGCATGCTCGGGCACATCGTAGTTGATCACGTGCGTCACATTCGCGATGTCTAGGCCGCGTGACGCAATATCAGTCGCCACGAGAATCTTCATCTTGCCCTCTTTAAATTGCTCCAGCGCCTTGGTGCGGGCTTTTTGCGGCAGGTTCGAGTGCATCGCTACACAACTGTATTCGCGCTCCTGTAACCAGCGCGCAATTCGGTCTGCTCCCACTTTCATGCGACAGAAAATAATCATGCTATCGACTTCCTGGGATTCAATTAAAGCGATCAACAAATCGAATTTCTGCATTGCACCGACTGGATACACCTCATGCTTGACCGTCTCAGCAGGTGTTAGCTTAATGCCAATCGATACCTCCACGGGATCCTTCAGGCTCTTCGCCACTAGGCGCTTAATGTCTTCCGATACAGTCGCTGAGAACAGCAGCGTCTGGCGATTTTGATTACACAGCTTGATGATACGCTGCACATCGTCGATAAAGCCCATGTCGAGCATGCGATCGACCTCATCAAGCACCAGCACCTCCACTGAGCGCAAATCGAAATTACCCTGCTGGAGGTGGTCCAGCAAGCGGCCGGGTGTAGCGATGACTACGTCCGCACCGGCGCGCAACTCGTCAAGCTGCTTGCCGTAACCGACACCGCCATGAATTAAACAGCACTTCGGCGCGCAATATTTACCATACGATGCAAACTGGTCTTCGACCTGAGCCGCAAGCTCACGCGTCGGCCCAAGCACAAGGCAGCGAGGCGGCGCGCCTTTTTTATGGCCACCAAGGCGATGCAGAATCGGTAGTGCATAGGCCGCAGTCTTGCCAGTACCAGTCTGCGCGGAGCCAATCACATCTTTGCCCTCAATAATGTGTGGAATAGAACCTGCCTGAATCGGTGTCGGCGTAGTAAAGCCGAACTCATCAATAGATTTAAGAATAGACTCATCGAGTCCTAGGTCGTGAAACGTCATAACGGTTGTCTGGGTGAAATGCCCGGCCAACTTACGCATCCGGGTCCTGATGAAATTCTGCACAGCTGAGAGCTGAAATGCTCTGTGCCGCAGAAATTAAAATCGAGACACTGTGTCTATTTCTTTGGGAATCAAGGAGAAAGAGGCCTACGCCCTACACCTGCTTCATCGACGATGCAGTGCCCGATACGCATCGCACCACTGCCCGCTCCCTCCCCAACACTCTAATCCTGCTTCACTTGGTAAAAGCGCTCGTGCGTCTGATTGAGAAATTGCTGCAGACACTGATCAATCATCTTGGTCGAAGGCTGATCACGCGGCCCTGCCAGCCTTCATGGTAGCGCATTCTTCCTAGCGTTATGGTCGACAGCCACTGATCGGTATTGCCAAAGCGGCGGTAGCACATGGTCGACTGCTTGCTTTTAATCATCTTCTAAGGCTTAGACAGAAACTCCCGCGACCAACTTTGCAAACCAGATCTGTAGGCAGGCCAAGAAGCCTCAGGCTTGCGCTTATTATAAAAGTTCTATTATCTTCCGCCCATGACTACGTCCTATCGAGGCCGCATCGCACCGACACCCACGGGGTATTTACACCTCGGGCATGCGCGCACTTTTTGGATCGCGATGGAGCGTGCCCGCGAATTTGGCGGCAAGTTGATCTACCGCGACGAGGACATTGACCCCGACCGCTGTAAACCAAAGTTTGCCGACGGTGCCATCGAAGATCTTCAATGGTTCGGCTGCCGGTGGGACGAAGGCCCAGATGTCGGAGGCCCAGTCGGGCCCTACCGACAAAGCGAGCGCATGCCCCTCTTTCTCGGTGCATGGCAACATCTGAAAGAAGCAGGCTTTATTTACCCCTGCGATAAATCGCGCAAAGATGTGGCATGGGCCACTCAAGCCCCCCACGCCGACGAAAAAAACAGCGAGGCCATCTACCCCGAGCACCTGCGCCCACCGATCGGCACTGGTAAAACCGCCAAAGAGCCAGGCGCATCTAACTGGCGCTTCCGAGTGCCGAGCGATCGCAAAATCGAGTTTGACGATGGCTGCTTGGGTCCCTGCGCCTTCAACTGCTTAAGGGACTTTGGTGATTTTCTCATCTGGCGTAAAGATGGGCAACCAGCTTACGAATTGGCAGTCGTCGTCGACGATGCCGCGATGGGCATTACCGAAATCGTGCGCGGCGAAGACTTACTTATTTCTACCGCCCGACAACTGCTCATCTACGAAGCGCTTGGCCTGCAGGCACCGCAATTTTACCACACTCCCTTACTCTGCGATACTAGCGGGCGACGCCTCGCCAAGCGCCACCGTTCCCTAAGCCTGCGCGAACTGCGCGAATCTGGCAAAACACCCGAGGACTTGCGAAACTCAGAAGACTGGTGGTCGGGCTTGGAAGATTAGCTTGCGCGGGCAATCTCAATGCTCAAACAGATCTTGAAGTCACCCCGCTCACAGCGCAACGAGCCTCTCTTGGCATTTCAGACTTTCCGTGAGTCGAGTTATAAGCCTTGATGGAATCATGATCGACCAAGAACTACAGCAGCTGGATGCATTCAAAAACAAGCTCATCGCTTGGCTCGCAGAATCTGGGGTTGCGCTGCTGGTTGCGATTTTAATTATCGCCCTCGGAGTCTGGCTCTCCAAGAGCCTCGCCAAATTTATCCTAAAGCTTTGCGATAAGCGTCGGATCGACATCACACTCGCCCGTTTTTTTGCAGGATTTGCCAAGGTCATCATCATCGCATTCGCCACCATTATGGCGTTGAGTAAGCTCAATATCGAGATCACTCCGTTTATCGCACTGTTAGGTGCCAGTGCCTTCGGCCTCAGTCTCGCCGTGCAAGGCCCCGTATCCAACTATGGTGCCGGTATCGTACTCATCATTACCCGCCCCTTTAAAGTAGGTGATACCCTCACCATCAACGGACTGACTGGGCAAATCGACTGCGTGAATCTGGGTAATACCCAACTACTCAATGAAGACGAAGAACGTATCACGATTCCAAATCGCAACGTACTCGGCGAAATTTTCACGAACTCTTACGACTACAGTATCGTCGAAGCCGTAGTAGGAATCGACTACAGCGCCGACCCTGAAGTGGCGATCGAATGCATCGCCGCAGCGATTCAGACAGTCGAGGGAGTCGCCCCCGAACGCATGCCGGACGTCGGCATCGAGGACTTTGGCGACTCCTCTATCAATATCGGTTATCGTGTTTGGATCCCGACCCGCACATATCATCGTACCCGCTACGCAGTCAACATGGCAGTCTTCCGCGCACTGGAAGCCGCAAAAATCCCCATCCCGTTTCCTCAGCGCGACGTGCATTTGATTCAACAGTAGTATCACTCAACGCGGTGCATTACGCCGCTAGCCTAACCTTTACCATTTTAGCTTCAGCCTTTCGTAGCATCCATGTCAACCAGTTCCGAATTTAAAATCATCGCCGTCGACGGCGGGGCCGCTAGCGGTAAGTCTTCCACCTCACGTGCAATCGCTGAACGCCTCGGCCTCATGCACGTCGATACCGGCGCTCACTACCGCACACTGGCTTATGCATTGCTAAATGCCGGCGCAGACACCGAGTCCGCCGACCTGATCCCCGCGCTCTTGGCAGCACTCAAACTCAATACCACGATCAAAGGCCGCAGCGCACTGCTGAGTATCAATGGCCACGTGCCGGCTGACGCTGAAATTCGTTCACCGGAAGTGAACAGCTATGTCTCAAAATTTGCCGCGATTGAATCTGTCCGTGAATTCCTGTTTAACTACCAACGCAGTCAGGCAGATGTCGCCCGTGAACATCCCGGATTCAACGGACTGATCATGGAGGGCCGCGACATCGGCTCGATTATTTTTCCCAACGCCGCGCATCGCTTTTTCTTATTTGCCGATGAAGCCACTCGGGCTGCCCGCCGCGCGAAAGACGGCCAGACCGACTCCATCGCCGAGCGCGACAAGCGAGACAGTCAGCGGAAAACGGCACCGTTGGTTTGCCCTGAAGGTGCCATTCGCGTCGACACTGGACCTCTGTCGCTTGACGCGGTGGTCGATCATATCTGCGGCCTGATTACTGGAGCTTAGTTTGAATCCACAGCGGCATAATTCATACAGAATCGCCGCCCGTATGGATTGCATTCATAAACATTCGTGTCCATTAACGGTTCAAAATCAGGCAGAACTTCTAATTTAGCCCATCTGCATTCGTCATTCTACACTCCGCTCAATGTCACAATCACGTCCACTCATCCCGCCTTTTTACGAATGCGTCCGCGTCATCGCGGACTGGTTTTTTAGCACGTTTTACGATTTTTCAACCTCGGGCATACAGCATGTGCCCCTGACCGGCAGCGCGATCTTCGCCGCCAATCACATTAGCTTTTACGACCCTCCAGCAATCGGCTGTCAAGTGCAGCGGCCATTCAACTATTTCGCCCGCGACACTCTCTATAAGGGACTCTTCGGCAAAGCGCTACACAAACTCGACACCATTCCGGTCGCCCGTAACAACGCTGACGTCAAATCACTCAAAGCCATTTTTAAGGCACTCAAAAATAAGGGCGCAGTTGCGATGTACCCAGAAGGCACCCGCTCCATCGACGGCAAGCTCGCGGAACCCAAGCCCGGTGCGGGCATGATCGCCTGCAAGTCCAAAGCGACGGTGGTACCGACACGCATCTTTGGCACCTTCGAAGTATTCGGGCGCAACCATAAGCTGCCAACACTCGGCGGCTCGATCCACATCGCCTACGGCAAACCAATGAGCCTAGCGGAAATCGACCCCGGTAAAGACCACCCCGAGCGCTACCTCGAAGCCTCACGCCGCATCATGGCCGAAATAGCCAAGCTAGAAGCACCCGAGCAAGTGATTATTTAAACCGTTAATTTACGTTAATTTACGTTAATCTAAATGCATGAGAACGAGCTAAACGAATTGATTTATAAGGCCGTGGGAGCTGCCATGAATGTCCACAGCGAGATTGG
>Ga0222717_10004484_pt1 | contig 10281 bp, 5 predicted proteins | sample C33_18DmetaG_FD_165053 | JGI IMG/M metagenome (GOLD analysis project Ga0222717, IMG submission 165053) | Estuarine water microbial communities from San Francisco Bay, California, United States - C33_18D | ecosystem: Environmental > Aquatic > Marine > Unclassified | place: USA: California...
TGTACTCGCGCCGTCAGCAGTTCCTGAGTTTAAAAAGTGTCCAGCTGTTGCGTTGAACGGTTCGTCTGATGCTGCACCGTGAATTCTATTTAAGGCAGCACCGAATGCGCCTAAAACGTCTTTCAAGTCTGAACCGGTTACTGCTGCTGCAGTTGCCGGTGTTGCGTAGTGTTGTGCTTCAGCTTTAAGATCTACTAAAGATCCAGTTAACTGTTGCAAACGTATTTGTGTTCTTGAAGCCATTATTTTCTCCTTGTTTAAATATAGCTTTTATTGTAATAAAATATCACAATATTGTTTTGACTTAACTATAACGATCAACAACGAAACACAACTTTAAATTTTACTCTCTTACTTTTTAGAGCTTCAAGTTTATATATACTTGAAATTTTCTTTTTTTTAATTTAGTTTTTAAACAAAATATTTTTTAAATTTTTAACGTGTGCATCAAACTTTGCTGATTCTGAATTAACAAATTCAACGGCAAACTTATCTGCTTCATTGTTCGCATCGTCAAATTCAAACCTAAATCGACCACTTCTTTCTCGCGCTGCAGATATTAACTGCATTCCTTTCATCATAAGAAAAGCTGCAATTGCGATGTCAGACGTTATATAAATTTTTCCACTCATTATGACACCACCTTGTTGTACATTGCCATTACTAAACTGCTCTCTTCAGGAGTAGAACCTGTTGTAAAAAAGACATTTGATCCTGTTACTGAATAATCTTGAAATGTTGCTAAACCGGGGGGCGTCTGGAGTTGTCCATTCACAAATATACTTATCTCGTTCGAAGCGAAAGGTGTGTTTGCAAGCGTAAATAATGTGTTGAAACCATCAACACTCCCACCCAACAATTCATTAAAGATCATTTCCTTATTGACTTTTATTGAAATTGCACCATTTGAAGAACTAACAATATTTATTCCGGTGCTTGATTTAATATAAGAGGTTCCGTCACTTAATTTTGTTAAGGATCCGCTCAAGTTTGTTGTTGTTAGCGAATTTGTTGTTTTGTTAAATACTAACCCAGAGTCGCCAGCTAAATTTCCGCCATCGTTAAACTGGACTTGAGTATCTGTGCCTCCAGGATTTACGTCAGCACCAGCTGAGCCAGAGTTTTCAACAACAACATTGATAACATCTTCTATATTCAAATCAAAGCCAAACTTTAACTTGTTTGAATCTGAAACAAAATAGTCTACACTTCCGTTACCAACTTCAGAATTAGTGCCTGAAAGCAGAAGTTGACCATTTAAAAATACGTCAATCAAAGAAGGACTATAACCAGCATCATCATACGCTGAGTTTGTTGTTGTAAGTGACGATCCGGATGCAATTGTGTCTGTTATTGTATATGCTTTCTTACTTTTAGTTCCGCCGCCGGAACCACCAGAAGAAGTAGCTGTCGATGATATTGTTATCTGGCCGTTCGAACCAGAGGTTATTGTTATGTTATCACCAGCGACAAGGTATGAGCTACCATCTGTTAATTTCTGGAGTGAACCGGATAAACTGTTTTCAAAAAACCCTTGGTTTGCGTAATCGCCAATATAAGCAAATGCTCGAGCATGTGCCGGTATTTTATTAGCATCGTAATCTTGTAAAAATAACATACCATTGTAGTAGTCAACATTCCAATCAATATTGTCGAGTAAAGGTATCTCGCTGCCAGCATTACCCGATCCATCGTCTTTGTATATTTTTATTATATAAGGATTTGGTGCTGTTTGTGAATAAAAAGGAGGTACTAACTGAATACCACCTAGTGTTTCATGAACAATTTTATTGTTGTTGAAAACGCCATTGCCTTTTTTATTATTATTACTATTACTAATGTAATCACTAGGTAGTTTAAACTTATAAGTATGTGGTCCGGAGCTTTGGGACGTCTCGCCAGAATCAGCCCCGCCACCACCTCCTGAATTGTCAGCATCGTATGTGGAACCTGTCAACACTTCTAATGCAAATTGTATGTACTCAATTGTGCCTGGAGCACCTTGCGAAGAGCTTTGTATTAAATTTAAAGTCCTGCTAGGGCTAATTGGAATAGGTTGACCAAATAGCAAGTTTGTTGATGACTGAATGTTTGACCCAATTAATTCTTCACCATCTGTCTTGAGATTAGAAGTGTGCGCTTTTCCTAAAAGCTTTTTCTGGGCAAAAAACGTGGCTGATGTATTACTCTTACCCGCCATATTAACTCCAACTTACAGAAATACTAGTTAAGTATCCTGTCCAATTTTCGCTAGCAGATATTTTAATTACAAAATATTCTGCGCCTGACGTGGTTCCATCTACAGTCACTCCATTAAATGTACATGTATTTGTAGTACCTGAAGTTGTTATAGACGCATTAAGATCGCCGCTTAAACTTCCGTCGCCGTCATTAGTATTGCCGGCACCTTCAGAAGGTTTACCTAGATCAAGCCAGCCTGTCTTAGGACCTCCGGGTATTTTTACTTCAACAAATATATTTTTATTTGCACCTAGCGAAGCCGCGTTATCACCGGTCTTGCCTACTAATGTGGCATCTCCGTTTAACGTTATTTGGACGCTTGGTCTATCATTTGACGTATTATTTAAAAATCCTCGATAGTATTCTCTTGTTGAGTGGGTCAAAGAAGAATAGTTAACGTTGTTATTAGGCCCTTCAAAGACGCCGCTTTCTACGTGGTTTCTAAAATCACCAGAATTGCCACCCTTTTTAGGACTAATTAATAACCCGTCAAAAATCATCAATCCTTTTGCAAAGTTCGGGTATGAACTGTTGTCATTAATTGAGACGGTTGAGTCCCATCTATTACCTGATGATGTGATGTCTGATTGTGCGTTATAGTCACCACCTACAATTCTATAGTCTTCTCTACTAAAATACTCATTTGTATTTGCGTTCGAGTTGTCGCTAGAAGAAAAGACTAAAAAGCTAGTTGCAGTTTGAGTTGAAATTGAATGATTTGATTTAATTGGATGTACAAATGTTAACTTACCACCACAGTCACGTAATGGTGTCCCAGTAATAGAAGTAAATGCCCCACTTAGAGAGGTAGATTGACTAAATTGAATCGATCCTGTTACATGTATTACTTCATTTTGTGAGTCTGCGTTAGTATTAAGCGTCTGTAGTGGAGAAAATCCGTCATTTTCTGTATAGTCTGATGTTAATCCTAGACCTCTATGAACAATAGACACAGCATTTGCATTGGAAAGACTAGTTAGTGATATAGCATTTGTTACATTGGAATATACGTTTTTGTAAAGATTGCTAATTCGTGTCTCTATGCTTCCAGTTGGATTAACAAAATACTTTACGCCACTCATGTAAAAGATATCGTCGTCACCAAATTGCGTTATTCCTGTACCTGCGTCAGAAATATTATTATTTTGACTTTCGCTGTCGTTTACCCATTCAACATAATTTGTTGTTCTAGTACCCCACGAACCTACATGCCTTACACGTGCGTAATTCCATCCGTCTCGTTGGTCGTTAGTGTGAACTCTATATCTTCCCGTTCTATAATTTTCTAAATAATAAGGTACATTATTATCATATTCCGCCGGGCGCCAGACGCTTAAATTAAAGAATCCACTATAATTTGTGAATGACGTTCCAGTACCCGACCCGGGTTCACCTGTACCTACCAAGTTAAAAGAACCGGTAAGTTCAACAGTATGCAAATCTGAACCGTTTACTTCTAAAACCAAAGATCCGCTATTTGCATCTGAAAAAGCATTAGCAATGTAATCAGGTGAATTTGCGTCCACGTCTTCATTTAAATCGCCTTCAATAATAGTTGTTTTATCAAAGACACCTCGCCTTAGGTTGTTGCTGCTAGTTTCCGTTTTATATCTTTCGTTTAAACCCACAGCAGAAAAACCTGCTACTGTACCAGAATCAGCATACCCAGTAATTGACTTTGTTGAACCAAAAGATAATAGAGTTACTACACCTGTGTCATTACAGTCTATATTATCTAAATCAGGTACAGCAGTAATTGTTCCTGTGCCGGCACCAAAAGATATTGCGATTTGATTGATATAGCCCGCCCAGCTGGCGTCTGCTTCTACTCTTATTCCGATATACTGATTGTTTAATATTCCTACTGTACCTAATGAGACAATATTGCTAGCACTTAAAGAACTATCAAATGATGCAACATACGCGCCATCGTTATCTGATATTGAGTCTAAAACAAACTCTGAAGCTAAGTCGAGCCAACCAGTAGATCGGGTACCGTTGTCAGGAAACTTAACAAAAACTCTAATTTTACCGCTGTCTAAGGAGGTTGCTGCGTTAACAATTGTCGAACTCCCACCATTGATCGATACTGAGAAGTCGTAGTGTGTAGATCCTGTCTCATTTTTAAACCACCTGTAGAACGTTCTTTGTCCAGAGAGGCCGCTATAATCTGGGTTTTCACTAGGACCGTTACTAAATGTACTAAAGTCTCCGCTATTTATTGTGTTAAGAGGAGAATACAATTTTTGATTAAAAAACTGGAGTCCGTTTGTATGACCAGCGTTTGATGCAGTCATATGTTTTGTTCCGTCCCAAACATTGTTTGAGTCTATCAAATCGTTTTGTGCGTTATACGCACCCGATATAATTCTATAATTTTCTCTTCTAAAAGTTTCTAGCTGGTTTGTAGAACTATTACCACGACTATATATTAATATACCTTCGTCAGTAGCTTGACCACCATTTGAAATGTTTGATTTAAACGGGTGGGTGACACTTACACCCGCTGTTATCGATCCGCTTAACATTTCAACTGCTGATACTGTTGAAGATCCGGTTATATGCAAAACTTTTGTATGATCTTCTCCGCTGTCAACGTCTATTACTGGTTTTGATTGGTTTGCAATTGAGAAAGATACGTTAGTGTTAACCGACCCGGCATTTGATGTTGTGAACGTAATATTGTTAGTATCGTAGACATTTTTATATGTGTTAGTTACCCTCACTCGATATTCAGCAGAGCCTCCTGTGAAATACTCTATACCTGATAAGTGTAAAGTTCCAGTACCCGTAAACTGTAATTCGTTTTCTGCAGTTGCGAGTGCGTCAGAGTTTGTATCGTTCAACCATTCAATATAATTTGTTGTCGTTGTGGATCCGTGCACATGAAGAATTCTTGCATAATTCCAGCCTTGTCTTTGATCGCCAGTGACAATTTTATAGCCGCCTGTGCGATGTTTAAAGTTTGGAAAAGAAGTTCCATTATCAAGTGTTCCTGCAGTTGGTGACGATAAGCTAGTGAAACAAGAACCTGATGAGTTTGTATCACCACTGGAAAATGAAGTTAAGTCAACTGTGTGTATCACAGAGCCGTTTATTTCTAATCTTAACTCACCTTGATCAGCATTACCAAAAGAATTTGCTGTGTGGTTGTTTCCGGAGTCAGATGGATCTTGCGTAATATCTTCATTTAAAGTGCCAACAATGTTTCTTAAAGAGCCGAAAGCACCTATTCTGATATTGTTCCCTGAAGTTCCTGGAGAATATGTGCCATTAACATCTAAGGCTGATAAGCCGGCTGCTGTACCTACTGAGAAGTAAGGTGTTGACTCTGACTGAAGATTGTTAGAACTACCAAACGATAATTCGACTTCACTGGCTCCGGAGTTGTCGTTGTCTATGTCATCTAAGTCAGGTGCAGGAGAAGGAGCTAATAATGCGAGTATCTCATTGAACCTATCAATTGCAGTACCTACTGGCGTGTTTGTTTGGAAGTCTTTAAAAAGTCCGTCTGTATAGTCGCCGTCTTCCGCGGATCCTATTGTAGATGACCCGGCACCACCAGTAGAATTAATTGTTACTTGTCCGTTTGATGCGGAACTAATTGTTACGTTTGTGCCGGCAACTAAATAAGATTTACCATCTACTAACTGGGTTAATGATCCACTCAACCCATGAAGAAAAGCAGCTGATCCGGATACTTCTAAGCGATCGTTATCATATCCTAATTTAGCTTTTGATACTGTCGAATTTCCCCAGTCAACGTATCTTTCCTCACCTAAATAAAGACCACCCCATCGAAACTTTTCATTTCCTAAAGTGTTGTCTGTTGAAACTAAGTTAACCCCACCGTTAGATTCGTTTATTACGCCTAGCGGGATAACATTTCCTCTTAAGCCAATACCTGTCGATACATTGAATGCATTCTCAACAGTATTATCACCGAACTGACCAACTCGCATTACTGATCTTTTAACGTTGTCTGCGTGGACAGTTGAGTCAGATCCCGTTATATTTCTTTTGCTGTTGACATAAAATGAAAAGTCTAAATAATTAGTTGAGTCTTCTGGTTGTGTTTCATTAATTTGTGAAGTTATAACAATATTTTCTTTGTCGTCACCAGCTGAACCTGATATTGGGCCGGCAAAAGCTACTTTTCCCATTTGATAACTAGTAACATTTCCGCCAGTAAAGGAAGATATACCTTCTGATGATCCAAAACCCAACGTGTTACTAAATAACATTTCCGGACGGTCAAAAGCACCTGTTGACTGATTGATCATTGAAAATTTAGGCAGATCAATGTCTTCTTCATCAGAAAACATTTTTAAACTGCCCATGTTAATTGTCATTCCATCAGATGTACCAAAGCCGGTTATGTCTAGAGACCCAGTTATTTGAGTATCACCTTCGATACCTTTACTGCCTATCTTAAGCAAGTTTGAATAACTTACTTGAGGATTTCCGGCATCATCTAGTAAAACAGATCCTGTTATATCTGTTACAGCTAATTTTTCGCCAAACACAAGTGAGGTATTAACATCAATAGGCGATTGCCCGTATAACTGTGTTATTGAAACTGGACCAAAAAAAGCTGCTGACCCACTAACTGTTAGTGCGGCCTTTGACGTGGTTAAAAGAAATTGTCTTAATTGCTGAACTTGTTCAACATTGCCACCTTCTGACTCACCTTCTGAAAGTTTATCAGACTCAGATTCTATTTTGCCTTTATTTGAGGTTTGTATGTAATCTCTTCCGGATCGATCTCGCAATCCTTCCGTAAAGACTGACTTGTAGTACCTATACTCTTCAAAATCACGAAGATCATTTTCAGTAATCCTTAGCTGACCTCTAATGTTGTAACCTATCTTAGCAGAGAATATGTCACCTAAGATCCTGTCGATTGTTTCAGTTTGGTCGGCTTTTCCTTGATTAAAAGTTAGTGCATTATACTCAACTTGTGTTGCACCAAAGTCTGGTGAAGTGTTGGCAGACTTTATTGTTGTATACTCATTTTGCAAAGTATAATACAGATCTACGATTTTAGTAGTTAAAAAATATCTTAATTTTGCGTAGTCGTTTGTATTATTTTTAATTTTTGCAAATTGTGTATTATCCCAATTACCACTACTGTAACCAGCTAAAGAATTAGCTATTGATGTTGAGTTGTCTGTATTATAAGTTGATATTGCTGCGTCTAAACTTTCAACCAATGCGTTTAAGTTTGAAAATATTGACGTTGCATTTAATAGATTTGGAGTAAAGTCTGTATTACTAGTAAATCTAATTGTCTTTTGCAAGATGCTATCGCTAAACACATAAGGCTCAAATCTTGTTTTAAGCGACTCATATCTACTAACTGATACTTTTGTACCGGCTTTAATATATTGTTTTTGATCAGTATCTATGTAATACGCATGCAAAAGAGGATATCGGGACGAAAACTTTCCAGGTAGAGTGCCGCTTCTTTCTCCAGACGCTGAACCCGTTACGTAATTTTTAAACGTTAAAGCGTCTAAGTCTTCTAAGACTTTTCTAGTTGCATCGATTGGCTCACCACTAATGAATGCCGGCACTTTATGTTCTACGCTGCCACCCATATCAAAAGTTATAACGTGGTCACTTCCTGTCAAAGGTAAAGTAAAGTCGTGAGAATTAACACCAATCTCTGTATCAATCGTGGTTTTATAGACTTCATACATTTCTTTTAAAGAATAATTGATGTCTGGCGCAACGTCAGCTAAAAAACTACCTGTGGTACGATTGTTAGAATCTATCCCTACACTGTTAGGAGCTATTGCATCAAAGATAAAGTCAAAACTATCTGCATTGTAGTCGTACAGTGCTCTATCGTAAGTAAAACCTATTTTTTTAGCATCACCATTAGCTAAGGTAAAATTACTGTGTTGCCAAAAAGAAGTTTGGTTTTTATACACGCTTTCTTGACCTGACTTTCTAAGAAGCGGAAAACGATTAATGTATATTAAATCAGAGTCTTCTGGGCCTTTTGTAAAGATAGGACTAGAGTAACTTCTTTTACTAATTAATCCAGATGATTCATCTATTGCTAAAAAGCTACCAGAGTAATCACTAGTAGCAAATTGATGTCTTATTAACTTTTCATCATCTTGTATGTTACCCAAGCCTAATGAAGATAATGTGAAATCTCCGTTACCGTTATTTGATATAGTTACATTAGAGCCGGCTATCAAGCTTCCTGATAAAAAACCGCCAAAGCCATCTGCAATTTGCAGTGACCCTAAAGAGCCAGAAGACTCATTTACTCTTAATGCTGTCATTAACTATACTCAAACTAAAACGAAACTTAACTGAGGCTGAGGCCTCTTAACCATATAAATATATTTATTCTGTCCAAAAAGTAAATTCTTTTTTATTTACTTCATACTGTCAAGCATAGTCTGAATATCTAATCCGGCACAGTCAATTTTTTTACGAGTAATGTGATAGTGACTAACAAAACCCTTAAATCGCCCTGATGCTACTGAGGTTGATACGCCTTTAAGTGTATTGCCTTCTTTGTCGTTAGGGCACTTAAGCGGAATTCCGACGCCTTCATGAACTGCTAACCACAGAGCCTTCAATGCCTCGAGTTGGACATCATAAAATCCAGTAAAATCTTTCATTGATGCACCGTGCACTGTCTCACCGCTTATTACCGGTCTTTCTCCAAAACCATGCTTTTTATACCAATCTTGGTATTTTGGATAATATGCATTAGATATTTCTACACCGATTGAACTATGATTGTGCTTTTTACTTCCAGCATGATAAGCAGCGTGATTTGTATCTAATAATTGGAATATTGTTCCGTCATTATCAATTAAGAAATGCACTGCCAAACCGCGTTTTTCAAGTACTCTATGACATGTTTTACTATTAAGACACACATCCCAGTGGTTAACAAACATCTTGATATCTCTAGGTTCGTAGTAAGATGTGTATCCTTTTCTCGCCTTATAACCTTTGTCTTCTGACCACAGCACTACTTTTGGCCAGTTAATAGGTATAAAATTTCCATGATGAACAATGAAAGACTCATCTTTATCTTTAATTAAATCAGGTTCATAATCATCAATTTCACTTTGGCGCTCTGTAAATATTCTTCTATGTGTACCCGGGCCGCACAATCCATCAGATTTAAGCCCGTTTTTCTTTTGCCATGTCTTAATTGCGTCAACTAGATCGTCATCAAAATTATCACAACCAAACCATTCTGGTGTCCAACCTAGCTTAGCTGCTGATCCTTCATTATAAAATACTTTATCCATTTTAAACTCCTCGCTTAACGCGCTGTGTTAGTAGATATATATATCCCTCATATTGATTTGCGGCTGAAGCGAGATAATCATCCATACCTAGAGATAATGAACCACACTTGCTGAGAATATTATGAAGTTCGGTTAAGTTAGCAACATGATTTCTCATATACTCTAATCCAATAGCTGAAATTGCATCAGCACCGCGATTAGACGGCGTCTCGTATTGTGACAATACTTTTGTTGCAATTTCAGTTATCATCATTGGACATGCAACATCTTCAGTGTCTGCAACCATAATTGATTTCTCAACTAACTTGTCAAAATCTTCTGTTATTCCTTCGTAAATCTCACCGTACAAATTGACGTGGTCGCCAGCAAAACCTACACCTTTTGTAACATGATGTGCTGCATGAAACCATGTGTGCAAACCTTTTGTACAACCGATATAACTTAATAGTGCGTCCTTCATTTAATTCTCCAAGTATTATTGTGTATAATCAATTGTATCTCGGATTGTGATCAATTGATCTTAAAACACTGAGAGCTTTTTCAACAAAGTCAAGTGCATACGGTGCATTCGTGGATGTCTTTGAATCTGCAAGTGCGCCGTGTCGATCATTTAGAGCAAACAAAAAAGCTAGCAAAACATCTTTAATACGCTGTGCTCTTTGTCGATAAACTGGGTATTCATCTGCCATACTAGGTAGCTGGCGAATATAAGTTAACAAGAAATGTCCCATACTCTGGCTAGGATTCATGT
>Ga0222717_10004486_pt1 | contig 10277 bp, 5 predicted proteins | sample C33_18DmetaG_FD_165053 | JGI IMG/M metagenome (GOLD analysis project Ga0222717, IMG submission 165053) | Estuarine water microbial communities from San Francisco Bay, California, United States - C33_18D | ecosystem: Environmental > Aquatic > Marine > Unclassified | place: USA: California...
TGAACCATGTAAGTTCATAATCTTGTTACACCTCCTGCAATTCATTCATTAAATTTTTAGAATTTAAAAGAGTAGCACATTTTTCATATTCTTCTAAGTCTTCAAAGTATTCTATAAGCTGATCAAATACTTCTTCATAATCATCTATTACATCTTTAGTAGGATCAAATATTAAAGTTACCTTCATATCTCTGTTTAACAATTGCTCGTAGCCAACTTGATTAGTTATTACATAATAACTTTGTAACATGTAAATGTGTTCGTCAAAATGTTTCATTGCCTAGATTGTCTTCTTGTTCTTCTTCCAGATCCTTTACTTTGAGTTCTAGATTTTCTAGATCCTGCTGATGTTTTAGTTCCACTGTCCTCAAAATATTCAGGGTAATTTTTCTTTAATTCTTTTAATTGTGTTTTAGTTAAAGGTTTAGGTTTGTTAAATCTTTTCTTTACAAGCGCTCTTCTTATATCTTTATAAAAAGGAATCAATCCTGAATTACCTAACGCTTCAAATGACATTCTATTAGTAAGCTCTTCTAAATTTTTATCTCGGGATTCTTGGGTTTTATTAAATTGAGATCTTATAGCTAACTTACCAGTCCTTAATGCTGTAGCTAACATAGGGCCATAAGGGCCTGCGAATATTTTCATTCCAATCTCAGCTAAATTCTTCTTTTGTAAATCTTCTTTATTTAATTGACTAAATACTATTGAGTGTTTATACGGATCGTACTCTTCATTGTTTCTTAAATCTCCTAAATACGGTTCGTTAATCATACTCTCTAACATAAAGTTTATAGGAATAGAAGGAATGTTTCCTAAGTTACCTCTAGTTAATAATGTTAATACAGATCCTACTGTTTGCCTCGTTAATATATCTTCAATATCTTCTTCCTTATCATCTTTTGCGTCAAATAATTCTTCGTCCATTATAGATGATAAAACACTATATACTGCAACATAAGAAGACATTCTAAATATAACACCTGAAAGTAATCCAACAGCTTGAGTTCTGCTTATGTCTCCTGATTTATATAAAGCACCTATTGCATTTCGAGCCGTACCATATTCAAATAAACTAAATCTTGCCATGTAAGAGTTAGCTTGACGATAAAGAGCATTAAGATTATTACCGTCCTTTCTAGGCATGTTTTTAAGTATAGTATTGTAAGGATTGGTAGATGTAGCAACTGTTATCGCATTAGCATCTGCTGCATTTTTTGCTATTTCTCTAGCCTCCTTAAACTCTGGAGTTAAATACTGAGATGTTCCATTCCCTATTTTTTTATAATCCTCGACCGTAAGTTTTACTTCTTTACCATTCAATTCTTTTGTAGCCTTCGCAAAAGAGTCAGCAAAACTACCAAACCATAAAGGTCGGGATATAGCTTGATCGGGGTAAGACATTAATTTATTTGCCATTGTATTAATTCCAGCCGCAGTTTGATTTATACCTAAATTCATTATTATACCCATAGCATTTTGAACAGAACCAACTGCGCTACCAGAGGCTTGAGATGTTTGCATAAAGTCTGTCATGTTAGAATATTTAGACTGCATATTCTCAGTATCAAAAAGCTTGGATGTTTCAGATGAATTTAAATTATCCATTATATCTATTCCTAATGTAGTATTTTTAGGATTCAATACTAGCCCACCAAAATCTTTAAAAGCCCTAGCTGATGCTACAGGGTTTTTTAACATCATACCCATATTTCCAGCAAGTTCAGCTACAGCTCTTGGGATTGATGCTAGTGAAGCTTGATAACCTAAAGTTTTAATTTTATTCAATAGAACGCCGCCAGCACTAACGTCTGTAAAAGTGTTTCCAAACAACACTTCATTCACTTCGTTTAAAGATTTTACTAAAGCATTAGCCGCATCATTCTGCGCCATCGTACTGTTTGGATCAGATTTAATTTTTGACTTCATTTTATTAACCGTTTTAGCCACCTCTCTATTTACCTGAGTCATGTTATAATCAAGCAAAGTTTCTTGTACACCTCTAAGCGCAGAATACGAAGGATCAAAACTAATAGGTTTGGCTCCTGGAGTTCTTTCAACTATAGTTCCCGCTTTAGTATTATTGGTTGAGTTTACAAATTTATCAGTTTTTTTATCGAACTCAGCTTTAATATCTGATTTAGTAATTACAGAATGATGTGTATAATCGTTTAATAAATTAACTCTATTTCCATATAGCGTAGATGATATAAACACAGCTTTCTCAGCAGTAGATGCGCTTACTTCATCATACAAAGCTAAAGCCTGCTTTTCTTTTGTGCTTAAAGACTTGTTTAATTTGTCTAAACTGATTTCATTATCAACTAAAAACTCAGATCTTAATTCTTGTAGTATTTTTAAATCATAAGGACTCAAAGCATCCCCATCTTTTATAGCCTCCATAGTAGCATCTATAAAATCAAGTGCTGGGGGCGCTTTAGGGTTTGGTTTACCGTCAATAATATTAGATAAATATTCTCTCTGTAATTGCAGTATTCTTAACTTATATTTTGCTTTTACAGTTTTATTTCTGCTTTTTGACCTTAAAAGTTTATCAGCATCTTTAATTTTATTTTCAGCTCTCGACACTTCTGTTTCAAAACTTGAATATGCGTCAGATAATTTTTTAAAAGTATTGTTATAAATAGTTTTACTATTAAAGTTTCCAAATATATCGTCTATAAAAAAAGTAGGTGACGATCTTAATCTGTCTAATAATAAATTTTTACCTGACGGTGACTTGCTAGTGATAGCTACTTTAGCTGAATTGTAAAAACTTCTCAAATGTCTGTATATTCCAGGTTTAGTTACTTTCTCAACAACGGGAGTAACTTTATTTTCAGCTTTATTAGAATTTACCTCTATTAAAACGTCAAGGGCTGCTTTAGGAACAAACCCGTTTCTTATATTGTTTTTTACTGCCTTTAAAGTGTTTACTAAACCATAATTTTTTTCTCCTTTTTTGTTTTCTTTTACTAAACCATCTATATCTTGTTTGCTAAACTGATTTATTTCTCTGGCTATCTCTCTAGATCTTTCGTCTGGAATGTTATTTAATTCTTCGTTAGTAATTTTATTTGCTTGTATCTCTTTTGCCTCTTGGTTTAAATCATAATCATCTACCTTTTCTTCTTTTACTAACACCCCATCTTCATCCACTTCCACTTCCATTTCTACAGCATTTATAATATCTAACGCTTTGTCAAGAGTGTTAGATTTTTCATTCAAATCCAAAACCCTTTTGCTGTCCCCAAATTCTTTTACTAAATCAGCATAAGAATCAAGTTGTTTGTCAGGAATTAAGTCTGGATCAATACTAAATAATGTTTGTAAAGCTGTGTCTAAGTCTGCACTAATAACACCAAGCTTTGCTCCGATATTTTTCTTAGCTATTTTACGTTTTCTCTTTAATTCTTGTTCTTTTATAATACTTCTTTTAGCTTCTCTAGCAGCTTCTCTAGCAGCCTTAGCTTCTAATTTTATCTGATCTTTGAGCGCAACTTTTTCATTAACTGTAACTTTTTTAGGTTTGTCTCCTAATATTTTTTTAGGATTTTTAACTCCTTTTTTATTTTTTGTAGGCTCTTCAGCTATCTCCAAACTAGCCTTGTCTTTTTCTTTTATCACAGCTAATGGTTGTGCATCGGGACTTATATTTACAACAGTATCTATATTAGTAGGTGTAGGGTTAATGCCTGTAAGCTCTTTAAATTTAGTCTCTAGCTCCCTAACCACAGAAGGTTTACCTTGTTTTACATTAATTTTACGTTTTGGATTATTTACTATAAAATCAATTACATTCTCTACCTCTAACCCAGGTGTCTCCATCACAACCGTGTCTAAATCATTTATTATATTACCACTTTTATCTGGTTTTTTAAACCAGTTTTTTCTTATTTCAGGAGTTATTAAATTAGAATCTCCATACCTGTTAAAATCTTGTTCGCTTATCTTAATGCTTAAAATGTCAGAAGGATCCAACATTTGTAATTGTTCTTTTTTATCTAAACTTCTATATTTTTTTGTGTCATTTTTTATTGTTTCCGCTATCTGTCTAATGTTAGTAGAGTTGTCAGAAACCTCTTGTGAATATTGTTCTGGTGTGATTTTAGAATCATTACTTGGTGTAAATATTTTCCCAGCATTTACATCTATTCTATTTTTTAATACATTTTTTTCAGCTTTTGATTTAGCAACTTTACTGGCTGGAGTCTTAGTTCCTTTCTTTAAAATCTCTTTTACAGTCCCATCAGGATTAAACTTCACTTCCGTGTTTCCAGCAATGTATGGTTTAGAAATATCTTCCCTTACGTTTTGCTGATCTGCCACTAAAGTAGCTGCTACTTCCGTCTCTTTGTTTTGCGTTTGACCTTCTGTTTCTTTTTGGCTCTGGTTGGTAACGGCCCCGGTGGTGTCTCTTTCTCCCAGAGTTTTGCCATCTGAGGTTTGTTCTTGTACATCCACCGCCTCTGTGCTTGGCTCTTGAATGGCATTGGCTTTTGTTTTTATTTGTTCAGGTGAAGGCTCAATTATACCTTCTGATATTAATTGTTCTTTTGCTAGCTCTAAATCTTTTTTTGTAGGCTCCACTTTTGTGTCGCTAGATAAAGCTCTTTCAGTAATTTCTTTTATTTCAGATTTTATTTTTTGAGCCTCTATTTTAGTAGACTCCATTTCAAGATTACCTAAATTAGCTAATTGTACTTCTAAATCTAATATTTTAACCCTATCCTCTCCTTGTATTTTAGGGTTTAAGGTTTTATTATTTTCTGCTTTTACTTTTAAATTTTTTATTTTTTGTTCTAAGACTGGATCATTCTTTACATCAAATTGAATAGTTTCAGCTTCTTCTAATGTAGCTGTATCTACAAACTTTTCGATCTCAGCCTTAGTCATTTTGTCTTTACCTATTTTATAAACCGGCGGTTTAAAAATATTCATTCCTTCATTATACCCTTTCTTGATTACATCTGTGCTTGACATCCCAAAAGCTGCTTGAGGTATTGTTAACACTCCTGAAGCTTGTCCAGTTATACCTTCAAAACCTATCTCAGCTACATCCATTTCTTGGCCTGTAACCGCTCTTGCTGCCGCCTCTCCTCCTGCGCCCCCAGCCGCTTCAATAGCTGTAGTTGCTAACGCTCCTTTACCTCCAGCTTTTACAGCAGACTTTCCAGCTGCAATTCCTGCTTTAGTTAACGAAGCACCAACCTTTCCGGCTACTCCAGCTGTAAGACCATCAACAGCCCCAATTACTAATCCTCTAGCAGCTGCTCTATTTCTAATACTTTGCACCGCTTCAGGGTCGTTTAATATTTTTCTAATTCCTTCTTGATCAAACTTCAATCCTTTTTTAGTTATCTCTTCTCTTAAAAATTCCGTATAAGATAATCCAAATTCTAAAGTAGATCCCATACCCATTAATCCACCAGCTATACCTCCGCCAGCCGCAGTAAATATAGCTAAAGGGCCTCCGACTGAACCTGCCGCTGCACCAGCACCAGCGCCCAATCCAGCACCAACAGCGCCTCCACCTAAAACAGTAGGGTTTACCATTGAAGCGATTGAAGAAACTAAAAGTTGTCCTGTTACTGTAGGGTTTGCTCCTACACCTAATATAAATCCTAATATACCTCCGCCGTTGTTTTTGTAAATTTTATTAAATGATTTCATTTCATCACTCATTGGCATACTATCCATCTTCTTTACTGCCGCTATATATTGAGCCATGTCTTCATTAGACATACTTGATCCTTGTGCAAAGACAGACATTGCGTCATCAATAGTTCCACCTTGAGCAAACCCCTGTTCTCCGGCTCTTATCATGTCTCCAAAAAAATCTGTGACTTCACCGACAACAGGAACGTTGCCTAGCATCTCTTCAAACCAAAATTTATCTTCTCCTGATTCTATGTTTTTACCATATCTTTCTCCTGACAAATCTATTTCAGTTATACCTTCATCAGATGTTTGGGTATCAAGTATTATTTCGTCTATTTCTTCTTGGCCTTCTGGTTCTGCGCCAGGCGCATTTACACCTGATATATTTATCTCTTCAGCTTGTCCAGGTAATTCCGATGAAACAGGAGTTGTTTCGGTAGGTGAAGGTAATTCCGTATTTTCCTGAGGAGAAACGACAGTTGATTGAGAAGAGTCTTTTTTTTTTAAAGGGCTTACAAATGTGTTGTATTCATCTTGACTTCCAAAAGCTCCATCTATCGTGAGCTCATAAATATCATTAAACGCATTTTCTCCATCAGTTTCAATAAAACTTTTAAATTCTTCAAAACTTGAAAAAGCTCCTTCTGTGGTTAGATCAAATAAATCTTGTAATAATTGTTCGTCCATCTGTATAAGTTATTATCTACCTGTAGCCTTTTTCCACTCTTTCACTGAACCTCCAGGATTATCTTTTCTCCATGCGGCATAAGAAGGTTTATCTTCATCATTTTTCTTATTTAATTTTGAGCTAGTTCTACTTTCATTAACCTTTTTTCTAGCTTTATTCATTGCTTCATTTATTTTTTCTACTATTGTAGCAGTAGAAGCCCCTGTGTTAGTGTTTATTATTACAGATTCACCGCCTATAGTAAGCTCCATTTGTTCCATGTTAGGAACTTCTTTGATGGTTGTTGGCCCATATAAAGAAGGATTATCACTCAGCTCTTTAGATAATTCTGCCGGCATAAATTTTTGAACCGCTGCTGTTATTTCGGCTTTAATAAAATTATCACTGTCCGTCATCCCTAGCTTTTCATCGAATTTATCAATCAGCTGACTTGATAAAGAAGTGCCGTCTGGCGCTAAAGTTGTAGGTGTTGTAGCGGGGATTTCAGATTTTCCTACCTTAGAACCTACGCCGCCTTCTCTTCTTTTACCTAAAGTTATTCCTTCTTTTTCTATCAGTTTTTCTATTCTACCTCTGCTTAATTTTTTAGGACTAATTAAATCATTAATAGCTACAACATCATCTAAGTTAGATAAAGTTCTAATCGATTCATCTTCAGGAGTAGTAGGATCATCCGCTACACCAGTGTCCGCCACCCTATCTATTGTTAACGGATCTCCTTTAGCTCTTCTTAATATAATTTGATCATCTGTAATTTCAAAACTAACAATCTTTTCATCTAGTGGAGTAGAAGGATCTTGATTTTTTGTATCAATTCTTCTCTTTAATGCCGCTTCAGCCTCTAAAGGATCACCATGCATTATTATATCTAACTCTTTAATGTATCCAACATCATCCGTATCTTCATCTTTTCTTTTGTTATCATCAGCAGAATCTTTAAATCCTTGACTTTTTTCTTGTTTATATGTTAATTGACTTTCTATTGCGTCACCTACCATTTTTTGCGCAGCTTCTTTTTGGTCTTTTGTTAATACAGGAACTGGCTTGTTTCCTGACTGATCCATTTCTATAAAGTATTTTAAATCAACTCCTGGATTGTTTTTTTCAAACTCTTCCTTAGAAGATGCTATTGCATACCTAGAATCCTCTGATAATACCTGTACAATATCATAATCATTACTTGTAAGTTTTTGAATACTTGCTTCTTTCCAAGCTGGATAACCATCAGCCTGAGTAAAATCTTCTACAGTTTCAACCACACCATTATTAAATCTAGTAGCTTCAATATGGTCTCCTATAAACTCTATCTCTTTGTTAACAAGTACAGATGTCTCTTTTTTCTCCTCATCAAAAGTCATCCGACTATTTAATGTACCTGGAGCAGCAAAATTTTCAGGATTAGTTTTGGCGTTTGGCATTACAGTATACTTACCGTTTTTATCTTTTAACATAGTAACAACCTGTAATTGTCCATTAGCAGGGTTAGTCATTATGGTTTTGTTTTGTAAATTACCAAAAGCCTCTATAGATAGAGCGTTAGCCTTGTCAAAAGCTGAAGCCGTACCATTTTTAATAGACTCCATTTTTTTCTCATTCCACTTGTCCCAGTTTTTTATAACGTTAGAAAACTCAGAGTACCCGTTTTTTTGTTCATTCATAAACAAAGTATAATCCTTAGGTTTTAAAGCTCCAGATTTTACTAACTGCATTCGCATTTGTAATTCTTTTTTTGAACGGTCACTTCCTTCTATAAGTATTTTTGATAAAGATCTATCGTTTACGTCTGGCAGTTTGTTTAGTTCAGCCATCTGATCAACAGTCTGTTGTTCAATCGCTTGTTTTTGTGCTTCTCTATCTTTTTTTACAGCTAATAACTGATTGCTTATTGTTCCAGCAACAGTTCCCCAATTAATCGGTGGTGAATCGTCTATCCCTGCATATACAGAATACTCGTTAACTTTCTTTTTTTCTGCCATAATATTAATATTTATATACAGAATTAAAACCAGATGCGTTACCTCCTACTCCCATTAAGTTTGGATCTAACACTAGTTGTTTTGGTATGGTAGGATCTAAAGCGTTTGCTTTATTAAATATAGTTGATGCCGCAGAACCTAAAGTGCTGTTTCCAACTTGAACCTGGCTATAATCAAATTCGTCAGATGACGATCCATCACCTTGTTTTAATTGTTTTCTTTGTTCAGGTGTCATGTTTTTAATTTGCTCTAAAATTTCAGCATCAGTCATTCGTATGCTATTAGCGCCAACAAATTTAGCTTTTTGAGCGTCAGTTAATTTTCCAAATGCTCTAGTGCTTTCATCTCCCTGATAAAGATTTACCATATCATTACCTGCTGAAAGAGCTGAAGTTAATCCACCCATAGCCTGCCCCATAGCTTGATTTTCTTGCCTCATAGCATCTCTTCGCCTCATATTTTGATCTGCTGCTGCACCCACATTCATTTTAATCAACTGTTGATTAACGTTTTGTTTTGCATCAGCTTTCATTTTATTGTTTGCATATAGAGCTTCACCCATTGCAATCCTTGTTTGTTCACCTTGTTGACCAGCTAAAGCGCCAACTCTACCGACTCCAGAAGCTACAGCTCTAGCGTCACCTTCTTGTAAAGCTTGTAGACCTTGTTGTTGTTGTTGTAATTGCTGTTCAAATTGTGCGTTAAATGCATCTAAAGGAACGTTTAAACCTTCGTAAAAGTTTTTTTCTGCTTTTCTTTCAGCTTCTTCCATTAATACTTTTGATTCTCTCTCTGCTTTTGCTTGAGCATCCCTAGCTTTACTAGCATTACTTAGTCCCATACCGAAACTAGCTAATCCTGTTGCAGCTGCTACACCACCAAATATTGTTGCTATTCCTGCCATAATAATTTATTTTTTAATATTAATTCTTTAGGTAAATTTTTATAGTCATTTGTATAAACATCAGCCTCTGCTTCTTCAAAAGTTTTAGCTTCTGTTTTATAAACACAACACCATTCCGAGTCTTCGTGTATATACAATACTCTTTGAGTACCTGTTTTTGTAAATATTTTGTGTGGCGCTTTTATACGAACCACTTCCCCGTCATCAGTTAAATATGATAGTTCTCCTTTTAATAAAAAAGAAGGATGGTTTTGCTTGTGTATCATACTCACAACTACACTTCCTTTAGGCATAAATACTTCTCTTGTATACAAGCCTCCTTCTATATGTTGTTTTAAAGGGCACAACTCTTGAAGCTCTTGACTTTGAGTCTCACCTGCTTTATGATTTACAACACCTTTATATTCTTTTAACTTATCTTGAAACTCTTTTATTTTTTCCCACATCATACCCCTTATCATAGGTATCACTCCTAAAACTTCATTAGCAATATTAGTTTCTTGTAATTGCATAAATATAAACAAAGATACTAAATTCTAAGGATAACTTTTCATGATGTCACTACCCACTGAGAAGAGTTCAACCGGGCTTGTATTACTGTTTGTTAAAGTAAATTCCATGTAGTAACCTAGCACTCCATGAGATTCTGCAACACTGTTTTTATAAGATACTATAAAGTCTCCCTGTACAGGGATATACGCTCCAGCTGCGGATGCGTCTACAGTTATTGTAGTAGCCGTCATTGACGTAACATACCCCACTAACTCTGGATTGGTTTTTGCATATATAGCGTCACCTATACTTAATATACTTCCAACAGGTTCTGTGAAAGTTATAACAGTAGCGTTTGCAGCTCCAGCAACTGCTGATGCTGAACCTAATCCATTAGCAGATCTAAAGTTCCAATTTACAGTATCCGCTTTACTTCTAATATATGTAAACCATTCTCCCTCTTTCTTTTCAAAATAAGCGCTTGCCATAGATCCACTGTTTAAATCTGTATGTAAATCTGACACTGTCCAACTGTCGTCACTTTCTAAAGACAATG
>Ga0222717_10004488_pt1 | contig 10277 bp, 20 predicted proteins | sample C33_18DmetaG_FD_165053 | JGI IMG/M metagenome (GOLD analysis project Ga0222717, IMG submission 165053) | Estuarine water microbial communities from San Francisco Bay, California, United States - C33_18D | ecosystem: Environmental > Aquatic > Marine > Unclassified | place: USA: California...
TAAAAAATCAAAACGTTATAATGATTCCAAAACACTAAACAAAGAACAGAAAAAATGGCTAAAAGGCAGAAAATAGTAAAATGTAAATTAAATAGAAAATTTCCGGAATTATTAGATTCATTCATCGAGTTAGGTACACCGTTAGAGGTGGGTTTGGGTAAGTATTCAAGCTATATTTACGAAGTTAATAGCAATACCAAATACAAGTTTTTAACCAAGCTACAAACGAAAAAAACTTTTATTGGCTATGTAAAGATTTTAAAGGATTTAAAACGTGATGAAATAGATGTTGTTTTAAGTGATTTAAAAGACAATATTAAGGAGCAAAATAATACCTATTTTGATTACGGAAAGGCCGAAACAAAAGACTATGAAAATGCCGTTTGTGTTGATTTGAATAGTGCATATTTACAAGCGTTATATAACTTGACATTAATAACAAAGGATACAAAAGATTGGATTGAAAACTACCTTACAAAAACCGAACGGTTAGTTTGTGTTGGTATGTTGGCAAAGCAAAAGGAGATATTAATTTTTAACAATAATGAAATTATTGAGGAAAAAAAAGAAGATGCAAAAAATCGTTTTATCTTCAATGCCGTTATCCAGGAAGTTGCAAGTGTTATGAATAAGGTAAGTTCAAACCATGTAAATGATTTTATTGCGTATTGGGTGGATGGTATATATTTAAAAAATGAATGGATTGCCTATGACATTGCAGACCAATTTGAAAAAGCCGGTTTTCCTTGTAAAATTGAATACCTGGATAATTTCAAAGCAAAAATGACTTATTCACATATGACTTATCAATATGTAAAGGAAGGTAAGTTTAAAAAGTTAGATATACCAATTAGGGCCGTTCACGATTCCAGGAAAAAAGGTATTATTTCAGTAATAAATTCTAAAAGATTACAAAAAAGATTGCCAAAAATTAATGAAAATGACCTTACAAAACGCAAATATTCGCAAGGAATAATTGATTTAAATTAAGTTTTCAAAGATGTTAATTTTACTATAAATATCTATCGATCTTTTAATAATTTCCTTTTGGCTTATCTTATTTTGGTATGATAATTCTTTGATTTTATCGTATGTTTTTTTATCAATACCTATTGAATATTTCCCTTTGTGTCTTTTTTGATTTTTGTGTAACTCCATATATATCATTGTTTTTTGTGCAAAGTTATAATTTTATAATTTTATAACTCAACAATTTTTGCTTTCTTATTTAGATTGATTTTAGATAGTCACTAACTTTGCGTATTTTTGCGTTTAATGAATAAAAAGGTCTTCATAGGATTGGGATTAGCTTTAATTGGTATTGAGGTTGGTAGATTCACCAGTTTGATGGATAAAGTTAGCTTTAACACAAAAAATGTTAAAATTAATATGGAAGGTAAAAATCTCGTGTTAGTTTTTCAAGTTGAGGTGACCAATAATTCATCAAAAAATATTTTAGTTGAAAATATCAACGGAAAATTATTTGTAGGTGAGCAGTTTGTTGCTACCTATGGTACAAGACAACAACAAGTAGTAAGTGCAAATAATACCAGTATTTTACCAATTACGGCAATTTTATCAAACGATGATCTTGCGAAAACAATACCAGGTTTGAATGTCAATACAATTGAATTAACACTAAAAACAAATGCAACAATTGGATTTAAAGTTTTAGGTTTACTTGAAGTGCCAGTTAAAGTAAAGGATGAAACAACTATACAAGCCGGTGGAATTGTAAGGGAGTTAAATAGCTATATTAAAAAGTGGATTGATTTATTTAAAAAATGATGTTAGGCAAATACATAAAGCCAGGCCAAACTATAACGGTAAAAAAGCGTGGAAAAAATAGTGATATTATTGATGCTATTCATGGATATCTACCCTATGCAATAGGTCAATCAAAAAAACGTGCATCATTATTTAAGGGTAAGGATAAAAAAGAAACTTGTAAAAATATCTGGAATTTCCTAAAAGATAATATTACATATATTGAGGATAGTGTTTATTTTCAAGATATTAAATTGCCTAATAGATTAATAAAAGAACGTAAGGGAGATTGCAAATCTTATTCAATGTTTACGGCAAGTATCCTTGAATGTTTAGGTATACCATACAAATTTGCTTATACAAGTTATAATAATGATAAAACACCACAACACGTTTATGTTCAAACGGATGATGGAATTATCATAGATGCCGTTTGGAATAAATTTAATAGTGAAAAACCTTATACTTATAAATACTTAAAAAAATGAGTAAAAAGAAAAAATTTGAATTAACGGATCAGCAAAAGAAATATGTTGTTTACGCTTTATTAGGAGTGAGTGCTTTTTTAGTTATTAGAAAATTAAAAGATTGGTTAAAAAAACCGGCTAAAGAAACTATTAAAGATGTTATAGAAGAGGCAGACCGATTAAAAAAACAAGGTGTGGAGTCTACAAGGTCTTTGGGTCAATGGAAACTTGTAGCTGATAGTATTTATAATTCTATGAAATCAAGTGCAACCTCTGATAACAAATCTAACATTGAAAAACAATTAAAAATGGTACAAAATGATTTAGATTTTTTATTATTAACACAAGCGTATGGATTAAGACAACATTATATTTTTGCTATTCCCGATGGAGATAAAACTACATTAATTGGTCAAATAGCAACTGGAGAATTATCGGATAAAAGAATAAAAAGCATAAACTCAAATTATGCAACAAAAGGAATTAAATTTAGATTTTAAAAAATGGAAATAAGAGCATTAACCGGTTTTAATACACAAACCAGGAAACAATACGGCAGACAATATACACCATTAAACGGTACATTAACGGCTTTAGGTAGTCCAAATGTGGGTGTATTACCAAGCAAAGGGGTAGAATTTCCGGTTGAAATACCGGCCTATATACCTCCACAAAAACTTGAAATGATTGATGTTAAAACTGGTAAGAAAAAATTAATTACGGTTGAAAACATCCAACAATTAACCGAGTTAATACAACAAGGATTTACATTATTCGATCAGATTAAAGGTGGTCAAGGAAAAAAAGTTGTTGTAGTAAAAAGAAGTAAAAGCAATATTACACCACCAAAACAAGCCGGTATGCAAATAGTGGGTGTATTGGGTGGTTTAGTTGGTGCATATATATTGTTTAGTTTATTAATGTCAAAAAAATAAAATTTAAAAAAATAAAATTATGAATTTAGGAGGAATAGGAGCAGTCAAAACGGATAGTCAAATATCATTAACGGCTCATAGATTAAAAATACCAACATTAGCAATACCTAGAGGTGCTTTTTTGGGTTTATTAAGAATAAATGTTTGGGGTTTAGCATCACTAATAAAAAAACGTGCATTTGAGGTAGATAAAGCAACTACCGACAAGCAAACAATGGGCCAATATTGGTGGGATGTCCAGGCGAGATGGAGAAATGCATGGTGGAATTTAGGTGGCACATGGGATAAGTTTGTGAGTGCCGTTAATAAAGGTGCATCAAGAAAGCCGTTAGCGTATGCAATAGCACCAAAGAAAATAAAAGATTCTTTAAAGGCACAAGGAATAAAAGGTTTGCAAAGTGTTGGAATAGGCGATCCGGCATCCGGTACATTGATAGCAAGTGCCGGAGTAATTATAACGGCAGTTATGCCGTTAATTATGTTTTTAGTAAGCAAAACAAAAGAAACATTACCTCCGGAAGATATTGAATATATTTTTGAAGATGAACTGGATGGTGGAGATGGTGGAGATAGTAGTGGTGATGGTGATGGTATTAAATTTGATATGAAAACTGCCGGTTATGGTTTGTTAGGTGTGGGAGTTTTGGCCTTGTTATTCATGGGCAATAAAAAGAAAAAGAAAAAATAAAATTATTTATTTATAATCAATCTAAATAAATTATATAAATTTGTAAAAATTATTATTAAGAAAAATGAAAGTAATAAAAAATATCTTCAAAAAAGATACATTAGTTGAAATGGGTGGTATTATGACTGGCACATTAACTGCCGATGTTGTTAATACACAAGTTACACCAAGAATTTTAAAGTCGGCACAAGCTCAAAAATTTGCTCCGGCCATTCCTTTAGCAACTGGATTAGTTTTAAGTGGATCAGGAAAAAAGTTTGTTAAAACAACCGGTTACGGAATGATGGCAAACGCAATAAGTTCACTTGCTAAAACTTATTTACCACAAACGGTAAAAAGTACGGTTGGAATTGATGGAGTTGGTCAAGTTATGATGAGTGGCGTTGAAAATCCTTTAATGGGTACAATGGATTCTGATTCTGGATTTGATTATTCATCACAACCAGGTGGCGAAATGGATTACTAAAAAAAATAAATATAAATATTAATTAATAAATATGAATAGTATAGTATCAGAAAAAAGGTACATAGCCAATAAATTGGGTGTGCCGTATGAAAGTTTATCTCAAAGTTATTTGAGAGCAGAAACGGAATTAGCTACACAAAGCGTTGTAGATTTTACACTACAAACGAATAAAGTTTTAGCACCGACCGTAACTGAACGTTTGCTGGATTTGAACGATGAGTTCGTTATTACACATTTTAGAATAGGTGTAAAACCTGTGCAAATTGATCCAAATCAAGGTTTCCCAGAAGAAAAATCTCAACAAGATACACAAGTCGAAACCTATGTACCTCTAGATTATGCCGGATTATTCGGTACGGTTACTGGTAATAAAATGTTTGGGCCAGGTGCATTATATAATGGAGATTTAAACTTCACAATTGATAGAACGGAATTTATACCAAACTTTCCAGTTAGATCATTTTATAGAGTTCCGGATATTTTAAACACTATTCGTTTAAACACTAACACTTCTGAGGCTGTTACAGCTGGAGTTCCAACATATCTTTTTAATAGCTCTTCAAATGTCGAAAAATTTGGCTCTTACATTGCTCAAACTGAAACATCTTTATATGGTTTTTATCCAAGTGAGCCGACTAAAATCGATGGTAGACAAACAATTGATTTAAGCATTAATTTAGGTGCAAATGTTGATATGAGTGCAATTCAACCTCAACTAGGATTATCAAAAAACTATGCAGTTTTTGAAGCTAGAGGTTATTTAATTACTAACGCTAACGACTAATAAAATAATAACATGAATAGTATAGTTAAAGAAAAAAGATATATAAGTGAACGATTAGGAGTTCCTTACGAAAGTTTATCTCAATCATATTTGAGAGCAGAAACAAATATCAATATCCAAACGAGTAAAATTGATTTTACATTACAACGAAATAAAGCTACATCTACGTATGTAACTGAAAGATTACTGGATTTGAACGATGAGTTCGTAATCACACATTTTTTTGTTGGTTTAAAATCAGTTGATACAAGCTGGGATGGTTCAGGTGTACCATTAGATCCAACCGATGAACAACATTTAGTTGCACCAGTTGATACATTTGAATGTGCAAGTAAATATTTTAATTCAAGTTGTAAGGCTATTTACAATGGTAACTTAAACTTCACAATTGATAGAACGGAATTTATACCGGAATATCCAGTATCGGCATTTAGAAGAGTACCTTTCCAACAACTTCAAAGAGTTTTTGATAGTGATGGATCTCAAGTTTATGCCGGTACAAATGGTTTTACAAATGGATTATATGGTTTCGCTAATAGTGAGCCGACTCTTATAAATGGTCGACAAACACTAGATTTATCAATTGATTTAGGAGATTCAATTCAAGTTTCACCAACAGAAGGAATATATGGTGCCGGTTTTGAAGATTCCCCAATCAATAGAAACAAACAATATGTAGTATTTGAGGCTAGAGGTTATCTAGTTACTAACGCAAAGTAATTTTTTCGTTATTGAATATTTTAAAATGTCTTGCATTAATTTGTAAGGCATTTTTTTTATCTTATTAAAATAACTAAATTTGTAAAAAATAATATATTAAAATGAATAATATCATAATTAAGCAATCGCAACTTGTAACGGCAACTATCAATGGTACACCAACCGTTAATAGAAGATACAAATTTGATGACATCCCTAACTTATCTCGTAATAACATTATCTTATATGGTATTGAGGCATATAGTTCAGACCAGTTGGTATCTACCGATGATGGTAGTGATGTTATTGCCGGTGCAGATTCTTTGGGAGTAACGGTTACATTAAAAGATAATCAAAACAATGAATTTATCTACCAAATGCCTTATTACAATTTAATAAGATCAAATAATGGTGGATTCGTTATTTTGTTAGAGCCAAAAATCATTAACTTAACTGATTGCTACGTTCAAATTAACAACGCGTTAGGTTTGGCAGATGGTGACAAAGCAGTATTTAACTTTTATTACGATTTCGTTTAATTATGCCAGTTATTAGTAAGATAGAACAATATTTTACTGAAACCGGAAAAATTAAACCATATGCAGATAAAGTTGCAGATTATTGCGAAGTTATAAGCATAGTTATTCCGGCTAATGGTCTACAAACTATTTTTTTACCACAAAATAGTATGTTAGATGATAGTAAAATAAGGGCAATAGAGATAGTTGCAGATGATGAGCAATTTTATGGCAATTTACCGGATGGAACAACAAGAGAAAATTTACCAGTAGGTGTGTTAAATGAGTTTGGTTTTACTCTTGCTATTGATAATGAAGAAATAGCACAAATACCATTCACAACAATGCATAGACCTACACAAAGTGGAAAGTTTTGTTTTTTAGATAGTGTGCCAGGTAGACATAGAATTGGTGATAGCTTTATTACGCAAGTTGGTACTGGCAGTATTATGGATTTAATTATAACATTGCGTTTTTGGTACGATAAAGATTAAAAAATATGAATTTAACTAATATCAAATATTTATATGAATTAATGGACAAAGAAGGTTTTACCTACTTTACTATTTACGATTCAAAAGGTAGTCCAATGCGTGACCAATGCAATGGTGAATATAGTGTCCAGGATGCAAAAGAAGATTTGAGCCAATTTTTGGAATACAATAGTGGTGTGTTTCGTGTAGAGTTTAGGAGAACAAAACAAAACGTACCAAGCACAAAAAACTATTCATTTACTATCGATAACATGAAAACGGATAATGAAGATACTATACAAGGTATTGGAAACTATGATGGTGGTGGTGTTGATTACATGGGTGTTATTCGTGATAAGGATGCTAAAATTGATAAGCTACAAAGTGAAATGTTTGCCAACATGATTAGTGGTATGAACAAGCATCATGAATTACAAATGGAGATGTTACGCAAAGAAATGAAAAGTGCAGATGGTAACAATGATGCGTTAATGCAAACGGCCATTCAAACTTTGAGTGGAATGTTTGGTGGATCAAATATTGGTGTAAGTGGAGTTGAAACTATGGATATACCTACAAAAACAATAAAAACAAATAATAATTCAAACATGGTAGATGATAATAAAAAAGCAATTAATAAAGCAGTTGTAAGATTAATTGAGGGAGATGAAAATTTTGCAGAAAATATAACAAAACTTGCAGATTTGTGTGATGAAAACCCTTTAATTTATAAAATGGCAATTGCTAAACTTAACGGAATTTAATGGATAAAAAAAAGTTAATTTTTATAGGTTTAATGGTTGCCGGTGGTGGAGTGGTTGCTTATTCTTTATGGAAGGATAAACAAAAATCAAAACTTAATATGTCGCCAGGATGGAAACCAGGTGATGATATAGCAGTAACAACATCGGATGATGACCGTTTATTAGAATTAGAAGTTAAAATGCCTAAAATGAGCCAAAAGGATTTATTAGCACAATACGGAATTAATACATAAAAAGTTATGGCAGAAAAGAAAAAAAATAATAACCTACTTTACATTTTGTTAGGTTTAGGGGTTGCCGGTGGTTTGTATTTCTTTACGAAAAAGAAAGGTGAAACCGTTGATGAAGTAGAAAAACCAACAAGTGATGTTGGAAATGATAAAAACGATAAAACGGATGTTAAAAAAGATGATTTAGGACAACCAAAAGTTCAACCAACATTACCATTTGATCCAATAAATACTGGTGTTGTTCAACCAAAAGAACCAACTTTTGATATTGTGACAACAAGTGCATCAAGTGGCAAAAAATCTTCACCTATTGTTGAATCCGTAGATTTTACGCTTTAAATTATGAGTGGAGGAGCATGGGCAATACCTTACAATAATCCAATGGCGATTATACAACCAATGCCGGATAAGTGGCAAGGGTTGGTAGGAGATGATAGGGGTAGACTTAAATTTTCATCGATGCCTTTTGGTGTTCGTGCCGGTGTAATTAACCTTTATAATGGCTATTTCAAAAAAGGAAATAATACATTAAAAGGAATTTTTGAGGTATACGCACCAAGTGGACATGGTGGAAATAATCCTTTAATTTACGCTAATACGGTTGGTCAAAAAATAGGGGTTGATATTAATAAGAAACTTGATTTTTGGTCATACGGCAAAGCGTTATCTAGGGCAATAATCCAAGTTGAAACCGGAAAGGATATTTCAGATTCAGACTTTGAGAAAGGATGGCAAAAGGGTTATTTTGCATTAACCGGATCAATGGATGGTGGGGAATTGCCTGGTGTAACCGTTACTCAAAAAAAAAAGACTAACTTAATCTATTGGGGATTAGGTTTAGGTGCATTATCATTATTTTTAATTTTAGGTAAGAAAAAGAAAAATGGAAAGAAATAATATACAAGGTAATTACTTTTTAGAAAGTATTGCAGATTTTCAAAATATTGAAACGGCAAAAATGATTCAATCAAATTGTCTATCTATAAAATTCATTAATAATGGTAATAAAACGGCTAATGTTAATGGAGTTGAATTGGCACAAAATGAAGAGTTAGAAATTCGCCAACAAACTGGTTTTATTGATAGAACACAATACCAAGTGACATTTAAAAATGAGGCAGGTAATCCGGATTTAGACATTATCAGAATTTTACCTAAAAATCAAAGTAAGGTCAATGTGGATCAGTAGACAATGGAAGATGCAATTGATTTCCTTAAAACGGTTTTTTATATAAGTATTGGTGCATTAGTAAGAATTATGTATTATGCTAAAAAAAATACGGTTAACAAAAAAATGGTAGCAATTACCTTTACTTTTGCCGTATTTGTTGGTATGATAGTAAACCATGTTTTAATCATTAAAGGATGGGAGCAATGGAGTGGTATAGCCGTATCAATTTCGGCTTTATTAGGTGAAAGTTTTGTATCTTACTTGCTTACTAATTCAAACAATATTTTTAGGTCTTTTATAAACTCTATTTTCAAACTTGACAATGATAACAAACTTGAAAAAGAAGATGAAAACGATTGAAAAAATTGATTTTCATATTGTTGTTAATTGTAGGTTGTTCCCCACAAAAAAGACTTACTAATTTAGTGTCAAAATATCCTTATTTAATCCAGGATAACGATACTACTATTTATTATCAAACATCAAGTGTTGATACCTCATTTGTTTTTAACAAAACATCAAATTCAGATACATTTTATATCCAGGAAACAAAAACCAAAGTTTATAGATATTACGATACTATAAGGGTTGAGCAAGATGGAATAAAAGATAGTGTAATTATTAATACACACACTATTGAAATTAAAGAACAACCCAAAAAAGATAAATTACAACGTAATATTTTTAATAAGCTCGTTATTATCTTAACTTTTATTGTCGTAATAATGTCGTTATATTTGTTTAGAAACGTATTTAGATAACACAATGGAAGAACAAATAGAGGATTTTACGGAGCAAATTGAAGATGTAAGCCAAGTTGAAATCAATCAACTTGAAAGTGAAATTAATCAACTTGAAAATAGCTTAAAATATCCGATGGCTTTAAAATCGGCTATTGGTAGTGGCTTGTTAGGTTACGTTTTAACAAAACGATTTGTACCAAATAGTGATGTTGCTATTTTTAGGTAGTTTGGCGAGTGCTTATTTAGGTTATAATTTTACAAGGGGTAGAGATTTAACAAATGAGCAAAAACATTCAATAAACGAAGAGATACAAGTTAGAAAAAAGCGTTTAAAATCATTAGGTGTTGAAATCAAGGCCGATGAAACCGGTGTTTTGAGTGCAGAGGAAATTGAAAATATGGATTATGCCAAATACATTTTTGGTGATGATAAGTATGGCAATTTTATGGGTAATCCGGCAGTTGGCTTTCATGCTATTGTGTTTGGGTTGCCTAAAGGTGGTAAGTCAATTTGGTCTATGCAGTTTGCAGATTACCTGGCCAATCACTTTGGTAATGTTTTATACATTGCA
>Ga0222717_10004505_pt1 | contig 10247 bp, 8 predicted proteins | sample C33_18DmetaG_FD_165053 | JGI IMG/M metagenome (GOLD analysis project Ga0222717, IMG submission 165053) | Estuarine water microbial communities from San Francisco Bay, California, United States - C33_18D | ecosystem: Environmental > Aquatic > Marine > Unclassified | place: USA: California...
TTAAAAAAATTATCAATGACTAAATTTCGACCTTTAATCTCTAATATCTTATTTTCTTTATTTATATTTTTTGTAAGGGTTCTAAAAAATTTATTAAATATAAAATTAGTTTTTTCATTTATTGGAACTAGAAATCTTTCCAAACCATTATTTGCATTTGTTCGATAATCTTCATCTATTAGCAATTCTTTTTCATAACAGTAGTCTTGTAAAATTTTTATAAAGGGTAAAAATTGTTCTCTTTGCAGCCCATCTTTGTAAAGATCTTTTATTCTTATATTTGATGAAAATAAAACTAAAATCTTTTCTTCGAATATTTTTTTAAATAATTTTCCAAGAATCATCGCATCTACTATGTTGGTAACCTGAAATTCATCAAAATATAAAATTTTAGTTTTTTTAGTTAAATCTTTAACAAATTTTTCAATGCCATTTTCTTTATCTTTTATTTGAAAAATAAAATCGTGAAAACCAATCATAAATTCATTGAAATGTAGTCTTAATTTTTTTTCTTCAATTTGATTAAAAAAAAAGTTTAGTAACATTGTTTTACCTACACCCACATCCCCAACTAGATAAAAACCAATTTTTTTTTTATTGTTGAATAATTTGCTGAAAAATTTAGAAGAATAATTTTCATTATAAAATTTTTCTAAATTATCAATAATTTCTAATTGATTTTTATTAATTTCAAATTTATTTGTTTTGCAGTGTTCTAAAAAAAGCTTATTTAATTTCATTGATCTTTAAATTTAATTCCATACTCAGATCTTGGACCTTTTCTAAAGCCAAAGGGACCAGGTATAAAAATAGTCATTGGTTTTGTACCTTCTTTTAGATCTACTCTGTGATATGCATTTGCAGATCTAAATCCAATATAGCCTGGAGGTCTCCAAAACTTACCATTTTTCGTAGTTTCCCAGTACCCACCTCTTAATATGATAGTTATATAAGGGCACATATGGTTATGAACACCTTCTCCATGATCATCGGCAAGCATTTCATGAATTAATATATTAAATGGAAACCATTTAGGACGATGTCTAAACAAAACGTAATATCTATTCATCCAAGGTTTTGCTAAATCATATTGTGGATGTGATGGACCTCGGTCTAATACAACTTTCTTTCTTCCGATCTTATCTAATAATTTTAAGATCATAATTAGTTATATCGTACAATAGACCCACTTTTAATTACATAAAGATTTTGATTAACTATAAATGGTTCAGATATTGTATCTCCGCCAATTTTTTCAATAAAATTAACTTTGCCGTTACTTAAATCTGCAACTATTAATTTTCCATCATTATTTGAAATATAGATATTTGTATTACCGATAACAAAACCTATAGGTTTAAGTTCTTTTCTTTTTTTTTCTTTATAGTCTTTATATAAATAATTAATTCTTATTATATTCCCAGTACTTTTTTGGATAGTAAATAAAAAACCTTCATTAGAAACTGTGAATATCAAATCTTTTGTTAAAATTGGTGTTAAGTTTGAATTAATTTTATTTATCCAATTTGTAGTACCCGTCTTTACATCAATTGAATAAAATTCATTTTTGTTATTTGAAAAAAATATAGCATCTCCATCAGAAACTAATTTAGATATCTTAAAATTATATGTTTCATTAATTATAGAGCTGCTTTGTGTTGGTAGTTGCCATGCAATCAAGCCTGTTTCAATATCAACAGCAGTAATATCACCAATTGAATTATTAAATATTACTTTACCATCTAAAATAATTAATGAAAATTTTGAATTAGAAATTGTAAAAGAGTCTTCAGTCTGTAGATTCCAGCATTCAGAGCCATCCATTATTTTAAAGCACCTTAAAGTATTTTTATAATCAATAGCAAAAAATTTATCTTCAAATATTTTTATATCTGAGTTAAATGGATAACTATTATTTTTAATCCAATTAAGTTCCCCGGAATTTAAATTAATTGAAAAATATTTTGCGATATTGTCAACTACAATTAAGTCTTCATTATTTATAGCAAAATTTAATTTTGGTTTAAGTTTTTTTTCTGATTTTGAATAAAAATTGTTTTTCCAAATAATTTTTTGTTCGTCATTAAATCTTAGAACCGAACCTTTATTGTCAAAAAAAATAATGCCCTCATTTAAAAAAGCAGGTTTTAAATTGAACTGATCTAAATTCTCTAATTTTGAAAACTTAAAATTACCATTTTTTTGTAAAGTACCATTATAACTTAAGGGTCCAAAATTATTTTGATTATCAACTATTTTGTTAGATGATTTAATATTGGATAAATCTAAACTAATATCTGGATTTAATTCTAATGAAACACTCTGTTCCTCAGCAAATATTTGGGTAACATTTTCTTGGTTTTCGAGTGGTTGTTCTTTATCTTTCCATAATCTTGAATTTTCATTAAAAGAGCAGTTATTAAGTAGAAAAATAGCTATAAATATTAATAATAATCTATTCACTCAAATCTCTATTTAATCTTTTTTGAGCCTCTTGTCGCAAATCAACATTGGCATTTTCTAAAGTTAAAATTTGATTGAAAAATTCTTTTGATTTTTGCTTTTCATTCTTATCATAAAAAAATTCTGCCATTAAATATAACGCATGGGACTTCCAAACACTGTCTGAATTAATGATGGGATTTAATATATTAAGTAAATTATTCTCATCACTTTCATCAGCATTAAATAATGCTTTTTTGTAAATAATTAGATTTTTAATTTCTTTTTCTACGGGAGTTTTATTAATTAAAATATCAAATAAACTATTAATTATATTGGCATCGCTTAATAAATTATTATCAATGATAAAATATAAAGCTAATGGTGAATACGTTGCATCTTCTTGGTTAATAATTTCAATTAACTTATCAGTTGTTTGAGATTTATTGTTTTCATCAAAATCGATTATGGTTGCATTATAACTCTCTGAAACTTTAATTTTTTTACTGCTTTTGTATTCATCATATCCAAAATAGCCTATTAACATTAATACAATTATGACAACAGCTGAGATTAAATTTTTTTTATTTTGAATAAAAAAATTTTTAATTTTTTCATTTCTTGTATTAGAATTTATTATTGAGATATCTTCATCCATAATTAAATCATATTCCTTAATACGTATTGTAATATTCCACCATTTTTATAGTACTCTAATTCATTTTTAGTATCGATACGACAAAGAGTTTGTACTTTTTTTATATCTCCAGAACTATATTTAATCTCTAAAGTAACTTTATCTGATGGATTTATGCCTGCTTCTAGATTTAAAACACTTATCAGTTCAGAGCCTAGTAATTGTAGGTTTGTTCTATTCATTCCTTCAACAAATTGTAATGGAAGAATACCCATGCCGATTAGATTTGAACGATGAATTCTTTCAAAGCTCTCTGCTATTACTGCTTTTACACCTAATAATTTAGTTCCTTTTGCTGCCCAATCTCTAGAAGATCCAGTTCCGTATTCTTTACCACCAATAACCACAAGGTCTGTTCCTCTTTTTTTATATTCAACAACAGCATCATAAACTGGCATTACTTTTTCTTCAGGATACAATTTTGTAAACCCACCCTCTGTTCCTGGAGCCATTTCATTTCTTATTCTAATATTTGCAAATGTTCCTCGCATCATAACCTCATGATTGCCTCTTCTAGAACCATAAGAATTATAATCTTTTGGTAAAATTTGATGTTTCATAAAGTATTCACCCGTAGGACTTTCTTTTTGAATGTTGCCAGCAGGTGAAATATGATCAGTAGTTACCATATCTCCTAAAATTAATAATGGTCTTGCGTCTTTTATAGGTTTAAAACCCTCTGGCTCTTCTGATAATGAGTCAAAAAATGGTGGCTTCTTTACATAAGTTGAGTTTTCATCCCAATTATAAATGCTACTCTTTTCAGTTTTAATTTGTTGCCATTGTTTTGGGCCTTCAGATACATTGGAATATCTCTTAACAAACATTTCAGCATTCAAAGATACTTTTAATGTATCTTCAATTTCTTTGTTAGATGGCCAAATATCTTTTAAATAAATATCTTTACCATCTTTATCTTTACCAAAAGCATCATTGTACATATCAAACTCCATATGTCCGGCTAATGCATATGCAACAACTAATGGAGGTGATGCTAAATAATTAGCTTTGATATGTGGTGAAATTCTACCTTCAAAGTTTCGATTACCAGATAAAACTGATACTGCATAAAGGTTTTCTTTTTGGATAGCATCAACAATATTTTCAGCTAATGGACCTGAGTTACCAATACAAGTTGTGCATCCATAACCCACTAAATTAAAACCTAACTTATCTAAATAAATGTTTAACCCAGCTTTTTCTAAATAATCAGTTACTACTTGTGAACCTGGAGCTAGAGAGGTTTTAACCCAAGGTTTAACTTCAAGTCCTAACTCAACTGCTTTTTTTGCCAATAATCCAGCTCCAATTAAAACATTTGGATTAGATGTATTGGTACATGATGTAATTGCAGCAATTAATATTGAACCATCTTTTATTTCAAAATCTGTACCATTTACTTTTGATAATGTTTGTTCTTTTTTATTAGTTGCTTGCTCAAATACTTTTTTAAAATTTGCAGAAGCATCAGTGAGTAAAACTTTATCTTGAGGGCGCTTAGGTCCAGATATTGTTGGTACAACTGTTGACATATCTAAAGTGAGTTTATCAGTAAATTCAATTTCATTACTTGCCCATAAACCTTGGTCTTTAGCATATTGCTCTACAATATTTACTGTTTGCTGGTCTCTTCCAGAAAATTTTAAATATTTTAATGTTTCGTCATCGACCGGAAAAAAACCACAAGTCGCACCATACTCTGGAGCCATATTGGCAATGGTAGCTCTGTCTGCAAGTGTTAAATTTTTTAATCCTTCTCCATAAAATTCAACAAATTTACCTACAACCCCTTTGTCTCTTAACATCTTAACCACTGTTAAAACTAAATCTGTTGCGGTTGTTCCTTCGGGCATTTTACTTTTCATTTCAAATCCAATTACTTCAGGTATCAACATTGAAATTGGCTGACCTAACATACCTGCTTCAGCCTCTATTCCACCAACTCCCCAACCAAGAACGGATAATCCATTAACCATTGTTGTATGGCTATCTGTGCCAACTAAGGTATCTGGAAAAAGATAGTCTTTACCTTGATATTTCTCTGACCAAACCACTTTTGACAAATATTCTAAATTTACTTGATGGCAAATGCCTGTCCCTGGAGGAACTATTCTAAAATTATTAAAAGCATTTTGTCCCCATTTTAAGAACGAGTAACGTTCACCATTTCTTTGAAATTCAATATCAACATTTTTTTCAAAAGAGTCTGCTTTTGCTGACTGGTCTACTTGAACAGAGTGATCAATCACTAAATCCACAGCTGAAAGAGGATTAATTGTATTGGGATCTTTGTTTTTTTCCTTAACCGCTTCTCTCATTGCGGCAAGATCAGCTACCGCAGGTATCCCGGTATAATCTTGAAGTAAAACTCGTGCTGGACGATAAGCAATTTCAGTATTAGATTTTTTTGTTTTTAACCAGTCTTTGATTGCATCAATTTGATTTTTAGTAACTGATAAATCATCTTCATATCTTAAAAGATTTTCTAGCAGCACTTTCAATGATTTTGGTAATTTAGCAATTCCTGTTAGACCATTTTTTTCAGCTTCACTTAGTGAATAATATTGATAATCTTTGTTATCAATATTGATTGATTTAAGTGAATTATAAGAATTTTTATTTCCTGGTTTCATAATTGTTAGATATAAAAGCCTACTATACAGACTACGATGAGCAAGGACATAGCATAATTAAATCGTTTTATAAAACTATTATTTGTCGCAAATTTTCTTAAAAATTTACCTAAAAAAGTCCATGCAGTTATACTTAAAAATGCAGTCATGGCACAAACTAAAATTACTGTAATAGATGTCCTGAAATAATCTTCTTGTAATACAAATTTTGATATCAAAGTCATTGCCGCCATAACACCTTTTGGATTTACAAATTGAAATAAAAAAGTATCTATAAATTTTACAGGATTTTCTTTTTTTGACTCAGTGGAAACTGGTGAAAATGCAATTTTATAAGCTAGATAGAATAAAAAAATTGTTCCAAGTGTTCTGATTATTTCTTGTATTATTGGAAATTTTTGAAAAGTGGAAATTAAAACGAAATTCACTAGAATAACTAGTAGAGTATACCCAAGTCCAACTCCAAATATTAGTGGAATTGTTTTTTTTATTCCAAAATTAAAACCTGAATAAGAAGCAACAGCATTATTAGGTCCGGGGGTAAAACCCATAGAGAAAGAAATTCCAATTAATAATAATAAATCTGGATGCATTGTTTTAAGCTATAGGTAATCCATTCTCAGATGGTTGAGATGGATGAACTAAGATAACTTTACCCTCTTTATCTATTGAGCCTAAAATTAATACTTGTGAAACAATTCCTGCTATGTTTTTTTCAGGAAAATTACAAACACCTATCACTTGTTTGCCTACAAGATTTTGTTCATTGTAATAATGTGTAATCTGTGCTGAAGATTGTTTAATACCAATTTCTTTTCCAAAATCTACCCGTACCACTAAAGAAGGTTTCCTAGCTTTTTCGTTTTTTGTTACAGATAAAACAGTTCCAACTCTAATATCGACTTTATCGAAATCACTATAGGTAATTTGTTCTTTCATATAAATGATATATAATAGATGTTAAAAATGAGTACAGAAAATAATATTGATCATTTATTTGAAAATTCAGTAAAAATTCTAACTGATCTAATTAGTTTTAGAACTATTTCTGGAGAAGATAATAGTAAATTAATAAATTATTGTGAAAAATTTTTAAATGATTTAGGAGCAACGTCATTTAAAACTTACGACTCTGAAAAAAAAAGAGTTAATCTTTTTGCTACCATTAAAGCTAAAAAATCTAATGGTAAAAAACCAATAATTTTATCAGGACATACAGATACAGTCCCTGTTTCCAAAAGCTGGAGCACAGATCCTTTTGCTGCAACGATCAAGGGAGATAAATTATATGGTCGAGGTGCTTGTGACATGAAAGGCTTCATTGCTTGTACTCTTGCCTACGCTCCTATTTATTCTAAAACAAATTTAGATAGAGACATTCACTTCTCTTATACATTTGATGAAGAAACGGCTTGTTTGGGTGCTCCAATTCTAATTGAAGAATTGAAAAATAGAGGAATTAAAGATGGAATTTGTATCATTGGTGAACCTACCAAAATGAAGATTATTGATGCTCATAAAGGTTGCTATGAATACACAACTCACTTTGAGGGTTTGGCAGGACATAGTTCTGCACCGCATAAAGGTGTCAGTGCCGTTGAATATGCTGCACGCTATGTAAATAAATTAATTGAATTAAGAGAAGAATTAAAAAAAAGAGCTCCCAAAGACTCTATCTTTGATCCGCCATACTCTACTCTGCAGGTAGGAGGAATTTTTGGAGGAATTGCTCACAATGTCATAGCAGATAAATGCCACGTTAACTGGGAAACAAGACCAGTTATCAAAGAAGATGGAGTTTTTTTAAATGAACAAATTGATAAATTTGCAAACGAAGTTTTGCTACCTAAAATGCAAAAAGTTTTTCCAAAATCTAATATTAGAAAAGAGATTATTGGTGAAGTTATCGGTTTTGACCGAGTTAATAAATCTGAAGCATGTGAACTTGTATCAAGCTTAACTGGAGACAACTCAAGAGAAGTCGTGTCATTTGGCACTGAGGCAGGTTTATTTCAAGAAATTGGGATTAGCACTGTTGTCTGTGGACCTGGTTCAATTGAACAAGCTCATAAAGTTGATGAGTTTATAGAACTTAATGAATTAAAAAAATGTCTTAAGTTTCTTGAAGGTATAAATAATAAATCTAAAATTAATTAAATTAACTCCAGCCACCTACTGCTTTTACTTCTAAGAATTCCTCAAGACCATGTTCACCAGCTTCACGGCCAATACCTGAATGTTTAAATCCTCCAAAGGGTGCGTCTACAGCAATTCCAGCTCCATTAACATCAACCATTCCAGATCTTAATTTTCTTGCAACTCTTTTTACTTTTTCAGGATCTTGGGTTTGAATGTAATTAGTTAATCCATAAGGAGTATCATTAGCAATTTGTATTGCCTCCTCTTCTGTTTCAAAAGGAATAACAGATAATACTGGGCCAAAGATTTCTGTTTTTGCTATTTCCATATTATTATTCACATCTGCAAATACTGTTGGTTTAACATAATAACCTTTGTCTAATCCACTAGGTTTTCCTACTCCACCAGCAACTAATTTTGCACCTTCATCAATTCCTTTTTGGATTAAAGTTTGAATTTTATTATATTGAACCTCAGAAATTACTGGACCTATGTGATCTCCTTCTTTTGTTGGATCATCAACTTTAAATTCCTCAGTATATTTTTTTAACCTCTCAATAGCTTCATTGTACATAGATTTTTCAACTAACATTCTTGTGGGTGCATTACAAGACTGACCTGAATTTCTAAAACATCTTAAAGCTCCTCTTTCGATCGCTTCTGGATCAGCATCTTTAAAAATTATATTTGCACCTTTGCCACCTAATTCCAAACTGACCCTTTTAAAATCTTTAGCTGCATTTTGAGAAATCAAAGCTCCAGCTCTTGTTGAGCCAGTAAATGAAATCATATTGACATCAGGATGACTAGTTAAAGCATCACCCGTTGTAGCACCATCTCCATTAACTAAATTGAAAACTCCAGGAGGAAATTTTACTTCATCTATAATTTCTGCAAGTATCATTGATGACAATGGCGCTAACTCAGAAGGTTTTAAAATCATCGTGCATCCAGAAGCTAGTGCAGGAACTACTTTTAGACAAACCTGATTCATTGGCCAATTCCAGGGAGTAATTAATGCACAAACACCTTTTGGTTCATAAATTAATCTTTGGTTAGGCGCATGATCCCCTAAGGGTTTTTCAAATTCAAAATTCTTTAAATATCTAATAAAAGATTTGATATGACTTGCACCAGTGCCTGCTTGAAGTTGGGTAGCAAAATCTTTTGGTGCACCCATTTCTAGAGTGATTGCTTCAGCAATATCATTCCATCTTTTTTTATAATTTTCATATAATTTTTCTAATAACTCTAATCTTTGTTCTTTTGTAGAAAAAGACCAGCTGGCATATGCTTTTTTGGCTGCCGCCACTGCTGAGTTTACATCATCTTTATTTCCTAATGAAATAACTGCGCACTCTTGTTCGTTTGCTGGATTAATTACTTTAATCTCTTGAGAACTTTTAGAATTGACCCACTGACCATCAATATATAATTTTTTTTTATCTAACATGACTGATACCTAAACCTTTCGTTATTTTTTTGCAAATAAATTAGTTAATTCATAAACAATTGTTGCTGCTGCGAGTGAAGTTACTTCAGCATGATCGTAGGCTGGTGAGACTTCAACAACATCTGCAGAAATTAAATTTAATCCTGACAAACCTCTTAAAACTTGCACCATCTCTCTAGTGGTCATACCAGCAATTTCTGGCGTTCCTGTTCCTGGTGCAAAAGCTGGATCTAAAACATCTATATCTATTGATAGATACAATGGATTATCTCCTACTCTTTGTCTTATTCTTTCTGCAATTTTATCTGTTCCTTGACTTTGGAAATCATCACAATGAATAATTTTAAATCCAAAACTTTCATCATTTTTAATATCATCTCTACTATACAGTGGTCCTCTAATACCAACATGCATTGAGGCATCATCTAAAAATAAATTTTCCTCTCTTGCACGTCTAAAAGGAGTGCCATGCGTATAAGGTGCGCCAAAATAAGTGTCCCAGGTATCTAAATGTGCATCAAAATGAACTAATGCAACAGGTCCATTATTAATTTTATTAATCGCTCTTAACAAAGGAAAAGCGATAGTGTGATCACCACCTAAACTAATAATACCCCCAACTTTATTTAATAACTCTGTAGCGCCATCTTCTATTTGTTTAATTGCTTCATCAATATTAAAAGGATTGCATGTTATGTCTCCTGCATCAGCTACTTGCTGAACTTTAAATGGCTCCACATCATAATTTGGATGATAATTAGTTCTTAAATGTCTTGAGGCTTGTCTTATACTTTGAGGACCAAATCGAGCTCCTGGTCTATAACTTGTGCCTGCATCAAATGGAATTCCAACAATTGCTACATCACAACTCTCCACATCTCTT
>Ga0222717_10004508_pt1 | contig 10242 bp, 12 predicted proteins | sample C33_18DmetaG_FD_165053 | JGI IMG/M metagenome (GOLD analysis project Ga0222717, IMG submission 165053) | Estuarine water microbial communities from San Francisco Bay, California, United States - C33_18D | ecosystem: Environmental > Aquatic > Marine > Unclassified | place: USA: California...
TTTTCATACGCGTGCACATTTTGGAGTTGATCATGAGAGCATTTGCTTGATTTTGGGTCAATGACTTTTTCGTGTATTTTCGTTTCGGAGATTTGGCTTTGGCTTTGGCTTTGGCTTTGGCTTTGGGAGCGGCTCTCGCCTTGACACCCTCGTCAAACTTACCAGTCACAGTAATCTGATTTTCCTTATTCAGTCTCTCTAGTATATTCTTAGCCGTGTCGTATCCCTTTAACATTTCACCAGGATTTTTCGCACCCACGACCTGAACATTACCACTCACGGATAAAATTAAAGTCATATTCTCAATCGGCATGTATAGGAAAGGAGAAAGCTCAGGTTCATAAGAGGATCCCTCTTTCAGTGCGATTGACTTCATATTCTTGAATACCCCATTGATCCTAAATTGACCACTCAGATTGTTGTAGGTGAAAGGGTTATAGAAAAATTGTTGCCTCTCCGTGTACGAGTCAACGATGAAACGGCGGATAAGTTCGGGTTGGTTGGCGATGTCTGTGCCAACAAAACCACCAGAGAAACGAATCTTTCCATTTCGGTAGATGTTTACGGTGGCTCCTTTACTCTCATTATCATTGGATATATTCAACATGAGTTGCACGGTGAAAAAATTATTATTTAAACCACCTTTAGGTCCAGTCTCCCTAGTGTGGGAGAATCCAGTCTTAAATCGTCCATAAATACCCTTTATTTCCTTTGTGTCTATATAAAGACCTTCACCAATGGATGTTCTAGGAAGAGGTCTGTTCATGAGTATTTTTTTAAGATCAACAACAGTTTGTTTCTGATCAAATCCAGAATCCACAGTTGCGTTGAACATTCCTGGATTGAACTTACTGAATTGAAGTGATTCGACTATTTTCTCTTCATTTACATCATTGAATTCATTTTTAAATGGTGAAGCATCGTCGTATGACCTATTATTTATAAGGTTTTGTTGAAGGCGACGAGGAACTTGCACTTGTCTAGTTGGTACTGGACGAACTGGGCGTGGGGGTGTACGAAATCCAGCGGCGCGCATACGCTCTTTACGAATTAACATATCTTCAAGTTCTTTCGCAAACTCGTTGTTAGAATTCGAGTTCGGACTTTGAACTTCTACTCCAGATTGACTAACAAATTCTTTGATCCTCTGGCTCATATTACTAAAGGTTAATATTTTTTTTAATTATCGTCTGTGTATGTCAAGTCATCGGTCACGATGTCTAGACCGTAAATGATAGGCTGATTTTTACACACCCTACCCTTGTACTTCACAGTCTCGACACGAACTTCGATTTCCCTAGAACTGAATGGACCCGCATAAAAGTCTGAATGAAACTTGTGATTACCCAATTTGTTCTCACTACAGTGTTGGTTAAACTTGGCGACAAACTCTTTCTGTGGAACGAAAAGATCATCACCGAATACGATATAGGTTGATTCCAGAAAGTTGGTGAGGCTACTCGCGACCATCGCCACTTGCTTCTGGATTTGCTTGAAGTAAGCTGGAACAACATTCCAAATATCTTTGTTCCTATACTTATTGGAATAGTCATGGTACGCGCGCACACACTTCAACAGAATGATAGGTAATTCCACATTGAGCTTCTCATCGAGTTGGGGGTCAGCGTCCTGTACCTGTTTACCAAAATTCCATGGAAGGATACGACGGAGTACTGACCCCGAGTTGTCTTTCCAGTTTGGAACTTCGTTGCCACCTAATACTCCTGGCACCTTCCATTCGATAGACACGGCAGTCTTATTTTTAACTGCTATAGACACATCTTCACCAGAAACGATTGATTGAAACTCAGCCTGTTCGAGTGCAAGATCACCTTTCACCTCTGGTGCGATGAACATGAATGAATCTTTGATCGCTGAGAGACCAAACTTCTTCTCGATGTTATTAGAAAGTGTACCCACATCTTCATTCTCATAGAACTTCTTAAATACCTTGGTTATGAGAGTTGATTTACCAGATCGAGCGATTCCCTTGAAGAATGGGATAATCTGCCATCCATCAAGTTCGCCAATATCGAAGCAGAGACGACCACCCATCACGTACGCCCAGTTGCACACTTCGTCTTCAAACTTCTGATACTTCAAAATGGAATCAAAGTAAGGCGTAGGAATTTTCGTCCAATCTTCAATATGAGAGAAATCATCGAATTGTTGATCAAAGTACTTACAGGCGATGATACTCGGGTCAAGGCATGCATACTTGTCACTCTTATACGGGTAAAAGCTACAGTCGTAGACACCGCGATCCGGAATCCACTCCTTACCCACAAATATACCGTTCTTAAATGACCATACATGACGCCTCTTCTTAATCTCAGGAAACTGAGCATCTACACACTTCGAAATGTTATCAATCACATCTCGAAATATAGAACCTTTACTCGTAAAGTTTTTCCAATTCGTGAAGTTACTCTCCTTTTTCGGTAAGGAATACACAAACTCCTCGATTGTGAAGATTGGGTTCCATGCTCTGGTACAACATCCATCCACAGTTTTGATTTCCTCACAGCACTGACCCTTGTATCGTCTGTATCCAGCCTTATATGCCTCTTTCAAGGTAAGCATGAGACATTTTTGAAGCGGAATACACTTTTCGATTTCTTCCTCGTCCATTGTAGAAGGGTCGGTATAAATACTCACTTGTGGAAGAGCTGTAGGAGCAACAGTCCGTTCATAAGAAATCTGATGGCGTCGAACATTATCGAACCCATCTTCAATCTGCATGATGATGTTATTAATTCGTTTGTTCACTGACAATTCTTCATCGTTGTTAAACTCTTTCATGCGAGCTTGAACATGATTGTTCAGTTGGATTAGGAAGTTAATCATACGATTCTTGATGCCGCGAATCGCCATAATATCAATTTGGTCGGGTTTCGGAATGCCATTCTCGTTAAAATTATCAGGGTGAATAAACTGGTGATATCCCAATTTAGTTGCTCTTTCCAAACATATGTTGTAATTTTCGGCATCGTGGAGATACCACCGAAATTCAAAGTCTTCGATAATTCTCAGTACCTGTTCTTCATTCATTGATTGAACGTTCCGTTTCTGAAGCTCGGTGAGTGCTTCATATATATTGGGATTCTTATCAATGAAGTGAGTTTCTCTCATTTAGAATATCTACATTTTTATCCTTAAGCCGAATTAATTTTACTGAGCATCTTTATAAGAATTTTATTTTGTGTTTGAAGTTGATTTGCAATATTGACGAGGGCGGAACATACCGTGTCACCCTCATCCGTAGCCATGAGGGAAGTCATGAGTTCTGCGATATCAATACCACCCTCATCTTCGAATTCCTCAATAGGTTCCTCGTCCTCCGTCATGGAAAGTTCATCGTCTGTGACAATTTCACCATCCTCAATTTCACTCTCATTTTCATCAGGGTGTGTCGACATTTGTTGTACACTGATATTTTTTGGGGTTCGGAAATGCGCATTTAGTTGAAATTATTTTCTCTGCTTATAGTACAACAACTCTCAAAATGGCCGGTGGTCTTATGCAACTCGTAGCGTACGGTGCCCAGGATGTCTACCTTACTGGTAACCCTGAGGTAACTTTCTTCCAGGCCAAATACAAGCGCCACACTAACTTCGCGATGGAGAACATCGAGCAGACCGTCAACGGTACTGCCGCCAACTCCGGCCGCGTCTCCGTGACCGTTGCCCGTAACGGTGATCTCGTCGGTGACATGTACATCGAGCTTGAGTCGGCGACTTCCAACACTTCCACCTCCAACCTCGTTGCCGACAACTGCTGGGTCGCTGAGCGTGCGATCAACAACGTCGAGTTATCGATTGGTGGCCAGCGCATTGACAAGCACTACCAGAAGTGGTGGCGCATGTACTCCGAGCTCTACCTTGACGAGTCCAAGAAGCTCAACTGGGGTAAGATGACTACTGGCAAGAGCGGTAAGACTGTCTATTTACCCCTCATTTTCTTCTTCAACAGGAATCCAGGACTTTATTTGCCACTAATTGCTCTGCAGTACCACGAGGTGCGCATTGATATTGACCTCGCGTCCAACTTCGACACCTTCCTTAACACCGGCACCTTCAAGGTGTGGGCCAACTATGTCTACCTTGACACTGAGGAGCGTCGCCGATTCGCCCAGAAGGGTCACGAGTACCTTATCGAACAGGTCCAGCACACTGGTGTTGACACTGTGACTGAGGGTTCCGCCAAGCAGGTCCGCCTCTCCTACAACCACCCCGTCAAGGAGCTTGTGTGGTGCTTCGCCAACGTTGCCACCAACAAGAACTCTCTCTGGAACTTCTCCAACGTCTCCGCCGATGCTGATGTCGTTCTCCAGTCTGAGCCCGGACCCACCTTCTCCAACTGCTACGTTCCCCTCTCCTCTCTCGGTGCGCCCCTCCTCTCGGTCGGCACTGGCGCCAATACCGGTGCCGCTTACACCGAGGATTCCAATGGTCCCCTCTCCACCTTCAAGCTCATCCTCAACGGCCAGGACCGTTTCAAGGAGCAGAAGGGCAAATACTTCAACCAGGTCCAAGCGTACAACCATCACTCCGGTTGCCCCATGCCTGGCATCTACTCGTACTCCTTCGCGCTCAAGCCCGAGGAGCACCAGCCTACCGGCACCTGCAACTTCTCCCGCATCGACAACGCGCAGGTCCAGGTCACCCAGCACCCCTCCTCCGGTGGTGCCACCAACATGCACATGTTCGCCACTAACTACAACGTCCTCAGGATCCAGTCTGGTATGGGTGGCCTCGCTTTCTCCAACTAATTTGTTGGTCTCTGCCTGTTAGTAAATAATTAAAAAACAAAACTCAAATTTTAAGATGCCCAAATATCTTAAAATGTGATAAAGAATACTACCATTTCGATAGTAGTACCATGTTAGTTGTCCCAAAGTGTATGTACATTATTACACGACGTCGTACCTATCGACAACGGAAAAAAGTTGAGAAAAAACCATGTATGAAGAACCCAGATGCACTTTCATGTGCAACCCGTCATACAAGGTGCTTAGAGTGTCCGTATAATAAGTTTTTCAGAACCGATAGACCCGTGAAGAATACTTTAAGATAAGCCTCCCATTATAGATAATGTTCAAGAAAGTCTTAGAAATTTTTATTAAAGTGGATAAACCTCTATTGGGACGTTGGAATTTGAAGTCGTGTAACGAAATTTCAACATCCATCAATTCTATCTATCAGAACAGGGATCATTGTGGTGATACGATATGTAAAACACCAAAGAAGGCTTCAGAGTACCCACCCAAAACGGACTTAGAAAATAAACCCAATACCTAATCATGTATGAGATATACACCGATGGGAGCAGTTTGGGAAATCCTGGACCTTCTGGCTGGGGTGTGGTCAGTGATAGTTTTAAGCTTAGTGCTGGACAGCCTAATTCAACAAATAATCGGATGGAGATGACAGCTATTTTGCGAGCTCTTGAAGAGTCTGTGAAGAGAGATATTCAAGAGGTGCGTATATTTACGGATAGTAACTACGTGAAACAAGGAATAAATTCATGGATTATAAAATGGAAACAAAATGGATGGATGACATCTACGGGTGCATCAGTGAAAAATAAGGATTTGTGGATTGCTATCGATGAAATGCGTAATAAATTGAAAGTAGTTGAGTGGCGATGGGTAAAAGCCCACAATGGCGACCCTAGAAATGAAGAAGCTGATAAATTAGCCAGGGAAAGTGCGAAAAATATATCTGTATAATCTAAGTCCATGAGTGTTCAAAAGCAAGACGAACACTGTGAGTGGTGCGAAAAACAAGAAAAGTTGCTTATAAAATGGGCTGAAAAAGCAGCCGGGTATCGGTGGCTGCATAACCATGCACGCCTATTTTACAAGAAACAGAATGATTGGTTGTCTTACCCTAGTATAATCATAGCAAGTATAACAGGTGTTGGTGGTTTTGCTGTTCTAAATCCAAGTGGGAATGAAAATGTATCTCAAGACACCAAGAATAACATAATGGTAATTCAGTATTTCTTTGCATTCCTAAATGTTTTGGGTGGTATACTCACATCTATCAGTAAATTTAGTCAGAGTCTCCCACTTTCAGAAGCACATTCAGGTATGTGTGTACAGTGGTCTAAGTTTTATAGATCTATTGATATGGAAATATCACTCGACGTTAAACATCGTTCAGAAGTAGTTGAGTTTCTCATGAAGTCTCGAGAAGAATATGACAAACTCCTAGACGACGCTCCAGACATCCCAGCTATATCTATCCAGGCTTTCCTCTTACAGTTCCCAGATAAAGAAAACAAACCCGATGTCTGTAATGGACTCTCGATTGTAGTGAGTGATGACGCGGCATCTGTGAGTGGTTCTCAGCGTGCAGTTACCAGGTGGTTAAAGGGTCTAAAGGGGGTTACGACACGGAGAAAGAGTCATGGCGTGGATGAACTCGAACGAATGGAATCTGTATAATTTTGTATGGCTATAGTAAATGAAACCAGTCGTTTTGAATATACTCATCATCACTCTCGTATATGGCATTCTCTATAGTCAGATGGACTCGAAGAGTTTTGGGTTCCAGAGTCCTCTCGATCCTTTCTATTTTGCGTTCACTACTATGTCATCTGTGGGTTACGGTGACATCACCCCAAAGACGGATGCTGCCAAATTGATGGTGATGACACAGCAGATGGTCATCATGACTGAGTTGGCCAAGTTGCTGAAGTTATTTTAAAGTGCACGACTTATCCGCGAACAGGATGTAGAATAGTACTAACCCAAGTAAGAGTGATAGAAATACATTCGAATATTTTGGAAATATACCCATACTCAATACGAGTAGACACAGTACATATACATATACGAACTGTGTGTATTCCACAAACCCTCTCGAAATTCTATCGAATGATCTTTTACCCGGATAGGATACAAATGGTGCGTTTGATTCATTATTTACTTGAGTTGGTTTGAAGTTCTCAAAAATAACGCTATTCTCATCAACCTTAATGTCGTCACGACTTTTACACAGTGTGTTGAAATTTAACTGATCATCTTTACATTCAGTTTTGGCTTCAGCTTCAAGGAACTCTAGAAGTTCTTTAGCGTATCCCATATACATTCCAGCATTAGCGGTGCCACTTTCCTTACATGTACCAAAAATAAGGTTCGTGATAAACTTACCACTTATATTGGGATCACTGGAAACTAGAATCTTACAATTGAACTGTTTGAAAAGTTTAACAACGTTACTTGGATCCTTGTTAATCTTGGTGTCGAAACCATCTAAAAATATCACGATATCCGTGTCACTCTTGGTCTTTAGATAGTCATTGACACCTTTAGTCTTGTCGGAGAACCCCTTCCACTTTGTTCCCCATCCAAGAACTTTGATTGGGACACCAAACTTATTATTCACCAACTCCTCAAACATACCCTGAGATTTATTAGCATATGTCACAATCTCAACTGACATTAATAAAATATACCCATATAATAAATGAGAATACTTGTTATATTATTATTTACGGCGTGGTTCTTCTTATACGCTGACCATTGTCCATGTGAGAATACACCCGATGATTGTTTCCGCACAGAGTTTTATGGATTTCAATACAGTCACTTCTTATTATTTACCTTGCTAGGTGCTCTCTTTCCTAGACAGTTTTGGTTTTGGATTACACTGGGTGTCGCATGGGAGGTGTTCGAATATTGGCTATCCTCTAGACCCGATCTAGTCCAAAAGTTAGGAGGTTGTCTATCAAAGTCTGACGAGGAAACTCCACTTTGGTTTCGTCGGGTATACGCAGGAAAATCTAAACATGAAAATTTCATTGATCGCGCATTGGGTATAAAAAACTCACCGGAACATACATGGCATTTTTCAGTTGGTGACAATTTAACCAATGTTATTGGGTTTCTCATTGGAAAGTATCTTAACGTAATATAGGGTATGTTTAGAGCTCTCTTCAAGGATCCAAAATTTGTAGGCGCTCAAACTTCACCACCTAACACCGTCATGGTCATAATGGAAGATGGTATAGAAAATTATACGACGGATAAAATGAAATTCAGAAGTGAAGCTACTATTGATAAACACTCCAAGGAAGTTAAAGGTACAGATCGAGGTAAAGATAAGATACGAGAACTCTTCATCGAACCTTCTGTTAAACAAAAGGGGAGATTTACCGTCACGATGTATGAGTTTTGATCCTATAGCTCAGTTGGTTAGAGCCCCTGTAGTGAAACGGTAATCACATGATTCTTATACATTATGTATGCCATGATGGAGTCACATCCAATTAAGTGAAGTCAAATTCTGGGTTCGATTCCCAGCGGGGGTATTTTTACAACGAGGAAATAATCGTTGTAAAAATACTTTAGGATGTTCTAAAATTAGAAAGAACTTCGTGCGCCTCTTCTTCTGTTTTATATGAACCTATGTACACATTTTTACCATTAATATGTGGTATAACCATCCATTTGTTGCGATCTTTTCTATAATAGATACCACCATCTCCGTTTGCAGACCGTTTTTTTGAATATACATTGTGATACTTTTCCGGATTTTGTGTATAATCTTGTTGACAGGATAATGCCTCTTCTTTGGTTTTAAAGTTTCCAATCCAATATTTGTTACTTTTGACAGTCCATGACGTTATTTGGTGGTCTACTTTAGATCTATTTTCGGTTATATAACCAAGTAATCCATTATTTTTATATTTTGCGAGTTCTCTTTGATTTTTAGTCATGAGTTCGATAGTATTAATTGATCTATGTTCACCTCTTCCACCACCCGTAGAGAGATTATAGCCATTTGGATACATCGTGTTGAAATGTTTAATGAAATGTTTCTCTTTTTCTGAAATTATTTCTTTTTCACCTTCCCATATTATTTCTTTTTTAAAATTGTCAAAGCCATATTTATTAATAGCTTCCTTTAACGCTCTACAGTAACTCTTCCCATGAACATGATTATTCATTCGTTTCTGGAAAGACTGTATTGTTTGTCCAATATATGATTTTCCTTCTGGACATGTTAGTTTATATATTATACCCATATGTGTTAATTTTGGTTAATCTTTTAATATGTAAATATAAAAATATGGTCAAGACATTTCAGTACGATATAACTGATATCACTTCTCCAGTACATATGGATCTATTTTTCAATTACGTATGGTCACATAACCAAAAGGTTCATATCATTTTGGATACGACACGATGTAAGAGAGCCTCTCTCGGTCGTGTGCTCTCGATGCGTGAGGTTCTCAATAAGCATCGCCCCAACTCCAAGAAGTTCATAGATCACACAACAGTTTTTGTTAAATCTCGATGGGCTAAGACTTTACTGAACATAGGACTCTCCATAATTCGAACAGAGAGGCCGGTGTTTGTAAACCTAAGTCGAGCTTATAAATGTGAGAAAAACAATCTAAAATGACTGCAATCACTCACCCCCTCACCGACATCTACATTCCCGCCGAAAAGTTTCTCGCATGCAAAAGGGAACACATATTGGATCCATCCAATCGATCAACAGAACGTAATATAAAAGATGGTTCAGTATATACTAGGTACTACAGTAAGCCAAAACTACACGAGACACGCATCGGTAATAAAATAACAAGACGTTGTCTTATGTCTTTTTGGCGTGAGTTCCTCTGCTCCACAACAATCGATAGGAGAAAGGTCTTCGAAATAATGCGGGAAGGCGGGAGGTTAGATGCATTTTATTCACAAGAAGAAGTTAATGAAGCTCGACGGCAACAGAGAAGTAATGATCGACATAGTGGTGAAGGTAAATTTATAAAAATCGATGACTCTCTATGGGTTCGGGGATTGAGCTCCCGAGATAAGTTAATGTATATTCTCAAGTTGAAGCCCCACGCAAAAAAAACGTTCAATTTGCTCTGGTCGACTCACCCCAGGAATGGATGTCCGGTCGTGCACCACTATATCACTAACGTTCAGTATCAGTAACCCCACTTGACATCCGTCGGCGTAGCTTCGGGATGATGTCTCGAGAAAAAGTCTTTTTCACCGTGTTCACTGTGTCCTATTAAACTACCTTGAGACCTGTCAATCAACATATATTTTCGCATATCTTTGTAATACACTCTAGCTCCTTTATTAATTAAATCTTCATGTTTCATATCAATATGATTATCCATTGGGTGGAAGTGCTTCACATACTTTCGCATATTGTCAACATTCACTAAATAGCACTTCGTACTAGAAATCCAGTTTACCTTCTCCAGGGTTCC
>Ga0222717_10004512_pt1 | contig 10240 bp, 18 predicted proteins | sample C33_18DmetaG_FD_165053 | JGI IMG/M metagenome (GOLD analysis project Ga0222717, IMG submission 165053) | Estuarine water microbial communities from San Francisco Bay, California, United States - C33_18D | ecosystem: Environmental > Aquatic > Marine > Unclassified | place: USA: California...
TATAACAAAGGTAATTTACAACCCTTAACACTTAAAGAAGTAGCAGATCCAGCAACAGGGAAACGTAGATAATGGAAAGACTTAGAAAAGCAGAATGGATTCACTATGCTAATAGTGAGTTGGATACTTATGTTAAATTTGTTAATGAACAGATTTTTCCTAAATTTATCTTAGCTAAACGGGGTTTCGATTTTAGTCCTTCACGCAGAAGTTCTCGTGGCGGTATGTATGCTGACGGTCCTGGTATCAATATAGCTATGCACCACTATTGTAAGAATTATACAGGTGAGCGCTTGATTCGTGTGTATGAGTATAAATCTTTTGATAGTAGCCCTGTTATTGGTGGTTTTTATACTAAAGACAAATATCAAAAACTTGATATGGTTTTATTACATGAATTAGCACACGCTGTTCAGTATTATGCTTATAGAATAAATATGACTAGATGCAAGCCTCATGGCCCTATCTGGAAAAATATCTATAAAAGACTACGTGAGGAGTTTCTTAACCCTCATCTTGGAGACCAAGTAGCACTAAAAGCTGAGTATGACGATGATATAGCTTCTATTACTAAACATCGTAAGTCAACTATACCCCTAGCTACTAAGAAAGAGTTGGATCAATTGTTTGTACGCGCCGCCTCCAAGACTTAAACAAACTTATTGTTCAAGACCGTGGAATGAACTGCACATCGAGGAGGACGGAAGCGTCACTCCTTGTTGTGTTATGCCTTCTAATCGTTTTCCTATGGGTAATAGTTTACAAGAATATTTAGAAGGCAAGCCCTTAAAAGAATTAAAAAAATCTTTATTAGCAGGAAAACAACATCCTAGTTGTCAGTATTGTTGGGACAGTGAAAATACAGGTATAAGATCACATAGAAAAAGTAATTTAGTACCTCCTAATAAAATTAACTATATACATTTGAGATTGAGTAATGTATGTAACTTTAAATGTAGAATGTGTAACCCTTCTTTCTCTACTACTTGGGCTATTGAAAATAGATCTCATAAATTATTTTCTCAACCTCCTGATAAAGTTATAAAAGATACTTTTAAAGATAATAATTATGTATTATCACTTATAAAAGATAGAATTTTAAAAGGAGAGTTAGAATATATTAATATATCAGGAGGAGAACCTCTAATAACTAATGCAAATTATGAATTATTAACTTTTTTAATTGATAATGATTGTGCTAGTAAAGTTACTATAGCATATTCTACTAACCTATCTAAACTAGATTATAAAAAAATTAATTTATTGGACTTGTGGAAATATTTTAAAAATGTTATCTTAGAGATAAGTTGTGATGGGTGGGGAGAAGCTGTAGAGTATTCTAGAACAGGATTTATTAGAAAAGATTTTTTACGTAATCTACAAACTGTTATAAATATACCCTATATTAGCACACAGATAAACTGTGTAGTAAATATATATAGCGTGTGGTCTCTTCCTGATATAGAAAGATTTAGGCAAAAACTTGGATTGTATATAGTATATGCTCCTTGTTATCTTCCTGATCATACAAATGCACAAAGACTATTCAAGAAAGATAAAGAAGCATTAAAAAGACTATACGCAGGTAATAAATACTTAGAAGATGTATATAGAAATTTTATACATAAACATGAGGATCCGATGCCTAAAGCTATGGTTCGTTATAATCTTGAATTAGATAAATACAGGGGTACTGATTTTTTTAAAACATTTCCTCAATATAAAAAATATAATATATAGGAGAATAATATGGCTAATGTATGGGTAGGAGATGATTATTATGCATCTTCTATAGATAAAACAGGAGATAACTTCAATATAAGTTTTAATTCTACTACTACAAGTAATAGCTTTGTATATGAAATAGGAAAAAATACACATGGTATTAATGTTAGATCTGTAGGGGCAGCAATTCAAGTGTGGTTAGATGTTCCTTTTCGTAATCCTGGAAACGGTGATTCTCGTAATTGGGATTGGGGCCCAAGCAGTGATGATAGCAGACGAATAGTTATGACACCTAGTTCTACTGATAGTGCCAACGGAACAGGTTTATCTGTAGTAGTAGCTGTTGCAGCTAATGGTTATCCAATACTTTCTGAGTATCAAACAAGTTTTGATGTAGTTAATTCTAATTGTGTTGCTTATACTGTAGATGCTACTTCTGCAGGCACTGGCTATATAGAACAGGATAATATTACTTTTACAAATATAAGTGGAGGAAGTAATAATACCTCTGTATCGCATAATTTTAACGGTAATATCGTATGGACTGATACTGTCTGTCCTATATTATCTGTTGGAGAATCTGATGCTGTTTTAGCAAGTAATGCTACTTACTATATGAATAACTTGATAAGTATAGGTCACTGGACACCCTAATTAGTGTTATTAGTTAGTAATGGGTGCTCTCATACTTCTGGAGCAGAATTAGAACATCCACAACAAGGAGAGTGCTATAATAAGGCGTGGCCTAGACATTTAGCGGATAGTCTAGGCCTTAACCATATTAACATATCTATGGCAGGAGCTTCTACACATAGAATCATAAGAACTACTTATGAATTTATATATGACTGGGTAAAACAACGTAAAGATACTAAAGAATTATTATTCATAATACTCTGGCCAGGCACGCATAGAACAGAAGTATATTGCGATGATAATCATATATATAACTATGATAATAGATGGGCTCCCATTGTAGTAGGAAATGATAGTAGCTATAAAAAAGTATTTAGTACTAGTTTATATAATTATTATAAGGCTTGGACTACAAATACTACTGAGTATCAAAGCTCTTCTGACTTTTATATAGATGTTACTAATTTACAAAATCTTTTTTATAGATATGGTATTAAATATCTTTTTATGGATGCTACTAATTCTGGATTATTGACTATGGATAAAACTCTTGATAAATATAGAATACATATAGATAAAAAATACTACGAAGGTTTTGATAATAGGGATAATTGTTATGTAAATTTGTGTAAATATAGTAATCAAAAAATATCAAAATATAGTGTAGATAGCGGTTTCAATTCTCATTATGATCAAGATGCACAGATATGGTTTGCTAAATATATTAATAATGTGATACACAAAAGAAATATACTTTAAACTTGCCTGCTACTTATTTTATTGTTATATTACCTTATATAATAAGGAATTACACATGGCACAATACTTAATTAGAAAAGGAAAATTCTCTAATGAGCTGGCAAAGTTTGAAGACTCAGACTATCCTACTGACGTGTATACCATCGGCGATAGGGGATGTTCTTGTCCTTCTAGGTATCGGGCTTGTAAACACACTCGCATTGTAGCAGCTTGGCAAAAAGCTGGGTCACCAGAAGGTGTAGTACTTGATGACGATGCGTCAATCATAGGAAACATATTTGAATGGACAATATAGTAAAATTTCCACAACTATCTGAACTTGATAGACAGTTTCTTGAATTGGAAGAACAGAAGCGTCTGATTGAAGAACAAAAACAATTAATTAAACAACGTAAGAAAGATAAAAATGCATAAAGTCATTGTACTATCTGGTGGATTTGACCCAATACATGAAGGTCATATTGCCATGTTTCACGCTGCAGCTGAAAAATATGATGAAGTTATAGTAGGTCTAAACTCACAAGAATGGTTAGAGCGTAAAAAAGGTAGAGCATTTATGAGTGATCAGACTCGTGCTGCTGTATTAAATGCTATAGGCTGTATTGATAGCGTAAGATTCTTTGATGATTCTGATAATAGTTGTATAGAATTATTACGAGAAGTGCGTTCTGAAATAGATTTAGATACTACTATTTTGCACTTTGGTAATGGCGGTGATCGTGCTCATGGTAATTTTGCAGAAAAAGAGTTCTGCGAATCACAAGGTATTTGTATAGATGATGGGCTTGGTGGCACAAGTAAACAAAACTCATCCTCTGATATTATACAAAACTGGTCAATAGGTAAAGCAGAACGAGTCTGGGGTCACTGGATTGTTGCTAAAAGCTATCCTAATTGTAAGATTAAAGAGTTGGTAGTTAACCCAGGCTGCACTTTATCTTGGCAAAAACATAACCATCGTGCTGAAGAATGGTTTGTTAGACAGGGTAAAGGGGCTGTATGGACTTCTATAGAAGGTAATGATCCTACTGTTATATGTAAACAGCATATATTAGATCTAAATACTACTTTTCATATTCCAAAAGGCACTTGGCATCAACTAGGTAATCCTGGTTCTATACCTTTGTCTGTTATTGAAATTCAGCATGGGGTGCAATGTGAAGAAGAAGATATTATGAGAGGAACTAGACCCTTAAATGTTATATGGTAATGGATTAATAGATGATACTTTTCATGTAGATGTAGATCTAAGTTATGAACACTTAGATTGGAAAACTACTTATATGATTGAGTCTAGTGAAGGCACTACTTATGATACTATAGGAGCAGAGGACAATGTAGCACAAGAGCAATTATATATGTCTAAAGGCATGGATAAAAACTCCAGTAAACATTATGCTATTTTTGGTTGTGATCTAGATTTAAAAGGACAATTATATAATTACTACTATGACATAAGTTATTTTAAACTTCCTGCAGGTAACAATCTATGGTGGCATAAAGATTATTATTCTTTCTTTCAAAAAAAGTTTAATATTATTAGTAGAAAAGCTAACTCTATACACAGAACTATTATAAATCTTAATGACTGGTCATATGGTCAAATATTTCAATGTGATAGACATTATGCTGTAGAGTGGAAAAAAGGAGATTGTTATACTTTTCCAGAAGATATAGGCCATGGTGTAGGTAATTTTAGCACTGAAGACTATGTGATTATGCAAATAACTTGGATTAAGAAAAATAACGTCAATCGTATATGAAAAATGTATATCTTACACAGTTTTCTACTGTTACCTTTGGAACTTACTATTTCTTCCCTTACTCAACAGGATTGTTGTGGTCTTACGCACAACTTAATGAGACTATTAAATCTACCTATAAGTTAAAGCGTTTCTTTTATAGAAAAGATCATATTAATACTATACTCGAATCTTTAGATAATCCAACAGTATTTGGATTATCTGCTTATGTATGGAATATCAACTACAACTTAGAACTTGCTAAAGCAGTAAAAGATGCATACCCAGAATGTTTAGTGATTATAGGTGGACCAGGTGTTCCTGACAAGGATGCTATGTATCTTAAAAAACATCCTTTCATTGATTACTGCATACATAAAGAAGGCGAACTAGCTTTTACTGAATTACTACTTGGTACTGATCCTTATACTATACCTGGTCTGTCTTTTTTAGATGAACAAGGTAATACTCATTATTCTACTGCTAATAGTAGAATTAAAAAAATAGATGATATACCTTCTCCTTACTTAACAGGATTATTTGATGATATTGTTAAAGAAGCAAAAGAGTTAGGTATTGTAGTTAATGGCATAACAGAAACAAATCGTGGTTGTCCTTATAAATGTACCTTTTGTGATTGGGGTGGCGTAGTATTTTCAAAAGTAATTAGGTTTGATATTCAAAGAATATTTGATGAAATTACTTGGATGGCTCATAATAAAATAGAAATGTTAAATTTAGCAGATGCTAATTTTGGTATATTTGTAGATAGAGATTCTAAAATAGTTAAACACGCAGTAGCTACTAAAAAACAATTTGGGTTTCCTAAAATGTTTGATACTTCTTGGACTAAGAATACTAAACCAGAAACATTAGAAATTGCAAAAATGTTACTTGATTCTGGAATGTTACGAAAATTTGTTATGAGTTTACAGTCATTAGATGAAGGTACTCTTAAGAATATTAAAAGAACAAATTTAGATGGTTCTAAGTTTAAAAGTTTAATCGAAGATAGGTCTGTATCTTGTGCTAGTGAACTAATAGTAGGACTACCTGGAGAGACTGTAGAATCCTTTAAGTCGGGTATAGGTCAACTAATAGATCAAGATATAAAAGTTATATCTAATCCTTTGACTGTGTTTCCTAATTCTGAAATGAGTAAACCAGAGTATATAAAAGAATGGAAAATTGAAACAGTTTCTATTCCTTCAAATTGGTCTATCGACTATGATGTAGAAGAATACGAAGATTTAGTGGTAGCTACTTCAAGTTTTACTCGTAGTGATTGGGAACACATGTTGTTATGGAACTGGTCTACTGTATTTTTAGAGACATACTATTGGACGGATGTAATAAATAAAAAACAACCTTTAAGCACTGTTGAATGGTATGACTGGTGTTTAGAGTGGTTTACGAATAATCCTAATCCTCTACAACAACAACTTAGTTTTTGGAAAGATCATTTAACTAAAAAAGTTTCTTATGAATTATGGGGTGGAGGAGTAGGAACTATAGAAATTACTTTAAATGAGGCGATAATAGAAGATACTAATTGGTCTCATACATTACGTAAATGTACTGATGAATATTGTGATTATCATGGTATAGATAGATTAGACAATATAATATTTGAAGAACAAAAAGATAATCATGTTATAATGCCTGGTTATAAATCACTAGGACACCAACTAGTAACTAATCGTTGGAATTTTTTAAGTAGAAAATAGAGTAATGATCCTAAAATATACTACTTTTAGCTTGATAATTCGTTAAATTTATACTATATTATATGAATGAGTTGCCGTATAGGGACTCATATAATTCTTGCTGTTATGAAGGAGAAAACAATGACAGGCCATTTTGCTATAAGAAAAGCCGGATTTATCGGTTTTGACCACATTTTAAACGAACTAGAACAAATTTCCCAACACGCTATGGATCATTATCCACCTCACAATATTGTGAAATATACGGATGATGAATTTGCTATTGAAATTGCAGTAGCAGGATTCAAAAAAGGCGAAGTTGCATGTGAACTGAAAGACGGTGTACTAACTGTTGAAGGTGAACATAAACCAATGGGTCGGGAAATGATCCATCGGGGAATTAGTACTAAGAAGTTTAAGCGTCAGTTCAGGCTGTCTGAGCACACTGAAGTGCATGGAGCTACGTTCGAAGATGGACTACTCGTGATTGATCTCAGAGTAGTTATCCCAGATAACAAGCGTCCTCAAAAAATTAAAATTAACTAATTTTCTGAGGAGAAATACTATGACAACACAAACAATTACAACCACCTATCTAGATAGGATTATTAATGCTTTTAGTAAGGCATTAATGACTATATGGATTGGAATTATTGCCTCTGGTGAAGCAGCAGGTCGAGCAAGAGCTGTTGCTGAATTAACTCGTATGGGCTATCATGAGGAAGCTAAAAGACTCATGTTGGAGGGAAAAAAATGACTACTGCAAGTATGTTAAATAGCCTATATCACTGTGGATTCTGCGCGCAAATATCAGCTTTTGCTGATGCTTGGAAAGAGCGTATGAAAAATAGAGACGGTGCTCGTCAATTAGAAGCTATGAGTGATCATGCTCTAAAAGACATTGGCTTAACACGGGGAGATATTCCTGCTATTAGACGTGGTGAGTTGACTCACCATTATAGGGGTACTGTATGAACTTACTAAAACATATTATTAAGTTTTTTACACCTGTTAGCGAAACTGCTTTGCGGGACGCATATTTTTCAAGAGCACATGATCGTGTGGATCTTGAATACAGAATGAAGGTATGGGAACAACAGAATCCCAATCTTAAAGGTTGGCAGTAATTGCCAATCAACTTGTGGGGGTTTTTACCCCCACATTTTTACACATCACACAGAGGAAAAATTATGACACATAAAAATCCATTTGAGATTCGTGCAGAAATGTTGCACTTAGCTAAAAACTATATGGACACACAACAAGAATTAAATATACAATTTGCCAATGATATGTATGAACAAGGCAAAAAGAATATGTTGGAAGTGCAAGAAGCATACAAAATGTATAGTATGGAAGATCTGATGAATAAAGCAAAAGAAATGTATTCTTTTGTTTCAACCAAAGATAATAAATAAGAGGGAAAAATTAAATGAATAAGGCGACTATCGAATTTAGATATTCACCCGACTATAACAACGACAACTATGATACTGATGTTGTTGATAGAATGGCTAACGTAGGTTATGAGTTTGAAGTTCCAGAGCATGGTGTTAGTGTAGATGATATTCAGTATCACTTTAATCAGTGGCTTCGTAGTCTTGGTTATGTGATTGATTACGAGGATCGGTAAATGAAGATGAAAAATAAAATGTTAGATGCAGTGAGATGTCATGCTGAAGGACAAGTAGCTAAACATAAAATGAATGTTGATGTTTACCTCAACAATCCTACAGGTATTGGTGAGCATTCGTGTGTTGTAGAATCCGCCACTCACGAGTTAGAGCAGCTTGGTAAATGGAATGACATTATAGAAACACTTAATGAATTTTACCCACAAGGATACCAAGATAGATGAAAAAACTACTACTATCGGTAGCTATGTTAGCTACACTTACCACAGCTACTTTTGCTGAAGATATTAGCATCGACATGTTAAATAAACGTGATGACGGCGCTAAAATGGTTTACTCACAAGACATTGCTAGAATTGATGTAGGAGATACTATTACATGGTTGCCAGCAAGTAAAGGACACAATGTAGAATTTATTGCTGGACCAGATGGTTGGAAAGCTCCTAGAAAATCAAAGAATGGTAAAGAGGTTGCTATTACTTTTGATATGCCCGGAGTATATCTATATCAATGTTCTCCTCACAAAAGTGTGGGCATGATTGCTCTTGTAGTTGTAGGAGATGATACATCTAATTTAGCTGATATTAAATCAGTAAAAATGCGTGGTAAATCTAAAAGAAAAATGAAAGCTATTTTAGGAGAGCTATAAATGAAAATTCAAGGACCAGCTTACGCACAAATGCATATGGCTCAACAACCACTTGAACTAATAATTAAAACACAATTAGCTAAACAACATCAGCAGCAGATTGTGGAACAGATTCGCCGTAGAACTTCTATTGTCCAAGAGTCTCAAAAGGCTCTTGGTAATAGTTATGAAGGTCATGCAGGTACTTATGGAGCTGATGGTAGAAAAACGCATATTCCTCAAGTAGAGGCTGTGCAAGGTAAACCTCCTAAAAGTATAGATATACAAGCGTGAGCTATAATATATGGAATAAGTGGGACACTCTAAAAGTGTGTATGTTGGGTAATAATTTTACGCCTGAATTTTTTAATGGACTACCTGATGCAGTAGCTGACCCACTAAAACGTATATGCAATGAAACTCTAGAAGATTTAGCGGGATATAAAACTGTACTAGAGGATTTTGGTGTTAAAGTTATACAACCTGAACTAGATAATAGTCTACGTTTTATAGAGGCAACTACAGGTGTTATAAAAGATTATGCTAGAGGACCACTACAACCTAGAGACCATCAGTTAATTTTAGGAAATACAGGTTATACATGGAATCAAGATCATCATACTATTGCTGAATGTTTGATAGCATATGATCCTAAAACTGTTATAATGCCTAATGTAGACCATTCCGATTTTAATAGTGCTACTGTGTTTATGGTAGGTAAAGATGTGTATCATCCAGGAAAGCCTAAACGAAAGTTTGCTGCCCTTTATGACCATATATTTCGTAACCATAGAAGAAATACTTTATCAGAGGATTTAGGACATACAGACGGTTGTTTTCATACACTCAAGCCTGGAGTTATTCTAAGTCTATTTGATATTCAAAACTATGAAAGCACCTTTCCTGAATGGGACATTTGCTATCTACCAGACGAGTCATGGGTAAAAGTTCAAGGCTGGAATAGTTTGAAAAGAAAAAATGCAGGCAAATGGTATTTAGCTGGCGAAACTGACAATGATGAATTTATACATTTTGTTAATCATTGGTTAGATGACTGGGTAGGATATGTAGAAGAATCTGTATTCGACGTTAATGTGCTTGTGCTAGATGAGCATCATGTGTGTATATCTAATCCACATAATGAGATAGTAAATGCCTTTCTAAAGAAACATAAAATGGAAGCCATATATGTGCCTTGGCGTCATAGATTCTTTTGGGATGGTGGATTACACTGCATCACACTAGATTTATATAGAGAAGGCACACAGCAAGACTATTTTCCTGATCGTCCAAATCATGCTATAAATCATACCCTCCCAGCCACATCAAAAATTATATAATTTAATGATTGCTAATGCCCTGCACATATGCTAATATTATTGCACAGCTTGTTCAAATGTATACGCTGTC
>Ga0222717_10004514_pt1 | contig 10238 bp, 7 predicted proteins | sample C33_18DmetaG_FD_165053 | JGI IMG/M metagenome (GOLD analysis project Ga0222717, IMG submission 165053) | Estuarine water microbial communities from San Francisco Bay, California, United States - C33_18D | ecosystem: Environmental > Aquatic > Marine > Unclassified | place: USA: California...
TTATTTTAGAAAGCCAGCCAGCTAACATAGATAGTTTATATCTTGCTGCAGTATGTTCTAGATATATAAAAGCATTTGATAATGCTCAACAATATATTGAGGGACTGTTGGCTCATGCCCCAGATATGGGTCGAGCCTATCAAGAGCTTGGTCATCTCAACAGAGATATGGGCAATGAAGATAAAGCAGCAATGCATTATAGACAAGCCGTTGAGCTTAATCCTGCGCTGCTAGCTCCGTGGCAAATGTTATATCAATATTTCAACAAAAATAATAATCAGCCTGCAGCAGAACATGCTCTTAGAGAATTTAATAAATTGAACTCTCTTCCATCTGTGTTGTTGTATATAGATCAGATTATGCATGAAGGCAGGCTGGGTATAGCAGAAAAAAAATGCAGAGCTTTCTTAAAAGAGAATCCAACTCATACATATGCAATGTCAATTTTAGCTGAGATTGCCAATCGATTAGGTTATTTTGATGACGCTGAGACTTTGCTAGAAAAAGCCGTTGAATTTAAACCAAATGATGGTGAGTTACGAATGAAGTATGCAATCATACTTAGAAAAAAACAAAAATTTGCCAAAACCATTGAGCAGGTTAATATTTTATGCGATCAGTATCCAGATAATCTTAATTATCAAGCTCAAAAAGCAAGCGAAATTATGCAAAATGGTGGTCATGAAGAAGCAATTAAGATCCTAGATAATATTCTTCAAAAAAACCCATACAACTTTAGCACTTTCACTTCTAAAGGACATGCTCAAAAGACTCTTGGTCAAACAAACCAAGCGATTAAAAGCTATCAGTCAGCCTATCAAATTAAGGCTGATCATGGGGAGGCATACTTTTCACTTTCAAACTTAAAAACATATTCTTTCTCAAGCAAAGAGCTTGATGCAATGAGGCAGCATGTAAAGCGAATAGATCTGCCCTTAAGAGATAAAACTTACTTCCATTTTGGGCTTGCTCAAGCTTGCGAATCAATTGGCGAGTTCGACGAAGCTTTCTTGCATTTAGAAGCAGGCAATAAAATAAAAAATGATCAGAGTAAATATTCTATTGAAGGAATGAATGCCGAGCTTCAATCTCAGATAGAGGTTTGCAATGAAGAATTTTTTACAAACCTTGGAGCTGGCGGTTATCAAACAAAAGATCCGATATTCATCTTAGGCCTGCCAAGAGCTGGCTCTACTTTAATCGAGCAAATTTTAGCATCCCATTCTATGGTTGATGGAACTCTTGAATTACCAAATATTCTCTCAACCGCGCAAAGTCTGAGAGGCGATGACATATATGGCAAGCTGGGCAATTACCCAAAGAGCATGCAATCGCTTTCATTGGAAAAGAGGGAGTCATTGGGTAAAAGTTTTATCGATGAAACAAGAATGCATAGAAAAGATGCCCCTATGTTTACGGATAAAATGCCTAATAATTTCAGGCATATTGCATTAATCCATCTGATAATGCCAAATGCAAAAATCATTGATGCGAGGCGATATCCTTTAGATTGTTGTTTCAGTATGTTTAAACAATTATTTGCTCAAGGACAAGAATTTACATATGGTTTAGCCGAAGCTGCGAGTTACTATAATAGTTACGTAAAACTCATGGATCACTGGGACAAGGTATTGCCTGGTAAAATTTTAAGAGTTAATAACGAGGATGTGATTGAAGATCTTGATGGTCAGGTTCGAAGAATGCTTGATTATCTTGAATTGCCTTTTGAAGAGCAATGCATTGCATTTCATGAAACTGACAGATCAGTAAGGACTGCTAGTTCAGAACAAGTTAGACAACCAATCAACAAAAAAGGCATGGGCAGATGGAAGCCCTATGCTAAACATTTAAGGCCGCTAATAGATAATCTAGATAAACAATTATTAAAACCAGAAGATATTGCTTTAATTAAATAATAAAAACAACTTACCCATGGGAATTATTAAAGCAACGAATTTAGAAAAACATTATCCCAACCCTGAGAATCCACTGGTGACTTTTGCTGCTGTTAATGATGTAAGTCTAGACATTGAGCCAGAAGAAATTTTTGGCTTATTAGGTCCAAATGGTGCTGGCAAAACAACTACCCTAGAGATGATTGAAGGTCTCACAAGCATTGATAAGGGCAATGTATTCATTGATGATATTGATGTAAGGAAGCAGCCTTATGCAGTAAAAAAGATTATTGGCGTCCAACTTCAATCTAATGAGTATTTCGATAGATTGAATTTATCTGATTTACTATTACTTTTTGCTAGCCTCTACGCAACCTCCATTGACCCTAAAGCCTTGCTAGCGAAAGTTAATTTAGAAAATAAAATTAAAGCTAAGCCCGATGATTTATCTGGCGGGCAAAAGCAACGATTTTCAATTGCGTGTGCATTGGTAAATAATCCCAAAATTCTATTTCTTGATGAGCCTACCACAGGGTTAGACCCCCAAGCCAAAAGGAATCTTTGGAATTTAGCTAAAACTTTAAATGCAGAGGGCATGACTATTGTTTTAACAACCCACAACATGGAAGAGGCAGAATACCTATGTGATCGCATTGCAATAATGGATCAGGGATCAATCATTGCTCAAGACACACCTCAACAGCTTATTTTAGATTACGCACCCGAGCCACCCGAAATACCACTGCGAGGCAATATTGAAGATGTGTTCCTTGCTTTAACTGGCCATGGATTAAGAGATTAAATATGTTTACAAAATCTCAACTTCATCTTGCAAAAACTTTTATCAAAATTTACTACAGAGATCGGCAGTCTCTGGCATTTAGCTTAATGTTTCCATTAATTTTTACAGGAATATTTTTATTTTCTGGTGGAGAGCCGGATCCAACAGACATAGGCTTAGTTAATCAATCGCAAAATGAACTATCCATAAGGTTTGTTGAATTAGTTAAAGAAAAAGACATCTTTGCAGTTACTGAAGGGAGTGAGGCTGATCTAAGAGAGCAACTTATCAAAGGCGATTTAACAGCACTGATTATCATTCCAATTGACTTCAATCAATCCAATACAGGTAGATTGCGTTTGCTGCTTGATGCTTCTCAAGTTAGACAAGTCGACGCAATAAGAGATTCTTTGGACTCACTGTTGCTTTCGATTGAAAGAGAGTTAAGAGATACGCAGCCATTGTTTAAATTAGAATTGGAGGATGTTAAGGCTCGACCCCAGCGTTACATAGATTTCTTGCTGCCAGGAATTTTAGCTTACATGTTAATGAACTTATGTATTGCTGGCAGTGGATATAACCTTGTCGAATATAGGAGAAGGGGGATTTTAAAAAGATTATTTGTAACTCCCATCAAGCCAAAAGATTTTATAATTTCTATCGTTTTGGCAAGAATGTTTATTGTAATAATCCAGCTTTCTGTGATTCTTGCTTTAGCTATTGGGCTGCTTAAAATCAATGTTCTCGGTGGCCTTTATTCACTGTTTGGAGTGATTGTCCTCGGTGCATTTATTTTTCTTTGCATTGGGTTTTTTCTTGGTAGTCTTGCTAAAACTCAAGAGGCCATTCGGCCAATTGCATTGCTTTTTACACTTCCTCAATTAATTCTTTCTGGAATTTTTTTTCCAATTTCATCTTTACCCATGTTGATACAACCTATTGCTCAAGCACTTCCTTTAAGTGTTATTGCTTCATCAATGAGAGCTATTGCAAATGATGGCGCATCATTGTTTGCAATACACTTTAATCTAATTGGCATTGTGGCTTGGATGTTTGTTAGTTTTTTTATAGCAACTAAATTTTTTGATTGGCAAAAAGTTGCATCTTAGTAATGCTTAAAGCACTTCCATATAATCTATTTATGTATATAATTGACAACGTTATCAATAAGAGACTAATTTAAGTTATGAAAAAAGAAGAACTAGTTGAAATCTTTTCCGATCTACACCCGGAGGATACTGCGGGCCATATGACTGGAGAGATTCATCTTGCTGATGGGAGAGTCATCAAAACAGATTCTCTTAGAGTTGATATGGACGGTGGTCGAATTATCTTATCTGAGAAAGACTCAGCTATGTATGATGCAAATAAGCGAAACTGGGTTCAGGAACTCATTTTTTACAAAAATAAAAAAAGAATATCTGCCTAAGTTTTTGCTATTTTATATTTAAAAACTTTCTTTATTTTTTTCTAATTCATATCCCATTTGAAGCAACATAGCATCTGACCAAGCTGGACCAATTAATGAAATTCCCACTGGTAGATTATTGATTGATGCTAACGGTATTGTGAGATGAGGATACCCAGCAATTGCAGCATAGGCTCCATTTCCATAACTCACTTGATCAGCCATAGCAGCATCATCGCCTCCCTCATAATCTATTTGCCAAGCAGGGTTTCTTGTTAGTCCAACAAAGCTATCAAGATCATTATTTTTTAGCAGCTCATCAAATTCATTTCGAACCTTTGCAACCATCTTAAGTGCCTTGAGATAGCTCTCATCATTTTCTAGGGCGGATATGCTTTTGTAGAAAATTTCTTGTTCAAAGTGAGGCATAACCTTTGCAGCGTTGGTTGAATTAAAATCAATCAATGATTGAAGGGTTTTATGCCTGCTGGATGATTTTGCTAAATAGTTTTCCAAGCCTACCCTAAATTCATATAGCAATAAGAAGTACTCATCTTCACCTGGATAAACCCTGGAATCGTCAATTTCTACTACTGTGCCTCCAAGCGCAGTGATTAATTTAGTTAATCTTTCTAAAAGCATTGCTCCTTCTGCATTATCTTTTCCAGATTTGAGGAGTCCAAATCTTTTACCTGATATGCCTCCCTGTTTTAGATTGCTTGTAAAATCATATTTAAAATCATTTGGTATCAACAAGGTTGCAGGGTCTGCCTTGTCAGTCCCAGCCATTGCCTGAAGAGCTGTAGCAACAATCTCTACGGAGTTACCCATGGGCCCAGCGGTATCCTGGGTTGATGAGATTGGAATAATGCCACTTCTGCTTAGCAATCCAACCGTAGGTTTATGACCGACAATTCCATTGACTGAGGCAGGACAGGAGATAGATCCATTTGTTTCAGTCCCAACAGCCACATCCACCAATCCACTGGCGACTGCAACAGCTGACCCAGAACTAGATCCGCAAGGATTTAAGTTTGCACCAAAGGGATTGAGTGTTTGCCCTCCATAACTAGACCACCCGCTCACAGATTTTTCCGATCTAAAATTTGCCCACTCACTTAAATTAGTTTTTCCATCAATATAAAAATTATTTTCTTGTAATTTAGATACTATAAATGCATTTTGAATGGGGTAATTATCTAGCATCGCTAAGGAGCCTGCAGTTGTAGGAAAGCCAATCAAGTCTATATTATCTTTGATAGCTATAGCCACTTTATTATTTATATTTTCTTTTGGAATCTGAACTACATAAGCATTAAATTTATCTACTTGAGGATAAATTACTTGAGAAAGACTTGCTAAGCAAACAAGTATAAAAGCGTTCTTTTTTTTCATCACTTCATTTTATCCTAAATTGTTTTATTTATGCTGTTGACCAAGAAATCATTATTTATTGTTCGCTGGTTTGGTTGTTGCTCATTAGCTTTGTTTAAATTCACTTCATTGCATCTGTTTTTCTCTACTTATAGTAACGCACATAATCAATTATTAGTTTCTGAGAGTCATCGCATGCAGATGGACTGCATATTTCGCTTGGAACGGGTTCTTGAACAAAGTTTCCACCTATTGCAACGTTTAATATAAGGTAAAAATCTTCATTGAATGGGTAGAGCTCCCCCAAAGCGTTATTTAATGAAGTTTCAAAAACTAAGTATTTTTTATCTATGTAGAAAGAAATTTTTTCTTTGTTCTAAACCAAATCAATATTATGAAACACTTCATTAAAATTAGTGGCTCGCGATTCGTTATGATAGCCACCCTGGAACTTGTGACCATTTTGAAAGTAGTGAAGGGTAGAAAGCACTTGTTGTGCATTGCTTCCTCTGGCTTCCATTAAATCAATTTCTCCACTTCTAGGCCAACCTCCAAACTTGCTATCAGTAGGCATCATCCATATTGCCGGCCACAATCCTTGACCTTGAGGCACCTTAAATCTAATCGATATGATTCCAGGTGATTTAAAATTAAATTTGTTCTTGGTAACAAGTTTTAAAGAGGTGTAAATTTGTTCATGAGAGGGATCATATAAAGGAACTATTTTTAACAGGCCTTCTGAGAGCTCGTAATTATTTTGACTGCTTGTATAAAATTGCAATTCATTATTTCCCCACCCATTAACCCCATTCCCGATTTGAAAATCCCATTTATCTATATTTAAAGAGGAGTCACTAAATTCATCATTCCATGCCATTCTTAGATTTGAATTGATGGAAATTGCATCATCTAAGCTTTTAGTAGGCTGAGATAGGGTGGAAGTATCCTGGAGTAACTTTGCATCAACCCCTGAGCAAGATAATAAGAAAAAAGAGAATACTAGAAAATAAAGTTTGAAGGATCTATGATTTAAGGACATATTTTCAATTTCAAGTTACGGCTAAGAAATCATAAGGCAACAACGAAAAAACTTAAATACATGTCAATCAAGATATCATTATTTATACATTGGTTAGGTTTCCTTGTTTCTTGCTTTATGCTTTTTCTGGCATACCTTGATCCAAGCCAGGATGAAGTATTAATTCATATTATTGCTGCATCGATTCCCAACACCTTAGCATGGCTGATTGCATGCCTCATTGGAGGCAGAAAGAATTATTTTCCTTTTATTTTTAAGCAATGATAATCTGCATGAATGAAAGATAGTATTTTGCTCCCTGAAGATTGGGTTATTACCAAATTAGGAGGCTCTCTTGGCGCTGAGTTGAAGGGGCCATCGATTAAAAATATAACTAAAAAAGAAGTAAAACTTATCAAAGAGCTCTTAGCTGAGAATATGGTTTTATTTTTACCCGATCAATCACCAACCATTGAGGAGCATGTTGCATTTGGAGAACATTTTGGAAAATTAGAGGGTCATCCAAACCTAACCAATCCTAATATTAAGCATCCAAAAATATTTGAGCTCGCTGCTTCCAAGGGAGGGGTTGCGGATGAGTGGCACACTGACATGACTTTCTTAAAATCTCCACCGTTGATGTCTATTCTTCATATGGTTGAATGCCCTGAGGTGGGCGGGGATACCATGTGGACAAATTTATGCAAAGCTTTTGAATCTCTTTCTGAACCAGTGCAGGACTTATGCATGAGCTTATCTGCTTTGCATGATGCGGCCCCGCATTTTCGTCCGGAGCAAATGACAATTCATCCTGTTGTCAGGAAGCACCCTGATGGTAAAGGACCTGTTTTATACGTAAATGAACATTTCACAAGAAGAATTGTTGAAATGAGCATAGAAGAAAGTGACTTATTTTTAAATTTTTTAACTCAGTGGGTCAAGAAATCAGATTTTACTGTTCGACATAAATGGACAAAAGGAACCATTGCTATTTGGGATAATCGCTGTACGCAACATTTTGTATTAAATGATTTCGTTGGTGAAAGAATTATTCAACGCGTTACTGTTATGGGTGACAAGATTGAGCCATGCAAAAAAAATACGTACAACCCCTGGACTAGGGATGGTAGGTATACAGCTAGAAGCAGATACGATTTTCCTTTAATGAATTTTCTTAAAGAAGAAAATGATAATTAAGCAGATATTTACTCTTGTTTGTAACAATAAATATTTACTAGGATGAGTATATGTTTTTAAACTCTGAAGCTAAGTTTACCGATGAACAAGAGCTGGCAAAGCTCCTCCTCGCAGAATCCTATTTTTTAGATGATCCAGAAATAAGTCGCAACACAGAGTCGATAATTCAATTTTGTCGAAATAATAAAAGTAAACGAACTAAATTAGATGCTTTTATGGAGCAATATGGGCTATCTAACTCTGAGGGGATTGCTTTAATGTGTTTGGCTGAGTCATTGATGCGGATTCCAGACAACCAAACAAGAGATGAATTAATTAATGAAAAGCTAACTTCTGCCAAATGGTCTGAGCATTTAGGCAAGGCTGAGAGTTTTTTAGTTAATTCTGCAACTTGGGGTTTAACTTTTTCTAAGGAATTCTTAAAAGCCTCCTCTCACGCTAGTAATAATTGGTTAATTGCTCTTGGAAAAAAAATTGGTGAATCTTCTATCAGAGAGGCTGTGCAGGTAGCCATGCAAGTTTTAAGCAAAGAGTTCGTTTGCGCAGAAAGCATAAGTGAGTTAAATCATTCAGCTTGGTTGAAAGGCAATAGATGTTCTTTTGACATGCTTGGTGAGGCCTCTCGTAATGAGGATCAATCCATTCAGTATTTTGAATCTTATATGGAATCTATTCATCTGATCTCAAAAATAAATCTTGCTGAAGGTTTAAGCAATGGAATTTCTATTAAGCTGTCAGCACTTTATTCTAAATATGATGCTCTGCATGTTAGAAATGTAAATCAATTTTTACTCCCAAGGCTCAAAGATCTTATTGTGGATGCTGCAAAAAAAGATGTGGCTGTAACGATTGATGCAGAGGAGCAAGATCGCCTTTCAATAAGTTTAGACTTAATTGAAAGGCTTGCTTTGGATCCAGCAATTAAAGCTTGGCCTGGCCTCGGACTTGCAGTCCAAGCATATGGCAAACGATCACTTGCCATCATTAATTGGTTGAAGAATCTATCCCAAGACAGAGAAAAGATGCATGTTCGGCTTGTTAAAGGGGCTTACTGGGATTATGAAATTAAAAATGCTCAAGTAAAGGGCCTCAAAGGCTATCCTGTTTTTACCAACAAGCAACTGACCGATCTTAATTATCTTGTAACAGCTAAGAAACTCATGGAATGTGGCAACTTAGATGCTAGTTTTGCTACCCACAATGCTCACTCAATTGCTTCAATCATGAGTTTGAGCGAGTCGAGCAAAAATAAAATAAAATTTCAGAGACTATATGGAATGGGAGAGCTGCTTTACTCCGCCTGTCATTCAACCTACAAGAAATTCCCAGACACAACTATTTACTGCCCAATAGGTCGTCACAAAGAATTGTTACCTTATTTGGTTCGAAGACTCCTTGAGAATGGCGCTAATAGCTCCTTTATTAATAAGTATTTAAATAACAACATAGCAGCGAAGAATCTAGCCCAGAATCCAGCAGATGCGATTAAAGAGAAGATAGATCATTTAGACCTATCAAATATAGAGCTGCCAAGCAATATATACCTACCACGAATTAATTCACAAGGATTCGATTTAAATGAGCAAGATTCCGTTCAGGAGCTCATGGACAAGGTTAATCAATTTTCTGCATTTAGTTTTCAAGCTTATTCCAAATCAATGTGTGACTCAGCCAAAAACTCTTCTCTTGAGATTATTTCTAAATGCTCCAAACAAGTAATTGGAACACTGGAGGTGTGCAATCTAGAATCTGCTCAAAAACTGATGATTCACCCATCAAACAAATGGTCGAATTATTCAGTAGAGTCTCGGTTTAAGATTCTGAATGCTGTGGCAGATTTGTTGGAAGACCAACGCCCTAAATTTATCTATTTGTTGATGCATGAGGCTGGCAAAACCCTTGAAGATTCAATAGATGAAATGAGGGAGGCGGTTGATTTTCTTCGCTATTACGCGCAACGTGCTATTGATTTAAAACCTTTCAATCAAAGAGGCCCAACTGGAGAGGACAATATTTTTGAATATGGCCCAAAAGGGACGGTTTTATGCATCAGCCCATGGAATTTTCCTCTTGCGATAACAGTGGGACAAATTGCAGCAGCTTTGGCTGCTGGTAACACAGTTATTTCCAAGCCTTCAGAGCATACTTCTATCATTGCTTTTGAAGCTATTAATTTATTCTTAGATCAAGGCTTGCCTGAAGATGCTATTCATTTGTTTCTTGGTGATGGTGATATTGCTCAGGCAATTATTTTAAATCAGTCAATAGATTTGGTAGCTTTTACCGGCTCTTTAAAAACTGCAAAAATGATTCACCAAAACTTATCCTCAAAAGCTGGAAAGATTGTTCCAATGATTGCTGAGACTGGTGGTTTAAACACAATGATTATTGATTCCAGCGCATTATTAGAGAGAGCTTGCGATGATATTATCAGATCAGCATTCAATTCAGCAGGTCAAAGATGTTCAGCTTTAAGACTTCTATTGATCCAGGAAGAAATCTATCCGCAACTAATGTCCATGTTAAAAGGAGCCATGAATGATCTTACCATTGGTGCTCCCAATG
>Ga0222717_10004518_pt1 | contig 10235 bp, 7 predicted proteins | sample C33_18DmetaG_FD_165053 | JGI IMG/M metagenome (GOLD analysis project Ga0222717, IMG submission 165053) | Estuarine water microbial communities from San Francisco Bay, California, United States - C33_18D | ecosystem: Environmental > Aquatic > Marine > Unclassified | place: USA: California...
ATTGCCTCAGGTCAAGTAAAGAACAGAGCTATTGGTATAACTACTATGCTTGGTCTTGCTTATCTTTCTTTGAGCATAAGAACTCCAGATTACATTTGGGACGAGATGGATTGGCGAGACAGGTTTGCAAGATCGTTTGATACAAGTGGTGTAGCTGCTTTATATTCTGATTTGTTTTACACCTCTATGCACACAACGCTTGCTCTTGCTGGTCCTAATATTACTAACGGTTTCATTAGCCCTAAGTTTCCTCAAGAGCCTAGTACAATAGATGCAATAGGTAACTTTGCTGGCGCTGGTCCTTCATGGGGACTTGATATGATGCAATCTGTAAACGAAATGATTAACGGCAACTTTGGCGAGGGTGCTAAGGATGCGGTTAGGGCTTTGCCGTTTATGAGAAACTACTTTATTAAAGATGACGTTAATCAATTAACAAGGGGATGGGGAAGTTAATCTGTCCTAGTTATTTTGTGCGTTGGTCAAGTCGGACACTTCGTGCCATAACGGAGAAAACAAGGTGAGCAAACATGACAATTGATATTTCAAACAACGCAGCAAGAGTTAATTACACAGTAGCTCAAGGGGCAACTCAGACTTCTTTCTCTGTACCCTTTGAGTTCTTTAATGATGCAGACCTTAGTGTTTACGTTGACGATGTTCTGAAGACTATCACTACCCATTACACAGTCAGCGGTGGTGACGGGTCTACAGGCACAGTTACAATATCAGTGACGGGTGCGTCCGGTGGATCAACTGTTGTTATCTCTCGTAGCATTGCCATTGAAAGAACGTCAGACTTTGTAACTGGTGTAGACATTAACCGCGCCGCCCTTAACACGCAGCTAGATACGCTCACCGCTATTGCTGCTGATAACAAGGATAAGGCTAGCCGATCTATCTCTGCGCCTAACTCAGAAGTTAATCCACAGTTAGAGCTTCCTGATGCTGATACTCGCAAAGGCAAACTAGTTGGCTTTAATGAAACAACGGGTAACGTAGAGCTTAGTGCAACTCTTGCTGATGGTAATACCTTAGCGTCTATCTCCGGTGACATTGCAACGCTTGCTGACATTGAGGACGGAACAGATGCAACTGACGCTATACAAACTGTTGCTGGCATTTCATCTGATGTAACAACTGTTGCTGGCATTTCAGCTAACGTAACTTCTGTTGCAGGCAATTCTTCAAACATTAATACTGTTGCTGCTGATGAAGCTGATATTGGCACTGTTGCTGGCTCTATTGTTTCTGTAAACACAAACGCTGCAAACATTACTGACATTCAAAATGCTTCTGCAAATGCTGCAACTGCTACAACTAAAGCGTCTGAGGCTGCAACAAGTGCTACAAATGCAGCTACCTCAGAGACTAATGCCGCTACATCGGAAAGCAACGCGGCAACAAGCGCATCTACCGCAACAACTCAGGCGGGTATATCGACAACTAAAGCTGGTGAAGCTTCGGTAAGTGCTGCTGCTGCTTTGGCCAGTGAGGGGGCTGCATCTACTAGCGAGACCAATTCTGCCAACAGCGCCGCTAATAGCTCGAACAGCGCCACACTGAGTGAAGCCTCTCGTATAGCTAGTGTTGCTGCGCAGGCTGCTGCTGAAACCGCAGAGACCAATGCCGAAACCGCTGAGACCAACGCCGCTGCTAGTGCATCTTCTGCATCTACAAGCGCATCTAATGCTTCGACAAGCCAAACCAACGCGGCCTCTTCGGCTGCATCTGCATCCACTGACGCTGGCACTGCAACAACTAAGGCTGGAGAAGCGGCGACATCGGCTACGGCTGCTGCGTCTTCGGCATCATCTGCTCAAGCATCTAAAGACGCTGCGCTTGCTGCACTAGATTCATTTGATGACCGTTATCTAGGGCAGAAGACTTCCGACCCAACTGTAGATAACGATGGTGATGCACTGGTTTCAGGCGCTTTGTATTTTAATACGACTGACGACATCATGAAGGTGTATGATGGTAGTCTCTGGGTTGCTGCATATGCCTCGCTGTCTGGCGCTATGTTTGGTGCTAACAACCTGTCTGACGTTGCGTCTATCTCTGCAAGCCGGACAACCCTCGGCCTTGGAACAGGTGATACACCTACATTTGCAGGCATTAATACAACTAGCAACGCAACCTTCGGAGACAACGACAAAGCTATCTTCGGCGCTGGGTCAGATTTGCAGATCTGGCACGATACAGCAAATAGTAACATTCGAGATGTTGGTACTGGCTTTCTAGGTTTAGATACAAATGGATCAGATGTTAGATTAACAAGTGGCAGTAATGCTAAAGTAATGGGTTATTTTGAGAAAGATGGCCCTGTTTATCTTTACTATGATGGAAATGGCAAATTCGCCACCACCAGCAGCGGGTGTGACATCAATGGGACTTTGACCAGCGATGGGTTGACTGTGGATAATAGCGGCACAATTCAATTTAATGACCCTCAAGCAACAGATACAATCCTTATAGGCACAAATGACAACGATTTAGTTATTCGCACAGATGATGGTGTCATACAGTTAAAGACAAATGAAAATAAAGTAGGCTTTCAATTAGCCAACAACGGCGATATCAGCTTCTACGAGGACACAGGCACCACGCCAAAGTTCTTCTGGGATGCGAGTGCTGAAAGGTTGGGGATTGGGACGAGTTCGCCTTCAAATGACATTCACATTTCTTCCAGCTCTGGAACAAAGGCTGTTTTTGAGCGAACTGGCTCTACAGGCGCATACATTGGCCTTAAAGATAGTTCTGGTAGCAATGTGTATCTTGGTGATAATAATGGTACTTTTGAGGTTCAAACAGCTGGTTCTTCATACTCAACAAAACTAGCTGTTACCTCTGGGGGTAATGTTGGGATTGGTGTTACAACCCCCCGTGGACTACTGCACGTAAACCAAGCAACAGCATCCTCAGATGCTATTATTCGTATCACAAATAGTAATACCCCATCAACAGGTAACCACAGAGTTGAGTTTGCTGATGGCACTGGAACCTCAGAGGGTTCTACAGTGTTCCGTTATGCGTATATTGCTGGTGAACGCTCTGGTGGTAGTAATGATGGGCATTTCATAGTTGGAACAAAGCCTAACAACAGTTCAGCACCAACAGAACGCATGCGCATCGACAGCAGCGGTAATGTTGGGATTGGGCATTCGCCTACCTATAAAGTTGATGTAGCTGGAACAAACCCTGCCCTTAGATTAAAGTCTAGTTCAGGATTTGGATATATTATCGACCAGAATACAAGCAATGGCCTTGTGAGCCATATTGTGTATGAGAATGTTGGTATGCGTTTTGGTACAAACTCAACAGAACGCATGCGCATCGACAGTAGCGGTAACTTGCTGGTGGGTAAGACGAGTTCTAGTTCGACAACGGAAGGTGCAGAGATATTCGGCGATGGCTATCAGTTCCTAACTAAAGAAGGCGTTTCTTTATACCTCACTAGACCATCTACAGATGGTGAAATGTTGCGGTTTTTAAAAGGCATCGCCAAAGTGGGGAGTATTGGGACTTTTGGGGATGACTTAACGATAGGTACTGGAGATACGGGCTTTAAGTTTTCTGATTCTTCTGATGGTATAATGCCTTTCAATGTGTCAACAAACGCATTTAGAGATGGTGCTATTGACTTAGGACATTCAAGCGTTCGCTTCGAAGACATCTATGCCACCAACGGCACAATCCAGACATCTGACCGCAACGAGAAGCAGGACATCGAAGTTCTCTCCGATGCTGAAACTCGTGTAGCACAGGCTTGCAAGGGTCTACTCCGCAAGTTCCGCTGGCAGGATGCTGTAGCTGAAAAGGGTGACGATGCCCGTATCCACTTCGGTATTATTGCACAGGACTTGCAGGATGCTTTCGCTGCTGAGGGCTTAGATGCTGGTCGTTACGCCATGTTTATCTCTAGCACTTGGACTGACGAAGAAACTGGCGAGGAACGTACTAGGCTTGGTGTTCGTTACCCTGAGCTTCTCGCATTTATTATAGGAGCTATGTAATGAGTACCCTTAAGGTAGACACAATAACAGATGAGGCTGGTACTGGCGCTCCTACCCTTTCACAGGGTTTAACCGTAGCTGGCAACGTGTCAGTCGATGGCGGCACAATCAAGCTGGACGGGAACTATCCTGTTGGTACAGGCAACGTGGCGTTGGGTAGTATTGCCCTCAATAACATAAATAATGGAACGTACAATGTAGGTATCGGACACGAAGCTGGTTACAACATAACTACAGGTAGTAGTAATACCGCCTTGGGTACAGCTTCGTTATTTTCAAACACTACTGGCGGTACAAACGTAGCGGTTGGTCGTGATGCACTCACCTCCAACACCACCGCAAGCAGCAACACGGCGGTTGGGTATCAGGCTGGGTATAGTAATACTACTGGTGTACAAAATGTAGCTGTAGGTCGTGATGCCTTACGCAATAACACCACTTCAAATAACAGTACGGCAGTTGGGTATCAGGCTGCTTACCATACTACTGGTGCGGAAAACACTGCTGTTGGCTCTAGTGCTTTGTACTCAAATACATCGGGTACAAAGAACAATGCTTTTGGTCAGGGTGCTTTGTACTCAAATACATCAGGTGCAAACAATACTGCACTTGGCTATCAATCTCTACTCTCCAACACCACCGCAAACAACAACACTGCTGTGGGGTATCAAGCTGGGTACAGTAATACTGCTTATAATAACTCCTTTTTTGGCTACAAGGCGGGATACGCCAACACCACAGGCACATCACTTGTTGCGATTGGTGAAGGTGCATTAGATGCAAATACCACAGCAAGTTTTAATATCGGTATTGGTGCAAACTCTTTGGGTGCAAATACGACAGGTGCAAACAATACGGCTATTGGTGACAATACTTTACGCTCAAACACCACCGCCAGCAACAACACTGCCGTTGGGTATCAGGCTGGGTATAGTAATACTACTGGTACAGAAAATGTATTTCTTGGCTATCAAGCTGGTAAAGCAACCACAGGATCGTATCAGACAATAATAGGCGGTTTTGCTGGTCAGGTTCTTTCGACAGGTACAAACAATACCTTGGTTGGGGATCACGCTGGTGACGATCTAACAACAGGCTCCTACAACTGCTTTATTGGGGCAAGAACATCTGGCTCCACATACTCTGGCGGTAAAATAACAACAGGCTCGAAGAATACAATCCTTGGCTCCTACAACGGCAACCAAGGCGGCTTGGACATCCGCACCTCAAGCAACAACATCGTGTTGTCGGATGGGGATGGTAATCCTAGGATGAGTAATAACTCTAGTGGTGCGACTAATTTTTATTCGCAGTCTACTGGAACTATGTCATTAATAAATAGTGTTGGTGCTGGGACATCCACTGCTTTACTGACAGGTGTTTACAGTGCGACAAATATAACAGGGTCAGGCGGCACAGTTTCCTTAAGGGTTTGGACAAACGGAAACATCCAAAACACAAACAACAGCTATACCGCACTGTCTGACCAAAAGCTAAAAGAAAACATTGTAGACGCAAACCCTCAGTGGGATGACATTAAAGCCCTGCGTGTTCGCAACTACAACATGATTGAAGGTCAAACGCATAGGCAGATTGGTTTGATCGCACAAGAAGTTGAAACGGTTTCTGCGGGTCTGGTTTATGATACGGCAGATTATGATGCTAGTGGAAATGATTTGGGAACCGTCACTAAGTCTGTGAATTATTCTGTTCTCTACATGAAAGCAGTCAAGGCACTGCAAGAGGCAATGGATCGGATTGAAACCCTAGAGGCAAAAGTAACTGCCCTAGAAAACGCTTAATCGTAACCAGTCAGAAAAGGAGAAAGACATGACTGATACACCAACTACAGAAGAAATCGCACAGCACTACACAGCAATGGGTCACTCTGTTGACTTGCTAAACGCAGGTCAGCCAGAAGGCATGGAAGACGCTGACTGGACAGACACAGTTGCTCGTAATGTTGAGCATCTGGAGCTAATGGTAGCCAAAGACTTCTGGACTACAGAAGATATGACTGCCGCCAATGCTGCAATCGCAGCCAACGGAGGCTAACAATGGCTGTCACCTACACTTGGACTATCCCCACATGCGAACACGACATTGCATCTGGCGGTATTAACGTAATTCACTGGCGCTGCACTGGCGTAGACGGTGACAACTCTGCGTCATCTTATGGTACTGTTGGGCTAACCCCTGACGCATCCTCCCCTGACTTTGTAGCTTATGCTGATGTTACTGAAGCAATGGCTCAAGGCTGGGTGTGGGATAGTGTATCACAAGATGACACTGAAGCTGCTATTGCTGACAAGATTGATGCAATGGCAAACCCAACCGAAGCCTCTGGAACACCTTGGGCTTAACTTAAAAGGAAACCGTTATGAGTAAAAATGAAAAGAACCTCATCACTGTCAACGACATCGAATACAACATCGAAGACTTTACTGACGCACAGAAAACTATGCTGAACCACATCACTGACTTGGATCGTAAGTTGAGTTCCTCTCAGTTTAACCTAGATCAACTCAATGTTGGTCGTGAGGCATTTGTTAATATGCTGGCAAGCTCTCTTGAAGCCTCATCGGAAGATACACCAGAAGAGTAAGGTAGGTTCTAATGTCCCGTGATTTAAACCCAGATACAATACAGAGCATCTCTGAGAATGTAGTCTACCCTTTCTTCGCTACTGAACTTAGGTTTGATGGTAATATCGTAAGGATGTGGACGGGTCAGGGGACATTAGTTCTTGCAGATGGAACTGAGTGGGTTGGCCTTGGTCAACTCCTCAATATCTCTTCTATCGAAGAAACCTCTGAGATGTCCGTTAAGGGGGCTTCTATTAGCCTTAGCGGTATTCCCTCGGAGCTACTCTCTTTAGCCCTCAGTGAGCCTTACCAAGGGCGTATAGCCAAGATATACTTTGGTACATTCCTACAGGGTAGCATACTCCAAGAGTCGTCTTCTTACATTCTCCTACAGGATGGCTCAAGGATTAACTTAGAGGATATGTCAACTAACCTTAACGAGCTATTCTCAGGTTACATGGATCAGATGAATATCGAAGAAGCTGGCGACACAGCTACGATTGAAATGATGGTTGAGAACAAACTTATTGACTTGGAGAGAGCTAGGGTAGCTAGGTTTACCTCTGGTTATCAGAAGTCAATTTACCCCGGTGATCTTGGATTAGACTTTATTGAAGACTTACAAGACAAGAAGATTTCTTGGGGTCGGGCAGAAACTAATGGTTAAGTATCAACAAGAGTTTCTTAGTCAGGTTGAAGACGAAGTTGCTCCATTGGCTACCCTTGAGTGGGAAGAGTCAGGACACCCTACACAAGAACTTCATATCAACTGGGATGAATACTTTCGTTTAGAGGAAGCTGGACACCTTAAGTTTTTTACGGCTAGAAAAGACGGGTTATTGATTGGCTACTTTGTTGTGCTTGTCATTACACCACTTACAGCAAAGTTTGACCTAATGGGTTATTATGATGCAGTATATGTTCACAGGGACTACAGGAAGTCTACAGTAGGTAAACGACTGTTTAAGTTTGTAGAGACTTGCATGAAAGAAGACGGTATCTATAGGGTCGTTGCATCTTCCTCTGTGAAGAACCCCATTGGAAACTTTCTTACTCGCATGGGATACCATGAGATAGAAACTAAATACGAGAAGGTTTTATAGTATGGTTGTTGTTAGTGGTGCTATTGCTATTGGTTATTCGCTGGTTGCTATAGGTGGCACCGTTATGGCTGCTGCTGGTTTAGCTACTGGTTCCCTGTTCGTACTGGGGGCCGTTGGTTTTGGTACAGTAGCACTTGGTGCGGCAGCTTTACGCTCACTTACCCCTAAGCCTTCTGTTGGAGGTATCGGTGGTTCTAACCGTGGTTATCAAACTACAGCTATCGGTACAGCACTAGACCACCAGATTATCTATGGTAAGATGCGTGTTGGTGGCGCTCGTATATACGATGAAGCTACGGGTGAAAACAATAAATACCTGCACCGTATTGTTGCTGTCGCTGGACATGAGATACAATCCTTTGATGAAATCTATATCAACGATGAGTTAGCTACGCTGGACGGTAGTGGTAATGTAACCTCCCCAAGCAAGTACAGTGGTAAGGTTCGTATCAAGTTACACCTTGGTGCTTCCGATCAAGCTGCCGATAGTTCTCTCGTAAGTGAATCTGTACACTGGACGACACAACACAGGCTCCGTGGTATTGCTTATATGTATGTACGGTTAGCCTTTGATGCTGACGTATTCCCTAATGGCATCCCTGAGATCACAGCTACCGTTAGTGGTAAGAAGGTCTATGACCCCCGTACATCAACGACAGCATGGTCAGATAACCCAGCTTTATGCCTGAGAGATTACCTTACATCTTCTTATGGCATAGCTGAAGACACAGCTAACATTGATGATGCTCTGGTCATTTCTGCTGCTAACGTATGTGACCAGACTAACACAGATGCGGGTACAACACGTTATACTTGTAACGGTGCTTTCACTACAGCCTCTACACCCTATGATATGATTAACGGTATGCTTACGTCTATGGACGGTAGCTTATGGTATGCTCAGGGTAGCTGGAGAATGAAGCCAGCTTACTGGACTACACCTGTACTTGATCTTAACGAAGATGACCTTCGTTCTAGTGTTAGCGTATCCACACGTCACTCTCGTAGGAATAACTTCAATACTGTAAAGGGTACATTCCGTGGTGAAGAGAGCAACTGGCAGACCACAGACTACCCACAAGTAACTAGTGCAGATTTTGTAACTGCTGATAATGGACAGGAATCTGTAGCTGATGTTGACCTACCATTTACAGATAACTCTATTGAAGCTAGACGCATTGCTAGAATTTCGCTGGAGCGCAATAGACAGCAACTTACTGTTAGTGCTTCCTTTGGGCTAAAGACGCTGCAAGTACAAGTTGGGGATAACATCCGCTTGACTAACTCTCGCTTTGGTTGGACTAACAAAGAGTTTGAAGTTATAGCTTGGAACTTTGGTCTAACTGACGGTCTTGACCTACAGACACAGATGACCTTACGGGAAACTGCTGAATCTGTGTACGATGAAGTTGATGATGGTGTCGTCTACGAGAGAGATAACACAACCCTCTTGTCGCCATTTGATGTTCCCTCGGTGGGCATGGCAGCCACTACTAGAACTCAGGTTATCCGTGAAAAGCTAACCAACATCATTACTCTGAATGTTACCTCTGGTGCGCCTGAAAGAATTGACCACGTTGAGGCTGAGTTTAAGCTATCGTCTGACACAGACTACATTACCCTTGGCACTGGACAACTCGGTAAGTTTGAGGCGATAGACCTTGAAGATGGTAACTATGACTTTAGAGCTAGGGCTATCAACACCTTTGGTATCAAGGGTGACTGGAGTGAACTTGATGACATAAATGCCTCTGGTCTACTTGAGCCACCGTCAGATATTGCAAGTCTTGTAGCTGAAGTTAATGGCCCAGTTATTACGCTGGACTGGCAAGCTGTACCTGATCTTGATCTGTCGTATTACATTATACGATATTCCCCTGATCTGGTTGGTGCAAGCTGGGGTAATGCTCTGACGTATGTTGATAAGGTATCTAGGCCAGCGTCTAGTGTGTCTGTTCCAGCTAGGTCAGGTACATACATGGTTAAAGCTGTAGATAAGTCTGGTATTACCTCAGTTAACTACACGTCTGTAGTCGTACCTGTAGCTAATATTGAACCTCTTGCTAATACCTTAAGTCTTACAGACAGCCCTTCCTTCACTGGTACTAAGACAAACACTGAGGTTGTTAGCAATGAGCTTCGTATTGACGATTATGTTACAGCACCCTCTGAAGGTGAATACTTCTTTAGTAACTACATCGAAACTGGCGACAGTACAGTTAAGAGGTGTCGTGTTTACGTTAGTGGTCTAACGACAAGACACGATGATACTGCTGGTTTGTTTGACGATCAGCCGGGATTGTTCGATAATGCCCCCGGATTGTTTGATGACTTGGGTGGCGGCAGTCAATTCTCGGACACTAACATCATAACACTTGTGTCTACAACACAGGATGATCCAGCGGGTTCCCCTACTTGGTCTGACTACAGCGCAATTAAGGTTGCAGACCTTAGTGCAAGAGCGTTTAGATTTAAGGTTAAACTTACTTCTGTCGCAAACAATGTAACCCCGTCTGTTTCTGCACTAACAG
>Ga0222717_10004523_pt1 | contig 10229 bp, 4 predicted proteins | sample C33_18DmetaG_FD_165053 | JGI IMG/M metagenome (GOLD analysis project Ga0222717, IMG submission 165053) | Estuarine water microbial communities from San Francisco Bay, California, United States - C33_18D | ecosystem: Environmental > Aquatic > Marine > Unclassified | place: USA: California...
GGTGTTACAGATGTTAATACCATCCAAAAACAAGAAAAACTAAGTGAATTTAATAGTGATTTTCTTAAAACAAATATTGAAAGTTGGAAAGAAAAGTGGGATTCAGATTATGGAGGGGATCTTGCGCAACAAAAATTTGTCTCTCCCTCTAAATATCTTTTTCTTTTAAACTATGGTAGAGTATATAATGATGAAAAAGTTTTAAGTCATGTTAAAAACACTCTTGATATAATTGCTTCTAGTGGTTTAAATGATTTCATAGAAGGAGGATTTTACAGGTATACTGTAGATAATGAATGGAAAATACCTCACTTTGAGAAAATGCTGTATGATCAAGCACAAATGATCAGTCTTTTCTCCATGGCTTATAAGGTATATGGAGATCAAACATATAGAGATGTAGTTGACAAAACCACTACATTTCTAAATTTAAAAATGTCCGCAAGTAATGGGCTATATTATGCAGCTATGGATGCAGATTCAGATGGAGAAGAAGGAAAGTATTATTCATATACAAAAGATGAGTTAGAAGTAATTTCAGAAAATACAGATTTTAGTGTTTTTAAAAGCTACTATAATATTAATCTTTCATATCCATGGGAAAATAATAAATTTTTATTACTCCCAATTAAATTTAATAATGAAGAAAAATGGTTAGCTGAAAATAATATTTCTAAAACTGAAATTTCAAACCTAAAGAGTATTTGGGAGTCTAATATTCTAAAAATTAAAGAGAAAAGGACTAAACCAAGGATTGATGATAAGATTATTATTTCTTGGAATTCACTAGCTATTACTGGTTTAATAGATGCTTATGAAGCATTTAAAGACAAAGATTACTTAGATCAAGCAGAGTCTATGTTCAAAGAATTAAAAAGTAATTCATTTAGAAAAAACAAGTTGATTCATACATATAAAGAAGATCAATTTCAGGAAGGAGTTCTTGAAGATTATGCATACCTAGCAAAAGCTTCAATGAAACTTTTCCAAGCAACCGGAAAAGAATCTTATTTTGAGTTTTCAAAAAAAATAACGGATGATGCTTTGATATTTTTTAATGATGAACAATCTGATCTTCTTAAATACAGCAACAACAATGAGTTGTTTACAAAAGTAATTTCGATTGATGATGGTGTTACCCCTTCTCCTAACTCAATTATAGCTGAGCAGCTTTTTAATATTGGACATATAATTTTTGATGATGAATATCTCGATTTATCTGATAAAATGGTTTCTTCAGTTCAAAAAATTATAGATGGAAACATTAACTCTTATTCAGTTTGGGGTAACAATATTCTTAATAGAGTTGAATCGTTTTATGAAATTGCAATTATTGGACCTAATGCTAAAAAAGTAACTGAAGATATAACTGAATATTTTACTCCTAATACAATTGTAGTTCAGTCAGAAATTGAGAGTGAAATACCTCTTTTTATTGATAGATTTTTTGATGATGAAACCTATATTTATGTTTGTCAAAACAAAACATGTCAAAGACCTGAAACAAATATTAATCTAGCACTAGAACAAGTTCCATATATAAACTAATCATGAAAAAATTACATAATATTTCAATCTTAATAATTATTTTATCAATTTTTACATTAAGCTGTTCTAACACTGATAAATCGGAGGAATGCTCTAGCTTTCTTGAATGCCTCGATGGAACTTATTGGACAACTAACAATAATGAATCTATATGGACATTTAATGATGATGAAGATGGCGCCTATCTTGAACTATATATATCTGGAAACAATTGCTATACATATGAAAATAATTTTATTGTAAATGCAGAGTTTAAGTACCAGACTAAGATTAACTTATCAGAAGATTTCAATGGTTCTAACTGGTTTTACAGTATCGTCAATGACAGTGTTATTGAAAAAATAAAGTCTACTGGAGGAACCACTACTTACTTCTATAAAACCGAAAAATCATATTTAGATAAGATATTAGAGCTTGATGAATGTGACTACTAAAGTTTTATAAATATCTTCTTTTTAAATAAATAAGAAGCAGGTACATATATTATTAATACATATATAACTGCATATAGAAGTGATGCTATTTTGGGATATATGCCAATACTAATTAGAGAATCAACAAAAATTGTATTTAATTCAATGCCTAGAATAAAATCACTGTAAAATATTGAGCCTAAAATACCAGCTAAAACATAAGTAAAAATTGAATTTGTTCCAAAAACCTGTGACATTTTAAATTTCTTAAATCCATTTACATCAATCAAATAAGTAAATGCAGCAGTTAACATAAACGACATACCTGCCATAAGAAATGTATAAGATGTACTCCAAAGATTTTTATTTACTGGAAAAGACCAACTAAAGAAGTCCCCAACAAAAACTAGAATCAAACCGATATAAAATAACTTTAGTAGTTTATCCTTTATATCCTTATTACTGACTAGAATAGAACCTGCAATTAAGCCAAAAACACCTGTAATTATAGATGGTATTGTCGTAAGAATTCCTTCAGGATCCCATGTTCCTTGCCACATTACTCCAGGCAAGTAATTATTGTCTATGTAATGAGCTAAATTTAATTCAGGAACACTCAAGTCTGGAAGACCAATACCCGGGACGGGAATATAAATCATAACAAACCAATAAGCTATTAGTGTTATAAAAGATATGTACATGAAGTATTTTTTGTTTATAAAAAGATATATTATACCACAAAACAAGAAAACAAATGAAATTCTCTGTAGAACACCAGTCCATCTAATATTATCTAAATCAAAAGATGGAAAAATCCATAAGAATAGGCCTACTAAGTAAATTTTAAATGCTCTCCATGCAATTTTTTTAAGTGCTTGGTTTTTATCAAGTTCATTCTTTCTGTTATTTAAAGAAAGGACAATTGAAACACCAACTATAAAGAGAAAATTTGGAAATATATAATCTGTTGGTGTTAAGCCATTCCAATTTGCATGAAGTAAAGGAGCGAAAACATTATCCCAAGAACCTGGTTGGTTAACAATAATCATAAAGATTAATGTCATTCCTCTTAAAACATCAATTGATAATAGTCTACCTTTCATTTAAATTATAAGTTATAAAAATAATCAGTTAATTAATAATTACTTGTTAACCATTATTGTATTTCCTCCCCTGCCATTATTATCAAATAGTCTCAAATGAACTGATTCACTTTGATTAATTTTTAAAGGGGTAACATAATTTTTACTATTGGGATTCGGAGTTGTTCCATCTAATGTGTATTTGATATTTAGTCCTGGAAATGCAGAATTAGCATACAGAGAATCATTAACTATAATTCCACCTGGTTTAGGTAAATCATAAGATAAACCACCAAAAATGTTGTCTACCATTGGAAGAACTCTTTGACCAATATTGTTTGAAAATTTATTCCATTCGTTGTTTAGAGTGTTTTTTCTAAGATTTTTATCTGATATGCTCATCCATTTTGAATCATTTGACCATGCCTTTTGAGAAAAAACAATAATATTTGGCATAAACATATAATCAAGAATATCTTCACTCATAATAGTTTCACTCCAAATCTGCGACTGTATACCAATTATATTATTCATACTTGCAGGATTTAATTTTTCGGAAGAATCTATATAATCCTGAGAAATATTATTTTTTTCAATACCATATGAATCATTAAATATATTAAATACATCAACTGTCCACATGTCTTTATAATCAGCATAACCACTCCATGACAATCCAATATTATCTAGATCTTTATCATCTACCATATCAAAATAAAATGCACTTGAATTACTCATAATAGTTTTATAACCAAGATTAGCATACTTATATATCATGTCTTGCCTACCTTGTCCCCAATCATTTTTCCAAACATATAGTAGCACATCATCATCTTTAAAAAAATCTTTAATTTGAGTTTCAGACTGATTCTTTTCTGTTAATTTCAATAGAATATCATCCCAGCCTGTCATTGTTACATTATAATCAGAAAGCTTATTATAAATTCTTCCCTGCATCATTTCATATAAAGCATTATAATCTCCACTAATTGATTTTTCAGTCATAAACTGATCACAAATTGGAGATTTCTGCCATGCACCATATGGAAGTTCATCTGCTCCTACTCCAAATTTTTCTAGATCAACTCCAGCATTTTTATACATTAAATAAATTTCATCTATAACTTTTTCATAGAAACTAAATGTACTTTCCCTACAAATACAAGCAATATTATCGTTAAATCCTTGTGCTGAATAATATTCACTTTTATCATCAGGATCAACCAATAAGTATTTTTCAGCTTCTATCTTATTGCCCAGCTCCATATATTTTTGATATCTAACATTCATTGAAATAATAGCAGATCTCATATGAGAGGGATAACTAATTTGTGGTATTATGGTTATGTTTCTTGCCTTAGCATATTTTAATATATCTATAAACTCAGATTTGGTTAAATAACCTGATCCTGAAGAATTTGTATCAGGACCTGAACCATACATGGGTATTAGGCTTTCAAATTCATCTTTAGTATACGCTCTTTTTGAGCCAACTTCTGTTAACTCCTCTAGTCCAGGTATCTCTAATCTCCAGCCTTCATCATCTGTTATTCTAAAATCTAAATGGTTTATTTTAAAGAAAGATAAATAATCCAAAAATTGCTTAATTTTTTTTGGACCATAAAAATTTCTTGATATATCTAAAAGCATACCTCGATAAGAAAATTTTGGAGAGTCATTGATTATTAAATTCTTTAAAGGCTTATTCTCAATTTTAGAAACTAGTAAAAGTTGTTTTAATGACTGAATACCATAAAGAGCTCCTGAGCTATCTGAAGAAGTAATTAATATCTTCCCGTTATTTATATTTAAACTATATGATTCCTTATTTAACTCATCTGAATATTTAAAAATAATATCACCTTCAGAATCTTGGTTTAATATTTTAAATGACTTAATATCTATAATATCATCGAGAAGTGAGTTTATAATATCAAATTCTAAAGCTAAAGATTGGTCTACTGAAATTTTATATTCATCATTTAAAATTGATACACCATCTAATAAAGTAATTTCATTTGGAGTTGGAACTACTAAATCTAATTCAGATTTATCAATAAGATTAATTGTAGAATAATAATCATATCTATCCTGGGCAGAAGGAGGGTTAAGATTTTCAATACCATCTGCATCTTTCCATATGTTAATAAATTTAACATCTATAGTTTCATTATTTAAAACAATGAAGCCTCCAACTGGAAGGTCTGATTTCCTTTTAACCACTCCTGACTGTTTAAGATCAATTGAAATTGATTCACCAGTATTTAAGGTGTAATCTTTGCCGAAAGATAAAATGTTATATGATTGACCACCAACATACTCATATTTAAGATTATCAGGAATTGACTCATCATTTAATATTGCACTTTGTTGATTCCAATGAAGTGACCAGATAGAATCAAAATTTATGTTTGTTGAATTATTTATTGTCAAGCTTACATCTAAACTCCAATCTTTCATCTGTTTAATCTCATAAATAACCTCAACTGCATTAGGCTCAGATTCACACGATAGAAAAGAAATAGAAATAAAAAACAAGAAATAATTGAAGATTTTCATTCTACTTAATTTTAGTAAATTCTATTAAGTCATCATTTTTAGCTGAAATTATATAATCAATTTTATTTATATTAATTATCTCCATATCCTTAACATCTCCATTTAAAAACAAACCACTTTCTTTTGTAGGTATAGCCTCGAATCCTGTATCAGGATTATAGTTTAGATAAACACCGACACTCCCATCATTTCTTGGTGTTTCAACTTCAGAATTATACATATTTCCAGAAATAATTATATCCATATAACCATCTTTATCTATATCTTTTGAAAGAATTTTATTAACTGAGGAGAGTTGCGATAAAACAGGTAACTTACTCATTTTAAATGAATTACCATTGTTTTCTAAATAAACAGATGAAAATGTTTTAGTGAAGTAATGAAGTGAATTTTCAAGATCAGGCTCACTATAAACATCTTCTAGGGTAGCTATAGAAAAAGCATCATAATCTTGAAACTTAGTTTTTATTGCAGGTATTTGATCTGAAGAACATTGTCTTCCTCTAAGTGGATATTGTTCACCATCATTATAATAACTGAGGACTATATCTCCACTATTATTTTTATCAAAATCATTATAAAAAATATCAAATGTTTCATCACCTGATGTTTGATATTTGTAGTTATTACCTAGGTTACCTATAACTAAGTCCATGTCTCCATCTTTATCAAAATCTTCTGAAATAATATCATACCACCATCCCCTAGTGGAGTCGACATCAATCAAGGAAGTATCCTCAGTGAAATTACCTTCGATATTTTTCAAGAATCTAATAGGTGTCCACTCTCCAACAACAATTAAGTCAGTCCAGCCATCATTATTATAGTCAGTCCAAACTGATGAAGTAACAAGTCCAATATCTTTGAAAGGAAACTGAGATTCGTTTACATTTATAAATTTAATTCCATTTGAATCTGATAAGTTCTCAAGTAAATAACTATCAGCAGGAAGAGGATAACTGCCTGGAACAACTCTTCCGCCTACAAACAAATCCATATCACCATCTTTATCAAAATCATTTGAAGTTACCCTCATTCCACTAGAGTAATTTTGAGGAATAGAATTTTCATTATAACTGAATGATCCACTTCCATTGTTTACATATAATCTATCCTTAAGTATTGGTGTGTTAGGATCAAATTCATTTCCACCTGAAACTATGTAAAGATCTTTATCTCCATCATTATCAAAGTCTTCAAGTATCATATCCATATCTTCATACTTACTATGAGCTTTACTAAAAGCAAAATTTTTATTTGTGAATGATCCATCTGATTTTTGAATATAAAATGCTGTAGATTGGTCTTTAGCACCACCTACAATAAAGTCTTCAAGACTATCACCATTTATATCTCCAGTAACTATTCCAGGTCCAAGTCTAGAATTTTCATGAGGAAGAAGGACTTCTTTGATATAGTCATCATACTCATTCTCTTCATGTTTATGTTCTACAATATCTACATTTTCAAAATATAGATTTGATAATTCAGAATCATCTTCATTAGGTAATGAAGAATTTATTATGTTAAGCTCAACAGTTGAGTTAATTTTAATATTATCTAGTGTCTGAACATTACCATTTGACCAGACTACTTTTAAAGATTTAATTAACTGATCTTTTCCAAGTCCAAAGTTTAAATATGGAGCAACAGATGATTGAAACCCTCTAGTCATTGTTAGTTCTTGCATTTGGCTAGAATTTTCTGTTTCAACATAAACTCTACTATCAATTCCAAAAACATTTTCCTCACTACCCTTTAACTCAACCCTAACGTAATTATTAATAGAATTATTCCTATAGATTTGAGCTTCTTGATCTATATTATTTACAATAATCTCTAAATCTCCGTCATTATCAAGATCAGCATATGTTGCTCCATTAGAGAAGTTTTTGTCATCTAGACCCCAATCTGTAGAGACATCCGAAAATGTTAGATTTTTATTATTTCTAAATGCAAAATTAGCAATTGGCTCTGAAGGTATTTGCTTTGTATAATATAAAAGACTATCCTTAGACATAGGTCTTAATTTTATTTCATTGAAATAATCTTTATTATTAACTTCTCTCCTAGTCCCATTTGAAATAAACAGGTCTTTCCATCCATCATTATCAAAATCTGCAAGAAGAGGTCCCCAACTCCAATCTGTAGATGAAATTCCTGATAATCTTGAAATATTACTAAAAAAAGGCTTATCTCCTTCAACACGTCTATTTAACTGCAGGGTATTATGCATATACTGATAATGAAAACCATAATTAACTGTACTCCAAAATAATTCAGGATTCATACTAGCCATATTAGCCTTAGATCTTCTGTTATCTTTAGCGTCCATATCTACTTGAATGTAATCAAGATAATGGTCGTTATTAAAATCTGCAATGTCTACACCCATTCCATAAAAAGACGTATGATTAGTAGACTCCTTAACAATATCTTTAAAAGTTCCATCACCATTATTCATATACATAAAATCAGGAGAACTAAAGTCATTAGATATATAGATATCTGGATATGAATCATTATTTAAATCACCAATTGTTGCACTTAATGTAAGACCATAAGTTCTGAGTCCAGCCTCATCAGTTACTTTTGTAAAAGATGAACCATCGTTTCTATATAAGTTGTCAGTTTCATGATCTTCTGTATTCTGCATTTTATAAGAATAATAACTTCTAGGGGCATCAAATGATGTCATTGGATAGTTTGCAACATATAGGTCTAGATCTCCATCTTTATCATAGTCAAAAAATGTTGCTTGAACACCATTACCAATATCATCAACTCCATATTCTTTAGCCATTTCAGTAAATGTATCATCACCATTATTTATATATAATTCATTGTTCTTTATTCCGTCTAATCCGGCAACAGAAACATATATATCTAAATAGCCATCATTATTTATGTCTACCATAGTTGAACCAGTATACCATCTATTATCACCTTCAGTATTTGAAGAAGATGTTATATCCTCAAAATTTAAGTTTCCTTTATTTAGAAAAAGTTTATTTGGAGTCATATTTCCGGTAAAGAAAATATCATCTAAATTGTCATTATTTATATCTCCAACTGAAACTCCACCACCCATATATATATAAGGATAAGTAAAGTAGTTAAAAGAATTATCCTCATTTAGTTGATTATTAAAATCAACACCTGTAACATTAGTTGAAAGTAAAGTAAATTGCTTGTTATCATTAGTATTACTACATGAAATATGTAAAATGAAGACACCTATGATAAATAAAAGTAGGTTTAATCTTTTCATAAGTTAAATTTAAAAAAAAACAGGATGAAAATTAATTCATCCTGCTTTTAATTTAGCTAGATTTTAATTTGATTAGTGACCAGGATTCTGAGAAAGAGCTCCTTGAGACGAATCTATAGCATTTAATGGAATTGGAAGTGCATTATGCTTAGCTGAAACAGGATTAGCTTTTGCTGCAAAATTAGCAATAGTTCTTCCTTCGTTTGCAATGTAAGTGTTTAATGCGTCAACCATAATGTTCCATCTTCTTAAATCAAAAAGACGGTGACCTTCCATAGATAATTCAAGTCTTCTTTCATGTCTAACTGCATTTCTAGCAGCAGCTTGATCAGTCCATGATGAATTGTATGTATCTATAACATAGTTAGGAGAAGCATCAGCACGTGGGCCGTTTTTAGCTCTAGATCTAACTTGGTTAACATAGTTTCTACCAGTTTCAAGATTACCAGTTTCAACAGCAGCTTCAGCAGCCATTAATAAAACATCAGCATACCTTAAAATATGATAGTTAATACCAGTTAACTGTTCACCCCAACCACCTGTACCTCTGTTGGTATCATCACCAGCAGTATAAAGGTTTTTCTTGTTCACAAAAGGACCAGAGATATCAGTAAATGATGCTCTAATATTATCCTTTCCTGTCATTGGACCAAAACCGTTTAAGTCAATTCCACGTCTTCCGATAGTAAAATCAATTCTTGGGTCTAATGGACCTGAGTGAGGAGTGTGAGCTTCTGTTTCATATACACCGTAATCATTTGTGATATCGGTAGTAGCCCAAGCAGCTAATGGAAGACCATTAGAATCTGTTTGGAAAGCATTAGCTAGGTTGATTGTTGGTTGGTAAAAACCACAACACATTCCACCTGTAGAACCTCCAATAGGATGGTTTAATGTACCACCTTTGTTACCTTGTGGTGATTGACCTCCATCAGAAGCAAACTGAATAGCAAAAATCGCCTCAGAACCATTTTCACCGGCAGATCTAAAGTTTGCTGAAAAATCAGCATTCAATGCATAGTCACCAGAATTTATTACTGATTCAAGTGAAGTTAATGCATCAGACCATTTACCTTGGTAAAGTTGAGTTCTTCCTAAATATGCTCTTGCAGCAGATGCAAGTGGCCTTCCTGGCTCACTATATGATCCACCTCTAGATGTTGGTAAAGCACCAGCAGCAGCTGAAAAATCTGCTTCAATCTGACCCCAAATTGGACCAGAGTTTGGCTGATTAAATTCACTTGCAGCATAGTTTTCATCTGAAATGTAAGGTACGTTTACCCACATTCTTTGAATTTCAAAGTTATAGTGTCCTCTTAAAAATTGTGCTTGTGCCTTTTGAACAGAAAAATCACT
>Ga0222717_10004526_pt1 | contig 10226 bp, 4 predicted proteins | sample C33_18DmetaG_FD_165053 | JGI IMG/M metagenome (GOLD analysis project Ga0222717, IMG submission 165053) | Estuarine water microbial communities from San Francisco Bay, California, United States - C33_18D | ecosystem: Environmental > Aquatic > Marine > Unclassified | place: USA: California...
CAGCTATTTGGCATGGAAGAAGTACCACAGCGGCTTACGGAGGTGCTTTAGTTTTAGGAACTAACCCTGATACAAGTGATTTAAGCGTTAGTGGTGTTACAGGTAGAATGTGGATATTAAATAACGGCAACGTCGGGATCGGTACGAATTCGCCTGGTGAAAAACTTGAAGTTGCAGGAAATGTTGGTGTTAATGGTTTTATAACTCATAATGGTGATAGTGGTACTTTCATGGGGTGGTCAGCAGATGACACTAATGTATTTTATACTGCTGGAAATGAAAGAATGCGTATAGACAGTTCTGGAAACGTAACTTTTAATGGAGATGTAACTATACCATCTGGTTCATTAAATGTCGGTGGAAATGCAACTGTTAAAAATATGCTAACTATAAACATTGATGATATTTCTACTGGAGAAAATAGAGGTCTGAAACTTTATAATGAAAACTCAACTGGTCAACAATGGAACTTAACAACTGGTATTGTTGGTCAAGAAAACACGTCTTTTTGTATTAGGGATGCTACTAATAATGTGAATGCTTTTACAATGGCTAAAACATCTGGTAATGCAAATTTTGCAGGAACAGTAGAAACAACAACTTTGAGAACTGATGTTATAAACAACAAAGCAAATTCAGCAAATATTATTTATAGAAGTGGCACTAGCACGCTAGTTGGTGGAGGAACAACTGCGAATAAACTTTACGTATTAGATAACGGAAGAGTAGGAATCGGAACGACTTCGCCTACGGCTAAACTAGATGTTAATGGTACGGTTAGATATAGAGGTAGTATTTATAATCAGCTCGCATATCAAGCGGTTGGTAACTATGCTGCTAACACGTGGCATACGTTTGCTACTAGTGCCACTTTAACTCAAAACGGTATTTATATTATAGTAGCTTACATAGAAGATTTTACGGCCGGCGGTGGTAATTATTATACATATGCTGCATCTACTAATTTTTATTGGAGTGTAATAGGAACTAATAGAACAACTGCGTTTAATTTTCCACCTATGTTAGGTACTGGCCACGCTACAGGAGTTATACCTTCAATTAGAATAACTCAAGAATTAGGTACCGCAGGAGCGCTGTCTAAGCTTCAGTGGCAAAGCTCATATACATACACTAATTTACAAAATGCAGGTGGAAAAATATTAAAATTTGATTTAAAAAGAATTGGAGCATAAATTATGGCATCATTATCTAATATAAATGGGATATTTGACGTTCACTCTACGGGTGCTGTACAATTTAACGGTAATCATGGAGCTTCTGGACAGATATTAAAATCAAATGGTAATGCAGCTCCAACTTGGATACCACAAAGTGATATTGTAGGCGCATATCTACCTTTAGCTGGTGGTACACTTACTGGAGCTACAGCTACAGCTTCTGGAATAAACTTTACTGTTGGTGGAACTTTAACTGCAAGTAATTTTTCAGGTTCTTCATCTGGAACAAACACAGGTGATCAAACAAGTGTTACAGGTGCGTCAGGTTATTTAGATACTAATAGAGGAACACCTAGTAGTGCAGCGCAATATTGGCAAGCATCTGGTTTAGGAACAACTGAAGCACCATCTACGGATTGGTACACAACTTTACGGTTAGGCCACGGTAATCCAGTCACTTATTATGGTAATACGTTAGCGATTAAAATGACTGGTAGTGGTTCTGGTGATATATACACACAAAATCTTGCTAATGGTACTTTCCAAGGTTGGAAAAAGTATTGGAACGATTCAAATTTTAATCCAGCAAGTTATTTGCCTTTATCTGGTGGTACGCTTACTGGTGCTTTAACTGGCACATCAGCAACTTTTTCAGGAAACGTTACAGCTGCTACTTTCAATACTCTTCCAATAGAAACCGCAAGAAATAATAATGCTGATAGAATAGTTAGAACAAATGTACATGGATATGTAGATTTTGGCTGGATAAATACTACTTCTGGAGCTACAACTTCAACTATAGATAGAATATATGCCTCTAATGATGGTTATATTAGATATGTAACACCTGCTACTTTTAGAACACAAGTAACTGATCCATATTATGCTCCAGCAGGTACGGTTAGTGGAGTAACTTCAGTTGCTACAGGAAACGGACTTACAGGTGGAACAATTACATCAACTGGGACTTTAACTATGTCTGGTACTTATTCAGGATCTATGCAGTTTAGCGGTGCGCATGGTAGTTCTCAAGTAGGATGTCAGTTACCAGCTGCAAACAATGGGGCTGGTACAGGGGTGGTTAATTTAAGAATGTGGTGTTCTGAACCAGGTGTAACTTGGGATTGGGCTGGGTTTGGATATAATGTTACTAATGACAATGGTTCACCATCTGGGTTTGGAAGATTAAATACGGCTTTTGGTCAAGCTTATCAAAGATATAGTACTTCCGGAGATATGTATTTTTATAATACTAACACTGCAGGGGCGCGGGTCACTACGTTAACACTTAATAATAATGGACAAGCAACATTTGGTTATACTGTAACAGCCCCAACTTTTGTTGGAGCTTTAACTGGTAATGCAACAACAGCTTCATCCGCTGCACAAGTAACTATTAACTATAACGACAACTCAAACGCTAATTATCAAATGCTTTGGGGCTCAGGTAATAATGTATATGGAACCGCTGGTGTTGTTGTAAATGCATTTTCAAATACTGTTACAGCTACTACATTTAGTGGGTCTTTATCAGGAAATGCAAATTCAGCTACCACTGCTAGTAATGTAGGAGGTTTAACACCAAACATGATAGTTTCAGGTGGCTCTGGAAGAAAAAGCACACGAGTGTATTCTTTTGCAGGAACCAGTGAACCATCTGGTTTTTACTACGGAAGTAATATTGCAAACAACCCTCCAACTACAGACTGGGTAAACTATATTCAATCTGCAGGAGATCTCTGGACGAGTGGTAATAATTATTCTTTTCAATTAACCCACGCTTTTCACTCTGACAATTTTTGGGTTAGTAGAACAACTAACGGGTCTCAATCTACAGCTAGGTTAGTTTTAGACGGTGGGGGAAGTTCTCAGACTAAATCTGGAGCTTTAACATCAGGAACATCCATGACTGCCCCAGTTTTTTACGATTATAACAACGCAGCTTATTATGGTAATTTTGCCAGTACAAGTAACATAAACGCTTTAACACTTGTTGGAACATTATCTGGGCAAAATGGTTATTTTCTTCAAGATGTAGGTATAGGTTTTAATTCAGGTAATATAGGTGGTAAATTAAATATACAAATAAATAGCTCAAGTGGTATTGGTATTAAAAACAATCTTAATGGTGTAAGTAACCCAACAGGATTATTACAATATACATCTGCTTCTATGAACAGTGGTGGTTATTATATGGTTTTTCAAGCTGCTCCAACATCTGGATCTGATACGAACATGTTACTATGTAATTTAAATGGTAACTTAAGAAACAGAAACAATTCATACGGTCAGTATTCAGATGAGACTATAAAAGAAAATATTACTGATGCAACACCTAAGCTAGAAGATGTTAAAAAATTAAAAGTAAAAAACTTTAATTTTATAGGAGATGATTTAAAACAAATAGGATTAATAGCACAAGAAACTGAAAAGGTTTTTCCTGGATTAGTAGAAGACGATTTAAATCCACAAGGTGATAGAATAAAATCATTAAAATATTCAGTACTTGTTCCAATATTAGTTAAAGCAATACAAGAATTAGAAGTTAGAGTAAAAGAATTAGAAAATAAATAATAAATGGCAATAATATATTCGTATCCTCAATATGCTCCAAAACCGGAAGATTTACTTATTGGAACTGTAACATTAGATGAAAACGCAGTTGTACCAATATATGATAATCCTACAGTTAGTTTTACCGTACAAAGTTTATTAGATATGATTGCACCAATAACAGGTGCTCAAAATTTACAACAAGTAACTAACATAGGTGCTACAACTTCTAATGCAGTTACATTTACTAGTGATATAAAAGTTACAGGACGATTTTATGATTCAAGTGGATCACCTGGTTTAGCTGGCCAAGTTTTATCATCGACAGTAACTGGCACATCTTGGATAGTTAATTCACCTGCATCAGTAACAAGCGTTGGTCTTACCATGCCTGCAGCATTTACAGTGGCTAATTCACCTATAACAACAGCTGGTGTTTTAACAGTTACAGGTGCGGGTACAGCTGCACAATACATAAATGGTTTAGGTAACTTAGTTACTTTTCCAACTATACCAACACCTTATGTTTTACCAGTTGCTACAACTGCAGCTCTTGGTGGTATAAAAATAGGTTATACAGAAGCTGGTAAAAATTATCCATTAGAATTATCAAATGAACAAGCGTTTGTAAATGTACCTTGGACGGATACAATATACACTCTACCTTTAGCCGCTGATGGCATAAGAGGTGGTGTACAGATAGGTTATACAGAAAATGCTAAAAACTATCCTGTAGAACTAAGTAGTGAAAAAATGTTTGTCAATGTCCCCTGGACTGACACGCCTTATGTTTTACCAGTTGCTACAGCTTCAGATTTAGGTGGTGTTAAAATTGGTTATACAGAAAATGCTAAAAACTATCCTGTAGAGCTTAGTTCAGATCAAATGTTTGTTAATGTACCTTGGACAGATACGCAAAATCCATTTCAAACTATTACAGGTACTGGATCAGACAACACTGATTCCGGTGTGTTATTAAGTAACAGTGGTGGAACGGTTTTAATATTAGGTGCAGGTAGTGTTGCGGCATCACAAACAGGTAACACAATAACTTTAACAGGTACAAATACAGACACTGGTATAACTGGCGTTACTTTAGCTACAGCAGATTCAGCGGGTGCACCTTTAGTTGAAAGTATAGCAAATAGAGAATTAACTTTAACATCGGCTAAATATATTGGTGGTGCTAATGTGGGTTATGTACCTGAAGGTGGAACTGGAACAACTTATTTAAAAGGTGATGGAACTTGGGCATCAATACCTACAGGACTACAATTTAAAGGCACATGGGATGCTTCAGGCGGAGGCGGTGGTAATCCAAATTTAACTTTAGCAGGTAACAAAGGCGCGGGGTTTTTATGGATATGTGATGTTGCCGGAACTGCTTACCCAAATGGTGGATCAAATCCACCTAGCACTTGGGCTTTAGGTGATTGGTGTGTTTATGATGGAACTGCTTGGACTAGAGTACCCGCTACAAATGCTGGTGTAACTAGTTTAACAACTACTGATGGTACTTTTATTGATTTAACGCCTAATACTGCAACTACTGGTGCTGTGACTGTTACAGCTGATCTAAGTGCACAAGATGGCACTTCTGATACTAGTACAAAGTTTTTAAGTAAAGATAACACCTGGGATGTTCCTAGTTATACTACAGATACTAATACACAAAACATATACACAAACTCTTGGCAAGCATCTACAAACGATATAATATTAAGAAAAGTTTTAAGCGGTGCTGGAAGTGGAACACAAGATATAAAAATAGTTAAGGGTGCTAATATAACTTTTACATACACCGATGCAGATAACTTTACTATTGCAGCTACAGATACTCAAGAAAATACAACTTGGTACATAAGAGACTCTGCTGATGCAGATAAAACAGTTAATAATTTAAAGTATTTAAAGTTTGTTACAGCAACAGGAACATTAGGCACAGCACTTACAGGAGCTGGTAGTACTGGTGATCCTTATATAATGACACTGACGTCGCCTGATACAAACACTCAAAACACGTATACAGCGGGCGCAGGTTTAAGTGTGTCTAATTTTGTATTTTCAGCAGATATAGATACAACTGCCGCTAGTTCAGCAACTAATAGTTTATCAACTGATTCTACAAGATATTATGCGGTTCAACTTGATAATAATTCTACTGCTGCTGATAGAAAAATGGTTGTTAACGTGCCTTGGTCAAGTGGTGGAACATATAGTTGGAAAGTAAGAGATAACGCATCTACACCTGTAAATAAAACTTTGTCTAGTGGTGAATTTTTACAATTTAAAACTGCAACTGGAACTTTAGCCACAGGATTAGCTGGAGCAGGTACAACCACTGATCCTTATGTGATGACACTAACATCACCTAATGACAATGATAACACATTATACACTTTAGCTGGCGCAGCAAGTTCTACAGCTGGAGAATATGATTTAGTTTTATCAGCCGATGGAACAGCTCAAAATACTATGGTATTTAAGCAAGGCTCTAATGTTACTTTTACAAGAGCTTCAAATTCTTTAACTATTGCCGCAGCTAATGATAATGATAATACAACATACGACTTTTTAGCCGTACAAACAGGTAACCCTGCTAGTAACGATGATCCAGCTTTACGTTTAGATCCTAGCACAGGTAGTAATGATGATGTAACTTTAACTGGTGGCAGTAATATGACAATCACTAGAAATAGTGATACTGAAATTACTTTTGATGCTACCAACACCTGGCTTGCTAATACAAAAACAGTTGCTGGTTACGTAGCTGCACCTGGCGCTGTTGCTAGTAAAGTTTGGAAAACAGATGCGTCAGGTAATCCAGGTTGGAGAGATGATGATACTGGAAGTAACACAACTTATAGCATAGATGTTCCAGCCGCTACAACTAATATAAATTTAAAAGGAGCAAACCCTACTAGTAATGATGCTATAGCATTAACAGCTAGTACAGGTATTTCTATAACAAGAAATAATGCTGATCAATTAACTTTTGCTAATACTTCACCAGATACTGGTGTACCAGCAATACTAAGTAACGGTTCAGCGCCTTCATTAAATACAGGTATTACTGGTGCAGAAGTTAGAACACTAATAGATGCTCAACAAATAGGAGAACAAGGTTATAATACTATAACTGTAACCGTAGTAAATACTGGTAGTGAGGGTAATAAATACTATTTAGATGGTTATAGACAAATAAATGCTCAAATAAAACCTGGTTTTACATATAGATTTGATCAAAGTGATTCAAGTAATAGTTCACATCCTTTAGCATTTAAAGATTATGCTGGTAATGCTTATACAACAGGTGTAACAACTGTAGGAACACCCGGTTCAGCAGGAGCATATACACAGATAATACCAACACAACAAACTAATAATTTAACTTATTATTGTACTAACCATACTGGTATGGGAAGTACTGTTAGTACTGGTACTGGAGAAGTTTTTGTTGATTGGACTAATGTTGCTAACCCAGGTAAATTAACTTTAAAAAGTAATATACAGTCAACATTACAACTAAGGTCTGAAGATGTAGCTTTAGCTGCTAACGAAATAATTGGAGCAATAGAATTTTATGGAAGTGATGGTACAAATCCCGGGGCAGGGGTCAAATCTTCTATACTTGCTAGAAATGGAGATCAAGTTGGAGGAACTGGAAATAAAAGTAATTTAATATTTGCTGTAAGTCCAGGAAGTGGTTTTAATAACACTGAGGCTATGCGTATTAATCCAACAGGATCTATAGCTATTGATGGAGCAACTAAATATGGAAGCTCTGGTCAAATACTAACGTCAGCTGGTGATGCACCTCCAACTTGGGAAAACCCACCTGTAAATGGAGTTACTAGTGTAGCTGCTTCTACAGCTGGAGATGCTTTAGATGTAGGTGGCACACCAATAACAAGTACAGGAACTCTAGCTTTTACATGGGCTGGAGCGGATACAGAATATATAGATGGTGAAGGTAATTTAGTGACTTTTCCAAATATACCTCAAGGTACAGTAACTTCAGTTGCTACAGGAAATGGAATAGGTGGTGGAACTATAACAACCACTGGCACACTTACAGTTGGAGCTGGTAATGGTTTATCTCAGTCAGCAGATGGATTACTAATGTCAGGTTCTTATACAGGAACTTTTACAGCTACAGGTGATTTAGTTGCTTACTCGGATGAAAGATTAAAATCTAATGTTAAAACTTTAGATGGTTCTAAGGTTTATGATATGCATGGTGTGTCATTTAATAAAGACGATAAAAAAGGTTCTGGAGTTATAGCTCAAGAACTAGAAAAAGTTGCTCCAGAATTAATATATAATGAAGGAGAATACAAAGCTGTAGCTTATGGAAATATCTCAGGATATTTAATTGAAGCTATAAAAGATTTAAAAGCTGAAATAGAAGAATTAAAAAACAAACCTTGTAATTGTAACAATTGTAACTGTAATAAGTAATGGGATTACCAGCGGCAGGAGTACCTATGAAAGCCAGCATGATAAATGCTGAGAGTGCAACAACTAATGTAAATAGTCAGTTAGCTGGAACTGGAGGTGCAACAGCTCCATCCGCAGGTTCTTTTATTAAAAGATTTGATGATGCTTTACCAACGCCTGTAAATCAAATTAAACCTTATGCTTATTCTGATTTTTATGGTAAATCATTTAATCCACCACAAATATCTTGTGGAACTTCTACAACAGCTATTGGTCAAGGGGCTGGTCAAGGTTATTTTGAAGCTCAAATAGATTTTGGTACGACAACTGGAGCCGTAGTAATATATTTTTGTGTATACAGTATTCCAGATGGTATTTCTTTTCTTTATAATGGTGTAACATATAATACGCTAACTTCTAACACAGATGGAATAATAACTGCTGCCTCCGGCACTAATAACATTGTTGGTTCTGGAAGTGCAACCGCGTTGATAAATGGTAGCCCATGGAATAATATTACTAAATCAGTTTGGAACGGTACATATTTTGGTTCTACTGGAAACACAGTAAGTGGTTTAGTATCTTTAGCTACGAATATAAATTTATCAACACCAAATCAAACATACACTTTAGTAATACCAAAAACAGCTGCATCGCCTTCAGATGGTGTTTTAAAAATATTTGGTAATCCAATTAGTAGTACAGGTTGGAGAGTAACCGCTCCTTGTCCTATAACACTACCTAGTTTTACAACAAACGCTGTGGCGGCTAGTTTAGGTGCAGCTTGTTGTACTGCAACTCAAAATCAAACATATTATTTTGCTAGAAATGCAACTATATTTTCTCCAACAGGTGCTGCACTTCAAAATTTTGTAATAGATACTAATACTTTGCCTCAAGTAAATAACTTTGTATTTTCTGATAGCACAGGCGCAACAGCTTTAGCAAATGGATATTATAAAATAAGCGCTACACAAGCTATACAAGTTGTTAATGGAACTGTTTTAGCTGTTTCAACTTGTGCTACTTGTTTAACTTCTTATAATAGTTCTGCTAATAGCACATCAGGCAGTGTTTGTAGTGCAACTATAAATCAAACTTATTATCACAATGGTTCTGGTTCTACACCAGTTGCAAATGATACTGTTTATTTAAATCAAACACCAACTTTTTTACCATCAGGTTATTATAGAATATCATCTACTCAATATATTATAGTTGGTTCTAACGGAAATGTTACTAGTGTAAATAACTGTGTTTCATTAACAGCATTTTTACACGGTAATCCATCTGCGTTTGCAGCTGATATGTGTAACCAATTATCATCACAAGGAACTTATTATCACGATGGTAGTGGAACTTTTCCTACAACAGGTGATATAGTATATGTAGACTCATCCGGTAATACTCCACTAAATGGTGGTATAGGAATGAATTGGCCTTATTTTCCATCAGGCCCGTTTGGTCCAGATGGTTGGTTTAGAATAACGGGAAGCACAGGAACAGTACAATCACAAAGCAACTGTCCTTAAACAATAAATTAAAACAATAAAAATGGCAATTACTTACAAATGGACAATTAACCAAATGAACGCTCATATCCAGGCAGAAGGTGAAGACAACGTAATCTTTACTGTTCATTGGACTTACTCAGGTTCTGAAGAATCTGGAGGACAACAATATTTAGCAAGTCAGATAGGTGCTCAAAGCTTTACTTATGTAGCTGGAGAACCTTTTATACCTTACTCTGATACTGAAGCTTTTGAAAATGTAGTCATTGGATGGCTTGAAGATGCGTTAGATGTTTCTACTTTATCAGTACAAATTGAACAACAAATTGAAAAACAAATTCAACCTACAGACGAAAACTTATATTTTACATGGGATGTGCTACCAGTGCCACCAGTGGAAGAATAGTGTAAGTTTTATAAAAAACAAGTGATACTATAATTAAACCTATATTGCTAGCGAGGCAATATTAACCAAAAATAAAGTTTAACCCTTAAAACCAAAACACGATGACTTATTTTTATTCGTTGAGCTCAAGTATGGGCC
>Ga0222717_10004530_pt1 | contig 10221 bp, 19 predicted proteins | sample C33_18DmetaG_FD_165053 | JGI IMG/M metagenome (GOLD analysis project Ga0222717, IMG submission 165053) | Estuarine water microbial communities from San Francisco Bay, California, United States - C33_18D | ecosystem: Environmental > Aquatic > Marine > Unclassified | place: USA: California...
AAGGTACAGGATCTAGTGCCACAATATCTAGTGCCATCAAAGGCGACCAGACACAAGATATAGTGCCACAAGATATAGTATCAGAAAACTTCCAAGGCACAATAGAGGAACAGCCGGATCATTCGGCCATTGCGGAGGGCGTGAGCCAAATCCTAAGGCGTACCAAAGGCAAGGCACCCAAGCAAGGATTCAGATGCTCATCCGGACCCAGGAAAGGCCGTATCGTTGCCAAACCCAGCACCTGTTTCCAGAAGACAGACCCACAGAAGTCTGCCAAGATCAGGAAGAAGCGTCAGGCCAAGGCCGGCATAGCAGGCAAGAAACTGGCCATGACCAAACGGTCTGGAGCAGGATCCAAAAGGTTGCAGGGTGTACAGATCAAGAAGGCCAAGAACAAAGGCTCGTCCGTGGCCAAAAGAATAGGTGCCAAGGCACCCATCAAGTCTAAAATTGCTAAATCTAAAAGGTAGTTAATCTTCTAATTCGATACCATCGGCCTTCAAGGCCTCTTCGACCACACCTCTTGGTGAGTAGGTCCAAATGGTAAACCCGGCTTGATTCATCTCATCTCCGTCCACCACACCCTCTATGCCCTGTCGCTTTAGGGCAGAATGGATGCTTGGTACTATACTTCTGTCTTGGTCCAAGTCCCAACCGCCTATGTCGGCAACCTGGAAATGGTGCTTATGTGTTTCATTCGTCATCATGTACTCCTATATCTGTGTCTTGATTAATTTTTTCTTCTTGTATCTTTTCAAATTTCTTGCTCAACATGATTGCCCTTGTGAGGTTCTGCCCCGTGGCGTTGTCCACCATCATGACATTCATAAACAATCCTATTATCGTTGATATGATCATCTCATTATCCACGGTCCAAACAATATCAATACCAACATCGCAGGCACCACTATGGTCATCGGCCAGAAATGTAATAGTTCTAATATCGCTTTTTTAGTTTTTCTTTTCATCTGAATTTACTTTCTAGATGTGATAGGTGCTCCTGGCACCACTCTTCTATCTCCATCTTTGCGGGTATGATCTCCGACTCCCTGTACCCAAACCCTAGGCAGATGCTATGGAATCGCTCTCCGAACTTCTTCGGTCCCATCAATGCGTCATCGCCATCCTGGGTGTATCCATCAAGGTAGTCTCCCTTGGTATAGGACTCTGTCATGTCGTCGACTATGTCCTCAATCGATTTCAACTGTAATCCTTCGATCATTATCTAACTATGCCTTTCTGCATGATCTCATGGTGATCCAATGCGTCTGTGAATTTTGTAGGTTCTGTAGGCACTTTGTCTGTGATATTGTAGTTGTGGATTTTTAGAACCTTCTTCATGTTCTCCACAGCCTCTAATCTGTTTGTTCTTGTTGGAAAACTTGAATCAGATAAGTCTAACTTGATCTTATTGAACAAGTCCATCAATTGATCTATTTCTTTTTTGTTTAAGTGTTCTGACATTTTTTTCAACTCCTTTGTATTGTTAATCATAATTCATTTTAGCACGGATCAGGATAGCGTCAACCATGGGTATATTATATATAATAATGTAGACATCATCTAGTGCCACTCGGTGAGACCAACTACTACATATAGTCTTTGGCGAAAAAACTCCCATTATATGCGACTTCTACAGGAGGTTGACGTATTACCAATCCATTATATACTGAATATACATTAACCAAAAAAGGAGTTGAAAAAATGTATATGAAGTTGAACAAAATGATTCAAGACATCTATGTATTGAACAATGATGAATTGAACAAAGTTGTAGACGCGGTGAAATTGAGAAGAAATCAATTACACTTCACAGATGCTCATAATTTGAAATTCAATGATAGAGTATCGTTCCAAGGCAGACATGGTGTCACAGAAACCGGTACTGTTGAAAAAGTTAAGATCAAATATGTGTTGGTGAGAACTGACAGGGGTCAGAGATGGAATGTTCCAGGATCTCATCTTACTTTAATCAAATCCAAGGAGGCGGTTAATGCCTAATTGGTGCGATAATCAAATCACTATCACAGGGCCAAACTCTGTGATAGACAAGATAGAGAAGATTGTAAATGAAGAGAAAGATGGTGATGGACTTCTTAATTTTATGAGTCCGATGCCCAAAGAACTAGACGGAACGACATCACCAAGTTCATCAGCAGACAAGCCACAGCCGATGATAGAAGGCTTTGATAACTGGTATGATTGGAGATGTGAGAATTGGAGTACCAAGTGGGAGGTGAATGAGTTCTACGGTGTGGACAGACAGCACCTAAATGATTCATTAGACGAATCTACAATCTCATTTGGATTCAGTTCAGCCTGGTCACCACCAATAAATGCCTACCAAACATTCATAATGAATATGTCAGAGAAGAATTTGGATGTGTCCGTGAAGGCGTACTACTACGAAGGTGGATGTGATTTCATGGGGTGTTGGGACAATGGAGACGACGACTGTTATGCTCCAAGCGAACTGAAGTCCACGGACGACTGGTGGAACGACGGCATAGGTGCTGAACTGGACGAGATGTTCAATATCACGGAGTCTATGGCGGAGTATGAGGCAGAACAGGAAGCCGAGAAGGAAGATGTGACAGAGTATGTGAAAGGCAAAGCAATGAACATAGGGGAGGAGGCATAATGCCAAAGAAACTTTATAGAGTCCATGCAACCAAAGAGGTTTGGATGGAGGCAGACATAGAAGCCAACAGTGAAGATGAAGCATTAAAACTGGCCGAGGAACATCACGGAGAACAGGAGTGGGATGAAAATCACTCTCAAGGTGGTGACTGGTCATATGACGAAGTGGAGGAACTATAATGACAAGACAAGCGACCAACAAGATATTAGAAATGGTGGATGATGGGATCCTGGATAAGGATACTGTGATAATGTCGTGCCTGAAGTATATGTCAGAGGATGACGTGGCGGACATGGCTCACTCCAATGAGTTTTTTATCAACGAGGAAGAGTACGATGAGGAGGATGAAGAGTAATGTGGGAAGATGAATTATTTGACGAGATACAGAAGGGTGACAAGGTTTGGTACTGTGGAGACGAGAACGACGACACGGTGTACGGACCAGCCAAAGCAATGATGATAGGACCTATGGGTTGGGTCTGTGACAAGGGTGACGGACAACCTATAGTGGTCAACGAAGGTGCCAACTACCTAGGACATACTCCTGCTGAGGACAGGGAGCCAGATCACTTTGGTCACTTTATGAACACACACGGAGCAGACTAGATGGCGACCATAGAACAGAAGAAGAAACTGATCAAGACTATCAAGAACCCATTCAGGTACTTCAGATTGAACTTCAGCAGGTATGGTGGCGAGGTCGCGATGGGCACCATAACCAAGGACCAATACGAGTACTGGACAGACAACGATGGCTTCGAGGAATATATGTCGGCAGTGGATTTCGATGCCGATGACGCCAACAAGGAGATACCCAAACGAGCACAGTTCACACACCCGTTCTACGAGTACAGTGACATCTGTCACCTGTCAGGACCGGAATGGGCGGACTCACAGACACTCTACATCGAAGAGGTGAACAAGGACGGCAATCCCATGGAGGATGGCAATGGTGGATTTGTGTCAGACATCCAGCACGAGTTCGGTGACTTCACGTCACTGGGGGCCACCGTTGAATGTGAGGAGGAACACAATGAAGGTTCCAAGAGTTGTAAGAACCATTATTATGTGTTCGGACAGTATTTCAACAAGGGCGGTTGGCACACGCCAGACATCATCAAGACCGATGTAGACGGAATACTGATGGACAAACTCAAGATCCGATACACGGATGCGGATGGATTCAAGGTGTTCAATGAGGTGGAGTATGATGGCGAATCCTACTACTTGGAAGAGGATAGCACCGGAAAGAGCTCAAGTTTCTATGTGATGGAGGGTGACGACGTCTAAATAAGGCATGTTCGATCACAAAGGCATTAAAATACCATTCAAGGTAAATTTTGTTCTACAGAGTAAATTAATCAACACCACTATTAAAATAGACACCGCTGAAGGTACCACCTTTTTACAAGGCAACGATAAAAAAGAAATCAATATAGGATGTGTACTAGGAGACAATCATAAGATACCCATGTTGACCATTACCGGATTCCAACCAGATCCTTTGCCCGAAATTTTTATTAAGGAAATGAAGATAAACGGTTATGACGTGGAAGATTTCAAATCTCTATTGTCTTTCGACATGAAGGGAAACAAATTTGTCAAAGATGAAAGAATAAATGCACCAGATTCGATAACTTTCAATGGCTGTCTTAACCTCGATGTTGAAAGGAATAGGGACAGACTCACATGGTTTCCTGTCAATTATTCCACGAGCAGAAAGTTCTTTCATTACTCCAACATAATATTGAATTGTCACAGTGAATACGGTTGTTATGAAGGCAACGATTGTAGGCATGATCCCCCATGGAAGATTTTCAAACTGGATGAATTCACGGGGCACAGGAACAATTTTGATCTGGTGGCTGTTGGTTGTAGTTTCACCGCAGGAATGGGTATCCTAAAAGATAGATCATGGCCCGGGGTGTTGAAGAATGATTTCAAGCAATCCACACTGAATCTTGGTGTACCAGGTATAGGACATGATGGTATCCTCAATAATGTTAAGGGAATTATATCGAGCGATGTAGACTTCAAAAAAATGATAATCCTTTTACCCAGCATCAATAGAAGATCATACACGATAGAAAGACATGGGTTGTACTTCAATTTCATCTCTAGAAAAAATACAGATATTTCTGCCAAACATTTTAATATCTTTTTTGATAAGAACGAATTAGAAGATCTTATCAAATCAAAACACAGAAAATTTACCTTGAATTTTAATCCAAAAAGAAATGTTTTGATTATCAAAAGGTTAATAAGATTATTGGAATCATCAAAGACCGACTATTACATCAGTTCATGGAGTGATGAAGTCTATGATATCGTCCGAGGGGTCACACCATCCCATCGTCTTCTGCCCATGTTCAATGAAGATCAAGACGAGTCGAAGGGCAAGGATAGAGAGCATCCTGCGGAATCAATACACAAAAAATGGGTGAAATCCATTGAGAATCAGATCGGTATTGGCAAATAAGTCAATGATCTTGCGATTTCTAGCACGGTTGACGCTATTACCAGCCATGTTATACTGAATTATAACAAAGGAGTTGAATATATGTATAAAAGAGACCAACACTACAACGAGAAGATTTCTAAAGAAAATCTTTACAAAGAATTAGACACTCATTACAACGGTGAAACAGACCTGGTTAGAAATTTGATGAGTTATGCAATCACAGACGACCTAATAGAAACAAGACACGAATTATCTTGTGCCAATGAAGAACTTTGGTGCCTAAATGATTGGCCCGAAGGCGAAGGATTTGGCAGTTCAGATAGATCAGAATATTTGAGAAGAATCAAAGAGACTGTCGCTTTTGAAAGATCATTCCTACAGGCAGAGAATGAGTTGGTGCAGATCAACAAGTTGGAGGAGTCTCCAAAGAACGACACGGTAAGAGCATATATGAAAATGAACGACAAACTAAAAGAAGGGATGGTGGCATAATGGCGACTAGAGCGAGGATAGGTATAAAACAAAAGAGCGGAAGAATAATAGCATCGTACCAACATTGGGACGGCTACCCAGGAGGACTTGGGTTCAACCTTATAGAGAATTGGGAAGACCCAAAGAAAGTGACAGATGCAATCAAGTTGGGCGACAGTTCAAAATGGCATTCAATCATAGGTGGCAAGATAGACTTCGACAATAGGGAGAACGAGATGTACGAAGTCCAGAATGTGTACTATGGCAGAGACAGAGGCGAGAAAGGTGCAGGATACAAGATCTACAAGGACGAAGCCGAATACATAGCGAACGGTTTCCGTTCTGGAGAACAATATGTGTACCTTATGAAGTTAGACAATGAAAAGGACTACCTTGGCAACCCAAAAGGAACTTGGTATTTCGTTGAGTCTAGATACACAGAACAGGGCAAGGAAGTCATAGACGAGGAGTTCAAGCCTTTGACTGAGGTTGCTATACAAGATCATATTGATATGTGGAAGAGAACATTAGAAGACTATAAGAAAAGGAAGGCGGCCTAGATGGTAAGGATTGATTGGAGATACCTCAAGGAGAGAGGTGACTACAAGGCGGACACTTCTAAGAACAGAGGGTTCAGCCTGGTAGAAGTAGACACCCAGTATGACATCAAGACCGTGTTAGAGGAGTTCTACGACAGCATGAACGAGCCAGTTCAGATTATTAACATTAGACAGGAAAGGATATAAGTGAGCAAAGTGAAAAAGGTTGCATTATCATTTGGTGATGGAATGTTATTCGCTTCGTACACAGTTCTACCAGTGATTGGTATTATGTGGGCGACAGGGATTATCAGTTTTAACATATAAGGAGGGGCGGATGCCCAAGAAAGAAAAGATTTGGACTATGGGGAACAAAGGCCCAACAGGACCTTGGGTTTGGCATGTCTGGATCAAAGGATCTAAAAAGCATTTGAGGATAGTGGCATTTGATCACCAACACATTAAAGATCAATTGGAAGGCGAGACGGTCATCAAGGCCGTGAAGCAACCGGAGGAGAAGGACGAGTTCTCGTCTGTACCACTAGGTCCTAAGGGTTCTAAGGTAAACAGACCAGCCGACTATGACAAAGGATTTAAGATATTGAGGGAGTGGATAGACCAGAATGGCGGGCCACCAGAAAGTGTTAGGATCAAGTTGAGAGAATTATACATAGATTATGAAAAAGGAAAGAAATGATTATCGCATTTACGAGTCTTACCCCTGCGGGTGCCACATTTATGGATTGGAGTTGGCATTGGCTCAAGGGAGAGGATCAGCATTGGAACAAAAAACATGGTTGGTCAGATTTGACCAAGAATCCTTTATCCAAAAATAACAGCCATAGCCACAAGAAGAATCATCCATGTAGCCTAGAGGAATGGAATAAATTTATTGATTCAGCCATGGCGGAGAATGCCGATGTGAGTTTTTATCCTGTTCTTTTATCTAAAAATAACAACCTTTCTGAATATGTGAAACAGATCAACCTGCTCGTGGAACAAGGTATAGAAGTGGTTGTGCTCAAACAGACCAAGGAGTTTCCATATGGTCCTGAGAGGACGGACAAGATACATAGCGACGATTTGAGTTATTATTTCAATACCATTCCGGAACTTAGGAAAGGACATACGAGAAAGAAGATAAGAGAGATTGTAAGTTTGAAAATGAGGTTTGACAGAATAAAATGGTTGGAAAAGATTGAATCGGAATTCAAGGGGTTGGATAACAAGGTGATTGTCGTGACCGATGACGAATGGATTGATCAAACAGAAGAATCAATGTTGGAGATTTTCCAAAGGACGGGTGTCAAGATATCAGATGATAGGTTAGAACATTGGCGGGTCGTTGCCAACAAATGGAGAAAAATTTACAAGAAGACTGAAACATTTTACACAGAAACCATGCCAGAAATTGTTGACAAAATTGTGGCAGGTGAAGACATGGATCTTACCCAGTTCGACTTCGGATTCACACAGGAATCTCTATTGATGGCCCTCACTCTCACAAGGCATAGAAAAAGAATAGTCTTGCCTGATGATCATTTTCCTATGTCCACCAAAGAATTACACAAATTTCTCAAATAACCACAACATATAGTCAAAAAAAAGGTGGTCGACACAAGATATAGTGCCATTACGAGGTTGACCGTATAGGATGCCATGTTATACTGAATTATAACCAAATAAGGAGTTGAACATATGAATACAATAGAAGAAAACAAAGACCTTTTAAAATTTAATGCTGAAGGAGTTCATCCTGCAGATATGTTCTTGAATGCTAGGAAGGTGGCGATCAAGGCCGTTGATGATTATATGAAAGGTAGAGAGGAGCCGATGTACTGTGGTTTCGCCAATATTTCAATACACCCTGCAAGAGGTAAATTTGTTTCGTTTATGAAAAAGGCGAGCATTGGAGACAGTGGATTCAGAGGTGGATACAGAATATCTTATTATGATATCATGCCACAAGATCACCAATATGCTAGAACACAGTCGTTGGACATCAAAGAAATTGCCACGGAGGCTTTCAGAGATGAATTAAGAAAATACGGTTTGACTGTATATGCAGAAAGCAGAGCAGACTAATGTCAGGAACATTAGAATTCGTTTTACAATCAGCGAGGGCCGTTATGGCCTCGCTGGCTATGTCCTATGAGGTTGAGACAGGAGTGAGTGTGAACGAACACGAATTGAAATGTATGGCAGAGAACATCTACTTCGAAGGAAGAGCAGAACCCATGATGGGCAAGATTGCTATAGGCTATGTGGTCATGAACAGAATTGAAGATAAGAGATTTCCAGGAACCATATGTGATGTGGTACACCAAGGCCCAGTAAGGGAATCGTGGAAGACAAAGAAAGATCCTACACTGGCAGACGAGGACAGAATTTACTATCCTAGAAAGCACAGATGCCAATTCAGTTGGTGGTGTGATGGACAGAAGGACATAATTTGGGCAACCTATATGAATGGTGATGTGATACCAGAGAATATGACAGCCTGGAGGGACAGTATCCACGTCGCTCTATTCGTTATGAATGGCGACTATGGCAAGGATCCTACCCACGGTGCGGTGTTCTACTACAACCCACACATCGCGAATCCGAACTGGGGCAAGATTTACAATGAAACCGCTATGATAGGGAATCATAGATTTATGAAGGACAAATAATATGACACAACCGTGGAAGATAATACAAGAACTAGAAGCAGACAATTCGAGACTGAAGAAGGAGGCCATAATCCGTAGGGAGAGCGATGCAGATAATATCAGATTCTTCAACGGCGTGGGATCGGCCTTGGACAGTTTCAGAACATTTGGAGTCCAGAAGGTGCCCATATCCAAGAAGGATGGACCAGGTATCACACAGACGGAATTCGATGATATCCTGAGAAGGCTAGAGGCTAGGAATTTAACGGGTAATGAGATGAGGGACGACATACAGGACCTATGCGATAGAAGTAATATGGAGCAATGGAATGATTGGTATCGTAGGATCCTGATCAAAGACCTGAGATGTGGTGTCACACACAAGACAGTGAACAAGTTTAGCACAATGAAGGTTCCTGTGTTTGACTGTATGTTGGCCACGGACTCTGCCAAGCATGAGAAGAAAATGGTAGGAGAGATGCTGATAGAACCCAAACTAGACGGGGTCAGGGTGATTGTGATCTGTGATGTGGATAAAGACGAAGTGAAATTGTTCTCAAGAAACGGCAAGGAGTTGTCTAACTTTCCAGAGATCAACAAGCAGTTTGACGAGATGTTGGATCAGATGTCCGAGAGCATGGTGTTCGACGGTGAGGTAATGAGCGATGACTTTCAGACACTGATGAGAGAGATACACAGGAAAGGTGGTGCCAAGACAAAGGATGCCAAACTCAACCTATTTGATTGTATGCCACTCTATAATTTCATGGACGGCAGTTGTGTTGATCCTATCACGGAGAGAAAGAAATGGTTAGACAAGTACGAGTTCGGACCAAATGTAAATGTGGTCGAGTCAGTTAGGATTAATTTGAGTGAAGCAGACGGACAGAAGCAGTTCGCAGACTATAATAAAATGTGTATCGACAGAGGCTTCGAAGGCATAATGGTCAAACCCGTAGGCGGCATCTATGAATGTAAGAGAAGCACAGGTTGGTTGAAGGTCAAACCATTCATAGAAGTATCGTTGACAGTCGTAGACACAGAAGAGGGCACAGGTCGTAATGTAGGCAAACTAGGTGCTCTTATAGTTGAGGGCACAGACGATGGCAAGTTTATCAAAACGAATGTGGGGTCTGGTCTCACAGATGCCGATAGAGAAGAATTTTGGACAGCCAAAGACAAATTGATTGGGCAAGTTGTAGAAGTAAGAGCAGACGCAATCACACAGAATCAAAATGCTAAAGATGAATGGAGCCTTAGATTTCCTAGGTTCCTAAGGTTCAGAGGATTCGAACCAGGAGAGAAATTGTAATGCCAAAGAAATACGAACACGGTTATATGGAGGCGAAGACATCCGGTGGGGCGGTCTATGAACTTGGTGTTAAGACATCGAAGAATGCCAAAGCCGTGAGAAGGATCGCGGAACCATTGATGCAGAAACACTGGCACGACAAGGTC
>Ga0222717_10004537_pt1 | contig 10216 bp, 9 predicted proteins | sample C33_18DmetaG_FD_165053 | JGI IMG/M metagenome (GOLD analysis project Ga0222717, IMG submission 165053) | Estuarine water microbial communities from San Francisco Bay, California, United States - C33_18D | ecosystem: Environmental > Aquatic > Marine > Unclassified | place: USA: California...
TATCCCAATATTACTTGCACCTGCCGCTGCTAAATTTGTAAGAAGCGGACATCCTAATCCACCCATTCCGATAATTAAAATTTTAGTTTTTTTAATTTTTTTTTGTCCAGATACGCCAATATTTTTTAAAATAATTTGTTTTTCAAATCTTTTAAAATCTTTGAAACTAAATTTCATTTACTTCTATCTGGTGCCAGTTGATCCAAATCCACCAGATCCACGTATTGTTTCCTCAAGCACATCAACTTCCTTTAAGGTTGCTTTAACAACAGGACATAAAATCATTTGCGCAACACGTAATCCTTTTTCTACTTTAAACGTATTTTCACCAAGATTAATTAATATAACTTTTAACTCACCTCTATAGTCAGCATCAATTGTACCAGGAGTATTCAAAACGGATATTTGATTTTTAGCAGCTAAGCCAGATCTTGGTCTGATCTGAATTTCAAAATTTTTAGGTATTGCTAAAGCTAAACCGGTTGGTATTATTGATGTTTTTCCAGGGGCAATTTTGATTTCTTTTTCAATATTTGCTGAAAGATCCATGCCCGATGATCCATCAGTCTCATATTTCGGTAAAGGTATATTTTTGGATAATCTTTTAATTAGTATTTCTGTCATCAATTAATAATTTATCAATTAAAATTTCCACAATTTTATTTGCTATAAAACTTTTTTTATTTTTTGGTATTATTTTTACACTTCCTTTTTTATCGATAACTGAAATTTTATTATAATCAGAATTAAAACCAATATCTTTTTGTGAAATATCATTAGCAAATATAAAATCACAATGTTTTTTTTTTATTTTATCAATTGAATTTTTTGTCAAGTTTTCAGTTTCTGCTGAAAATCCAGCGACAAGACGCGGTCTATATTTATTATTTTTAGAAATATATTCTAGAATATCATTATTTTTGGTAAAATTTATAGATTTAAGTTTTCCATTTTCTTTTTTAATTTTTTTCTTATTTTTTTCAATTGGTTTAAAGTCGGCCACAGCTGCTGCACAAACTGCCAAATCAACGGGCAATGATTTTTTAACCTCATACAGCATTTCATCAGCGGTAGTAATTTTTTTTACATTTAATCCTTTTGTCGAAACAAAATTAGATGGTCCAGCTATAAGCGTTGTTGTAATTCCAAGTTTATTCAAAGCTATTGCAATTTCATAACCTTGTTTTCCACTAGACTCATTAGAAATATATCTCACAGGATCAATATATTCTCTCGTGGGTCCAGTAGTTACTATAGCTTTCCAATTTTTTCTTTTTACTAAATTCTTCCTATCAAAGTAATTTTTTAAATAAGTGTAGATTTGTCTTGGGCTAGACATTTTTCCTTCGCCAAACTCTCCGCAAGCCATTTCCCCTTTTTCTGGACCTATAAATAAATATCCAAAGTCTTGTAAAATTTTACTATTAGTTTGTGTTGCCTTATGTAGCCACATCCTGACATTCATGGCAGGTACTAATAAAATATCTTTATTTGATGCTAATATAACTGTAGTGGCTAAATCCTCAGCTTTACCGATAGAAAGTTTACTCATAAAGTTAGCGGTTGTTGGCATTACGATAATTAAATCAGCCCATCTAGATAAAGCAATATGATCAATTTCAGCTTCTGAATGTTGATCAAAAATATCCTCATATGTTTTACTTCTTGTAAGAGTAGTCAATGATAAAGGTGTCACAAATTCTTTCCCACTTTTGGTTAGAATAGTTTTTATTTCAACATTTTTTTTTTTTAAAATTCTAATTAAATCTAATGATTTGTATGCGGCTATACCTCCTCCAATAATTATTAATATTTTTTTATTTTTGATTGTCATTATAAAGAGATTAAAATACCAATAAGGATATAATTACAATACCAAAAAAACCAATAATTATATTGTTTCTAAAATTTTTGAGCTTCATTTGTTCCATTTCTAAACTTTTATTACTACCAACACCTAAACTCAATTTCCCCTCTGCCATTAATTTCAAAGCATAATCAGCTCTATCCATTAATGCTGGAAAATCAGGAATTCTTTTAATAATTTCTGCTGAAGTATTAAGAGCGGTATCGATTGTAGATTTTGGACTTTTAATATTTTTTAACCAATCCTCTAATATCGGTTTAGATACTGACCAAATATTAGTTTCAGGAAATAGTTTACGTGCCACCCCTTCTACAACTACCATGTTTTTTTGTAACAATAAAAGTGACGGCTGTGTTGCCATATTAAATTTTTCAGTAATCTCAAACAATTGAGCCAATAGATTTCCACCCGAAATATCTTTAATAGTTTGACCAAATATAGGTTCGCCAACAGACCTTAATGCTTGCGCAAATTCATCTCTGGAAGCATTTTGAGGGACTAAACCTGCTTGAAAATGAACTTCTGCAACTTTGACATAATCTCTTTTAATAAACCCATATAAAATTTCAGCTAAAAATTTTCTATTGTTTTTGTCTAATCTTCCCATGATACCGAAATCTACAGGAATGATGTTTCCCTTATTATCGACGAATAAATTTCCTTGATGCATATCTCCATGGAAAAAACCATCTCGCACCGCTTGTTTTAAAAAATGTTGAATTAAATTTTCTGCTAATTTTTTAAGATCAACTCCAATATCTTTAAGCTTATCTTGCTCTCTAATTGATATACCTTCAACTTTATCAAGAGTAAGTATTTTCTTAGTGGTATAGTTCCAATAAATTTTAGGCACATTAAAACCTCGATCTTGTAAAGTATTTTCATATAATTCATTTGCAGCAGCAGCCTCAAACCTTAAATCCATTTCAATGTTTGTTATTTCTCTTAATAGATGAACAACCTCAACTAATTTTAATCTTTTGGCTTTTGAAAAAGTATTTTCAACTATGTATGCAAATAGCATTAAAGCATCCAGCTCTTCATTAAATAATTTTTCAATATCAGGTCTTAAAATTTTTACTGCCACCTGATTTTCCTGATTTTCATTTTTTATTTTAGCAATATGAACTTGAGCAATAGAAGCGGCAGCAATCGGTTCACTTATTTCAATAATATTATTAAATTGTTTTTCACCAATTTCTTTTTTTATTATTTTTTTTGCTTCATAAATATCAAAAGCAGGGACTTTATCTTGAAGTTTTTCCAAATCTTTTGACATCTCTTCACCAATTATATCTGGCCTAGTGGCTAAAAACTGGCCCAGTTTTATAAAAGTAGTACCCATTTCTTGAAGGGCTACACAAAGTTCCCTCCCTGCACTTGCTTTATTGTTAAAACGACTTGCATCTGATCCGATAGATATAAAATTAAAAAATAAATTAACAGGCAATGGAATTTCGTGTACTCGATTAATAGTTCCAATAACTCCTGAAGTTGATAGTTTTCTGGCAATTTGAAATAATCTAAAAATTCGTTTAAACATTTAAATTTTCCATCCTGAATGTATAGCCGATACCCCATTAGAAAGGTTGCGGTACTCAGTGTTAGAAAATCCATTTTTTATCATCAGATCTATCAATTCATTTTGATTATAAAATTGATTAATGCTGTTGACTAAATATTTATAAGGCTGAGAAGTACCTACAACATATTTTCCAATTATTGGTATAGTTTTTGAATACTGTTTGTAAAAAAAATTTATTATCTCATTGTCAATTTTTGAAAATTCTAAACACATGAAACGACCACCTGGCTTCAAAACTCTAAAGGCTTCACTTAAAGTTTTATTTATATCCGTAACGTTTCTTATCCCATAACTAATTGTATAAAAATCAAAAATATTATCCTTAAGTGGTAATTTTTCCGCTCGGGCTTTTATCCACTTAATATTTTTAAACTCTTTTAAGTTTCCTTTTCCTTCTTCAAACATTCCGGAATTAGGCTCAATACAAGTGATTGAAGAAGAGTTATTATTTCTTTTTGAAAATAATTTTGCGATATCACCAGTACCCGAAGCGACATCAATTAATTTTGAGTCAAAATGAGGATTCATCCACTCAATTAATCTTTCCTTCCATAATTTATGAATACCAAATGACATAATGTCATTCATAAGGTCATATTTTTTAAAAACTTTAGAAAATACCGAATTGACTAATTTTGATTTATCTAGAATAGTGTTTTTCATAATATAATTATATGCCAGAATTACCAGAAGTTGAAGTTGTTAAAAGGTCACTAACTAACAAAGTCAAAAATTTAATTATAAAAAAGGTAAAAATAAACGATGATAGATTAAGATATCGCATAGATAAAAAAATATTAAGAAAAATCATTGGACTTAAGATAAAAAAAATAGAAAGAAGGTCAAAATTTTTATTATTTTTTTTAAACAAAGATCTTGTAATGTTGGTGCATTTTGGAATGACGGGAAAGTTTTTTTTTATAAATCAAAAAAATATTAAATTTAAGACAAGTTTTTATTATAACATTAATAACAAAGAAAAAATACACGATCGCGTAATTTTTTTTTTTAATAAAAAAAAAAAACTGATTTATAATGATGTAAGAAAATTTGGATTTATTAAGTTTTTGAATTACAAAAATTATAATAATAATTTTCATCTTAAGAATTTAGGACCAGAACCATTAGAGAGGTTATTTAATTTGATATATTTTAAAAATTATATCAAAGGTAGGAATAGAGTTATTAAAGATGTATTAATGGATCAAAAATTTGTATCTGGAATAGGAAATATATATGCCAATGAAATTCTTTTTTTAAGCAAAGTAAAGCCGTCGCGTAAAGTTAAAAAACTTAAAGATTTTGAATTAAAAAAAATTATACACCACACAAAGGAAATTTTAGAAAATGCTATTAAGTTAGGAGGGTCATCTATAAAGGATTTTTCTAGTACCAATGGAAAAAAAGGTTCATTTCAGCAACATTTTTACGTTTACGGAAAAAAAAGGCATCTCTGTTTAAACACTCCCTGTAGGGGTAGAATAACTAAATCAACTATTTCTAATCGTGCAACTTTTTTTTGCTCTAATTGTCAAAAATAATAAAGTTGACCCTTTTAATTTGCCCATATATACAATCTAAAAAATGCCTAATACTAAATCAGCTATACGACGAGTAAGAAGAGTTAAAAAACAAACTCAAATTAACAAAATAAGAAAAAGTAAGTATAAAAACGCCATTAAGCAGATGGAACTTTTAATAAAATCAAAAGAAAAAGAAAAAGCAAAAAAATATTTTACAAAATTTCAATCAATTCTAATGCAGGTTGCTAAGTCAGGAACAATTAACAAGAAAACGGCTGCAAGAAAAATTTCCAGAATATCAAAAAAAATTTGATTCAATTCACAATTTGAAGTTGATAATAATTTTTTAAAAGACCTACATTTAGTTTCAATAAACAAAATATAGAAACATTAATTTGCAAGTTGTAATTACTTTTATAATTCTATCTAAGCGTTAGTCATGCAACCGAAAATGATTTTTTTTTATTTTTTGAAAAAAAAATCTTGCAAAAATTTTTAAAAGAGAGTTTATAGAAATTTCTTACACTATCTAAATGGAAAACAATATTACAAAAAAACATAACGCATATATCTCCGAAGAGGAAAAAACTTTGGTTTGGGATGAAATACAAAGTGCATTTAAAAAAACATTCGGAAGCGAAGTTTATAATAGTTGGTTACAAAAAATTTCTTTGGTTAAAGAATATAATGATTATCTAGTTTTAGGAGTTCCCACACGTTTTTTTAGAGATTGGATTGTTTCAAGATATTTAGATAAAATTTTAGAACAGGTCAAAAGCTTCAAATTGAGTCTCAATAGAATAGAATTTAAAATTATTGAAGAAAATAAAAAGGCTCAAGAATTTATTAAAATAGATGAGTTAAACAAAGTTACAGAAATAAAAGACTCAATTTTAAACTATAATAGACTAAATCCTAATTTAAACTTTAAGGGTTTTATACAAGGAAAAAGCAATGACATAGCACTATCATATTCAAAAAAGGTATGTGAAGATATTTCTAGATATAACCCCTTGTATATTTGTGGAGGTGTAGGTTTAGGTAAAACTCATCTATTAAATGCTATCGGTTTAGAACTTCAAAACGATAATAATGTTATGTTTATTTCAGCAGAAAGATTTATGTATCACTTTATTAAATCTATTAAAAAAAATGATATGGTAAATTTTAAAGATTTTTTCAGAAAGTCTTCTGTTTTTATTATTGATGACATTCAGTTTATTAGCGGCAAGGAGAGCTTGCAAGAGGAGTTTTTTCATACATTTAACAGTTTGATGGATAAAGGTTCTCAGATTATTATTTCTGCTGACCGAGCTCCCACAAAATTAGACAGAGTTCAAGATAGAATAAAATCTAGATTAGCAGGTGGACTTGTAGTTGATATTGATGTGCCAGACTTTGAATTAAAAATAAACATTGTTAGGAAAAAAATTGAAGAAATTCAAAATCAATTTAAGGAAACTATAAATTTAAGTGAAGAGGTAATTAATTATATTGCAAGTGAGAGCAAAACTAACATCAGAGAGCTTATTGGAGTATTGAATAGGGTAATTGCTTTTAGCAGAGTGCACAATAAAGACTTAACGATTAGCGATTGTAAAAATATTTTAAAAGATGTTTTTAATCAAATAAGAGTAATTACGGTTGATAAAATACAAAATGTAGTTTCCAACTATTTTAATATTGCGCTAAGCGAAATGCTTTCTCAAAGAAGATCAAGACCTTTAGCTAGACCTAGACAAATAGCTATGTACCTAGCAAAAAAAATGACTACTCGATCATTGCCAGAAATAGGAAGAAGATTTGCTAATCGCGATCATACAACAGTCATTCATGCTGTAAAAACTATTACTAGACTTTCAGAACAAGATGATGAAATGAAAAAAAATATAATTCAGATTAAAAGTCTATTGTTAGAACAGTAATAAAATGCAATTTGTAGTAAAAAGGGATAGTTTATTAAAATCTTTAAACTTTGTACAAGGCGTTGTTGAGAAAAAAAATACACTTCCAATATTATCAAATGTTTTGCTTCAACTTAAAGATAAAAAATTATCTATAATAGCAACAGATCTGGATATAATATTTTATGATGAGATTACAGATGTTAAAATTGTTAATGAGGGCAACACTACCACTTCAGCAGCAATACTTTACGATATTTTGAGAAAAATTCCATCAAACTCAGATTTAAATTTTGATTTAAAATCTGAAAATAAACTGAGTCTTAAAAGTGAAAATTCAGATTTTAACCTTCTTTGTTTGCCTACAGATAATTTTCCAACATTTGCAGATGAGTTTGAGGGTCAAGAAGTTGCTTTAAATAACAATAGATTTTTAAAACTTCTAAATAAGACAAAAATCTCAATATCAAACGATGATACAAGACACTATCTAAATGGTATATTTCTTCACTTAACAGAATCTAATGGTAGAAACTTTTTAACAGGGGTAGCTACTGACAGCCATAGATTATCCTCAAGCAGCTTAGAGGTAACAAACGCTTCAGATTTTAATTCTTTAATTTTGCCGAGAAAAACAGTTTTTCAACTTTGCTCATTATTAACAGAGTCACCTGATCAGTTAAAAATGCAAACAAGTGAGAATAAAATTAAGTTTACTTTGGGTAAAATGAAACTGATTTCAAAGGTTATTGATGGGAAATTTCCTGATTATAAAAAGGTTGTACCTACAACAAATGATAAAACTTTACTTATCTCATCAAAAGATTTTATTAATTCTATTGAAAGAGTAGCGAGTGTTTCTTTAGATAGAAAAGAAGGTGTCAAATTAGCTATAAATAAAGATAATGTTCAATTATCAGTAAATAGTGCTAATTCCGGAGAAGGTAATGAAAAAATTAAAGCAGAATTTAGTAATGAAAATTTGAATATAAGTTTTAACTCTAAATATTTGATAGATATTGCATCTGAAGTCGAAGATAAAAACTTAAAAATGAATTTAAAAGACTCTGTTTCACCTGTTTTAATCGAAGATGCATCTGATAAAAACAGTTATTATGTAATAATGCCAATGAAAATCTAAATTATTAAATTTTACATTTTTTTTTATTTTTTGCTCTAAAATTGTTGGTACTCAATAATTCTAACCCATAACGATCCTAGGTGATTTTATATTAGAGTAAAAAAATGATATGATAATTGCAATCTAAAAAAAATGTCAAAAAATTCTGAACTACAAAATAAAGCATCCTATGGTGCAGACTCAATAAAAGTCTTAAAAGGTCTTGATGCTGTAAGAAAAAGACCGGGAATGTATATTGGAGACACTGATGATGGCTCCGGTTTACACCATATGGTTTTTGAGGTTATAGACAACTCAATTGATGAAGCTTTAGCAGGGCACTGTAAAAATATAGTTATTTCTATCAATTCTGATAACACCGTTAGTGTTGAAGATGATGGCAGAGGTATTCCTGTAGACATGCACAAAGAGGAGAAGATGTCTGCTGCAGAAGTAATCATGACACAATTACATGCTGGTGGTAAATTTGATCATGACTCCTACAAAGTTTCAGGTGGTTTACATGGAGTTGGTGTCTCAGTTGTAAATGCACTATCTGAAAAGTTAGAATTAAATATTTTTAGAGATGGAAATGAATATGAGATTAAATTTAAAGATGGAAATTCATTAAAACCTCTAAAAAAAATTGGTAAAACAAAAAAAAAAGGAACAAAGATTAATTTTTTACCCTCTAAAGAAATATTTTCTTCCATTAAATTTAGCTCCTCAACTCTTGAAAAAAGAATTCGTGAATTAGCCTTTTTAAATAAAGGTATATCTATTAAATTAATTGACAATACTTTAAAAAAGCAAAAAGAATATATTCATAAATATGACGGCGGAATTATTGAATTCGTAAGACATATAAATAACAAGAGACCTATTTTAGTCAATAAAAACGAAAAAGAGGTTTTTAAAAAGCCTGTTTACGTTACCTCTACTAAAAATAATGTTGTTGTAGAATGTTCTTTTGAATGGAATGCTGGATATTCAGAAGAGGTTTTGCCTTTTACAAATAATATTCCCCAAAAAGATGGTGGTACGCATTTATTAGGCTTTAGGAGCGCTTTAACCAGAGTAATTAATAAGTATACGTCTGAAAAAAACAATAAAAAAAATAAAATTACTTTATCAGGTGAAGATATAAAAGAAGGACTTACTGCAGTGCTTTCAATTAAAATGCCTGATCCAAAATTTTCCTCTCAAACTAAAGATAAACTTGTTTCTTCGGAGATAAGAAATATTGTAGAACATATAATTAGTGAAAAAGTTTCTACCTGGTTTGATCAAAATCCTTCTGTCGCAAAAACAGTAATAGAAAAAATAAGTCAAGCTGCAATGGCAAGAGATGTTGCAAGAAAAGCCAGAGATAGCGTAAGACGTAAAGGAACATTTGAGTTATCAGGATTACCTGGAAAGCTTGCAGATTGTCAAATACAAAAAAGAGAAGGAACGGAACTATACATTGTTGAGGGAGACTCAGCTGGTGGTTCAGCTAAACAAGGAAGAGTAAGGGAATATCAAGCCGTATTACCTTTGAGAGGAAAAATATTAAACACATTTGTAAATGGAAAAACAAACGGAGAAGATCAAGCTACAAAAGCTTTATCAAAAATGATGTCATCGAATGAAATTGTAACCTTAATTAATGCTTTGGGAACTGGTTCAAAAGATTTTAATATTGAAAATTTAAGGTATGATAAAATAGTTATAATGACAGATGCGGATGTAGATGGGTCACATATAAGAACATTATTACTTACTTTTTTTAATAACCAGCCTTTTAATCAATTAATCGAAAATGGACATATTTATTTAGCTCAACCACCATTATTTAAGGTTACTAAAGCAAATAAAAGTATTTATATTAAAGATGAAAAAACTCTTGAAGATTATATAGTTGACTCAGGAAAAATAGATAAAAAAATTAAAAAAGGAACGAGTGCTTTTAATAAATATATTCAAGAACAAAGAGAAAAATTATCTATACAGCGTTTCAAGGGTTTAGGAGAAATGAATCCAGAAGAACTTTGGGAAACAACATTAAATCCTGATAATAGAACAATGCTAAGAGTTCAATATTCAAAAGGGACTAAAGAAAAATCAAAAGAAGACCAAAAAATGATAAAAGTTTTAATGGGTGATGAAGTTGCACCAAGAAAAGAATTTATAACAAATAATGCCTTGGAAGTTGAAAATTTAGACATTTAGACTGAT
>Ga0222717_10004545_pt1 | contig 10199 bp, 5 predicted proteins | sample C33_18DmetaG_FD_165053 | JGI IMG/M metagenome (GOLD analysis project Ga0222717, IMG submission 165053) | Estuarine water microbial communities from San Francisco Bay, California, United States - C33_18D | ecosystem: Environmental > Aquatic > Marine > Unclassified | place: USA: California...
GATGCAAGTCAGGCCAGTGGTGGCAAGACAACCCTCAACGTGGACTAGCAAACAACAGTGCTTGTTATACAGAGAAGCCAGACTTCGAGGCATTTTTAAATGAGTGGAAAAGTTTATACGAGTCCCGCTCAGGAGAGCGAGGTATGTTCTCTAGAGTCGCAAGTCAAAAGCAAGCTGCAAAGAACGAGCGACGAGATGCTTCCTATGATTTTGGAACTAATCCATGTAGCGAAATCATCCTACGACCTAACCAATTCTGCAATCTATCAGAAGTTGTTGTCAGGTCAACAGATACGCTCTCAGACCTCAAACGAAAAGTACGTGTTGCGACTATCCTTGGAACTTTACAAGCTACCTTGACAGACTTCCGTTACCTGCGTAAGATATGGCAGAAGAACACTGAAGAAGAAGCACTGCTGGGTGTGTCGTTAACAGGTATCATGGATCATCCAACCCTATCAGGGAGGAGAGATAAAGGTGTTCTTAAAACATGGCTTACTGAGTTACGTGAAGAAGCTATCGCTACGAATAAATCATGGGCTGACAGATTGGCTATTAATATTTCTACTGCTATTACCGCCGTTAAGCCTAGCGGTACTGTGTCTCAACTGGTTGATTCTGCTAGCGGAATACACCCTCGATATGCGGATCAGTACATTAGAAGAGTACGAGCAGACGCGAGAGACCCTTTGTGCTCCGTCCTCGAAGAAGCAGGAATCCCTGTAGAAGACGATGTAATGTCACCCTCTACCAAGGTATTCTCCTTTCCTATAAAGTCTCCTGACGGGGCTGTGGTGGCCTCTGAGATGGGTGCTATGGAACAGTTAGAACTATGGGAGATTTATCAGGACTACTGGTGTGAACACAAACCGTCAATGACTTGTTACTATCGTGACGATGAGTTTTTGGAAGTAGGTCAGTGGTTGTATAACAAGTTCGATAAGATCAGTGGTGTGTCGTTCTTGCCTTACTCAGAGCATACCTATCAGCAAGCACCTTATGAGCCTGTTGACTTAGAGACTTATGAGAAGCTGAAGGAAGAGTTCCCAGAGACAATTGAGTGGAACATCTCTGAGAACTCTGACATGACTGAAGGATCACAGACGTTAGCCTGTACTGGTAACAACTGCGAGATCTAGTCTTCTACCCAGTCTTGAACTAGGTTACCCCACGGGAGCCAACCAAGGGTTTTGCTGTCTTCTAAGAATTCATCAAGATCTTTGGTTCCTCCCGGTCCAAACTGAGCTAGATCTACTACAGGAGCAAGTACCATAGACAACGGAGCAGGAGCTACTGAGGCAGCAAGACCACTTGCATCACCTTGTTGTGCTTTTCTCAGGCCGTAAGCACCAAACGTATTTACTGTTGTGGCGCCTAACATATGATCTGCCCAACGCATAGGCATCTCTTCAAGCTGTGGTTCGTTACCTTTTAATATCTGACGACTTTCGTTGAGAGCAGCGTTACCACCACCTACAATAAGACCGTAAGCCATACCGTTTTTGATAGCTTCTTTCTTGTTGCCTTGTTTCCATTCGTTAACAATTAACGTCTCTAATTGCTGTAACTGCTTAAGACCAAACGTTCTCAGCATGTAAAGAACACGCCAGTTAGGATGGTCAAGATACCACTTAGGCAGAGCTGCCATGTCACTAGGCTGTAGTCTAGACAGCTGAACAGCAGCAAAGTCTGTCACAAGTTTAGATTTCTTACCTGCTAACAGATCTCGACTGAGTCGCTCAAACTCATTGTTAGTAAAAGCATGTCCGTACTTTTCTCTTAGCTGACCCTTTCTGACTAATTCTTGGCCTTGCTTTACAGCCGCCTTCAATGCTACGTTTTTACCGAAACGGTCAACATCAGTAAAACCGGACAGCTTAAAAGCAGCTTCATTCATTTTATTAAATCTTTTCTGAGCAGCGGAGGAACCTTCACGTAAGAATTCACCCGTTACCTGTTTAGCTAGACCTACGTCTTTAACGCTAATGTCAACGCCACGTTTACGGATAGTGTCTAATATTGCCTCTAAGGTGTTTTCTGTGCCATAGTTAACAGCTGCGTTGAATACATCACCTAAGTTAAGAACAGCTGAGTATGGGTTAGCAATAGTACCCATATAAGCCGCCTTACGAAGATTGCTTATCCAACCCTCTGGACCTCTAGAACCCATAACAACAAGAGACCTAAGAATGTCTTGAGCTTTTTCTGCTGTTCTAATGTCTGCGCCTTCTTGTCTAGCAGCTTTCTTCAACGTGTCGTATAAAGCATCACCGCGCTTCACACGATACTCAAAAGTTGCTAAAGCCTTAGCCGCTCTTCTGTCACCAGCTGCCGCTCTTTGTTGCAGTCGCTGACGACGAACATTTAAATTTTCTAGTTTAAGCGTCTGAGCCGCTGCTATTTCAGAATCAGATTTACGTAACCAATCTTTAGCAACAACCATAGGATTTTCATAATCAGCTGCCTGATCGGGATCAAGAAGTTGTCCTCGCTTTTGATCGTAAGATTCTGTACTTGTTTTCTTTGCAGGAGCCGCTGTTCTGAAACCAGTGTTAGGCTGTTTTGACAAAGCTAATGATGGAAAGTAATAAGGATCGTCAGGCAAACCACTATCAACAAACTCTCTTTTTTGTGCTGAGTTTGCACGAAGCTTAGCCAGTGTTGCATCCAGACCTGTTGCAGCATCTTCTCCGTAGTTCCTAGCTAACAAGGTTTTTGCTTGACGGTAGGAAGCAGCCCTCTCTGCAATGTTAGCAGCTGGGTTAGCAGCATCAATGTTAGACATATTTAAGATGTTCATACGTACTGCATAGTCATCTTCTAATGCTTTGTTGAATGCTTGTATATTTTTACCTGCTAATACATTCTCTGTTGCTGCGTGGTTACGAGCCATAAGAGAAGCAGTACGTCTCATTTGAGCGCCAAAGCGTTTACTTACTTGCTTCTCAGAAAGAATACCTACATCACGTAACTTATCGTCAACCCAAGCTGTAAACTGATTAGGTCTGTATCTACCGTTAACAAAACCTGTCTCATCCGCTAACGTACCTATTCTTTCTCTAAGCTCTTTAGCTGTTAAGTTGTCAAAGTTAATTACACTTCTGCCACGAGCAGCTTCAGCGTGACGTAAACGGTTGATACCTATACCAGTGTTTTCTGATGCTTGTTTGAGAGCTTTACCATAATCAAGACCGTTAAGATCTCTACCTTCTTTAACCATAATGTCAAGAGCAACTTCGTCCATCTCTTTCTGGAACGCGCCAATAACTTCGTCGTGGTTACTATTAGGTTTGTTGAGCAGTTTGACAGCTTCTTTACGAGCCTCTTCTGCGGCACGTTCTGATTCTATGCGCGCTAACGATCTGCCTTCTGCGCGACCGACAAGACCACCAACACCTGCGCCTAACACTCCACTAAAACCACCTACAGTTGCGGCGTTTTCTAGACGGTTCTTAAAACCACCTTCACCTTCAGAGAAGCCATAAACAGCGCCTTCACCTCCAGCAACAGCAAGACCTCTTGATGCTCCTTGTAGTGCCGTCTTACCCGTGCCTACTGCTTTTAACAGCAAACCAGACGGTAGGAAACCTGCGCCGATTAACGTAGCGTTAGCCACTAAAGGATTATCATGAAAAAACTCTGCCTCAATGCGCCGCTCTTCTTCTAACTGTTCATCATAGTCAGCACCAGTTAGTGAAGATATGGCATAGGCTCTAAATTCATCACCGAGCATACCAGCACTGATACCCTCTAAAGCCGTACCAGCAAGCGCCCGAACTTCTTCTGTTGAGTCTAAAGGATCTGCTAAGTCTCTACGAATCTCTTGCGCTTTTGCAATAACATTTTTAGGAGCGTCAGCCTTAACAAGATTAGCAATTACTTTATCTGCTTCAGCTACTTTAAGTCTTATAGCATCTAAGCTGTCTTCATCAGCCGCAACAGGAGCCTCTAACTCTTTTACAATAGCTCTTGCTCTGGTTAATACTTCTTCAGGAGCGTTACTTTCCTCAAGCCTTTGCATCACAGCATAAGCCTCACGAAGTTCTTCTCCTGCCTTGATGTCTTTAGCTTTTATTATTGGAAAGTTCATGATTCTTTAGCATCATCCACTGTCGTATATTGTTCTTCAAATTTTCTTAGCTGTGACATACCGTCTTCTGGCTGTGACATACCGTCTTCTGTTTGTTGTTCTGTATCGTTTTGTACAGATCCTCCGGTAATAGCCTTCATGGCTTCTTCAAAATTACCTCCTGATTTAACATAAGCATCTGCCGCATCTAGAGCTAATTTTGCTGCCCTTCCTTCAAATTTTTCATCGGTCTCAAATATATTTTGGTCTATTTGAGACATTGCAGCATCTTGGAACAATGAAACATAAGCACTAGGAACTTCTACTCTTTTTTGAGTCTTAAACAGATAATTAGCAAAAATCTCAGAAGCTCTCTTAGGAGACTGTTTAGCAACAGCTAATAAGTTGTTAGCAGCTTTTTCATCAAAGCCGTGTTCTTTCATAAGATCTTCTTTAGAAAATTCAAACTTACCTTGCTTAGCACTCTCTAAAATAGCATCGCGTTGTGCTACGGCTGTGTCGTTCTTCGTTTTAATAGCGTCAAAGATACCTACGCTATTTTCACCATAAGCGTTGACAAAACTTTCTCTACCTTGTTCTGTTGTAGATAGTTTCTCAGCAGCTTGTACCATTGTTGTGTGGAGCTGTTGGTTAGCTTGAAAATCTCTTTGAGCTTGTCTGTAATCAGCGGTTCCCATAAACTCTTTATGTTTTTCAGCAGCTCTAGTAGCAGCTTCTTTTTGTAGACCTAAGTTTTCAAACGATAACTCAAGACGTTCATCTGCTCTTTTTGACTGTCGTTGTTGTTCTTGCTCAGCAAATACGTCACGTCTAGCAGTACGTACCATACCCTCAACAGTTAAAGGATTAACACTTTCAATGTTTTCAGCGGCTGTTAACGCTCCTTGTCGTAGTTCATTTAGACGAGCAGCGCGTTCTTCTTCGGTTAGTTGCTGATTTTCAAGTGTGTCGTATATGTTTCCTTGAATACCTGCTAACATAGAGTACGCTTTTCTTTCCTCTTCTTTTTTACGTCGCTCTTCTTCTCGCGCAGGAGCAGCGCCTAAACCTTGGGCCGCAGTAAATAACCCTTGGAGATATGCTGGTTGTGTAGCCGCTCTTACAAAATCTTTTCCAAATGTAGCCATTATGGTTCTCCTACAAATTCCTTAGTATATCAAAAAAGCTTGTACCTTCTGAGCCACCGCCTCCACTAGGAGCAAACAAACCTGACAATAAACCAGTACCTGCCGCACCCATCAAGTTACCCTGTCCAAGAGCAGATCCTAACAACGCATCAATACCAGAAGCAGTTGCTTCACCAAACAAACCTGCACCGTACAACTGAGCTTGTTGTGACGCGCCCGCCGCTGTCTGTCCCGGTGTAATTCCTTGTAATAACATCTGCTGTGGTAAATAACTAGCACCTAAGTATTGTTGTCCTAAACCTGCTTGTTGCATCTGTTCTGCCTGAGCTTGTTGCATAGCGCCTAACATAGCTCTATTGCGTCCTTCTTCTTGCGCTTGAGCCAATGCAAACTGCTCTGGTGATCCACCAAACTGTGCAGTGCGTACACCAAGACGACCCTGACCTGCTAGACGCTCTTCTAGTGCTAGGCGTTGACGCTCTTCTTCAGGACGTTGTGCTAATCTCATACGCTCAAAGATAGCCTGTTCACGCTCTCCTGTAGGCATCGCAGCTTGTTGATAGAACTGACCTGCATCGCCAAACAACTGACTACGCATAGCTTGTTCTTCAGGAGAAACACCCATAGTAGTCTTAAGCTGTCCAGTAACAGGATCAATCTGCGTACCAAACTGACCACCAGTAGCAGTAGTAACAGTGTACGGTCTAAACGCTGCCTGTCCTATTTGGGTCTCTGCTAGTTCTTGACCAAGACGCTGACCTTGTTCTCCAACATTACCTAGCCTGTTGTAGGCACTTGTTAAAAGACCAAGACCGGCAAGCCCTTGAGCGCCTCCGCCTTCAAGATAACTTGCAATATCCCCTAAAGTCTGACTTCCAAAAAGCTCTTCAGCCATTGTTTTCTCCTAATTAAAGCGTTTTACCTATTAAGGCTAGTAGGTTAATTTCTTGTAGTGATAGAGCAAAGCCGTTGATGTCAGACTCAAGACCGACAACAACACTTGTTCCGTTCCCTACTGCATTAAGACTTCGTTGGTTAGTTAGTTCGCCACCAGTAAACTCTGATAGCGGGACTGAGTTAGCGCCAAACTCGTTGACGTTATAAAAAGCAGGGTTTTGATTACCTACTGTAAATTCTGTTGTGCTAAAACTTGTACCGAAGTCATAAGCAAACTTCATAAATACCGTAGCACTGTTAGCACCTACCAGTGTCGGTTTAATTTTCTTAAGAATCTTTAAACGAGAAGGATCACCAAAAGTTAAACTAGGACTAAAGTATTTAAAACGATACTTAACGCCATTATCAGAGTAACCCTTGTACTCGCTAATCCCGTCCGTTGTTCCTATAAATAACTTACCGTCCCTACGTGTTTCATACGCAGTAAACAAAGAACCCGGCCAACGAGTAACACGATATGATCCGTCTTCTAGTGTGCCTCTCACGTCAAAACAATATGTAGTTTCTTGCCCTACAAACGACAATAGATAGAAGTTTTCTTCTGGGCTGTATACTGACCTGTAAAAATCTGACTCGTTCTGTAACAAACTAATAATGTCTTTAGTTATCGTCTTAGACAATGAACTGATAGGCATGGACTTTTCTTGTATTGTCCGACCAAAACTTCTTAGCCCTGTTTGCGACAAGAAGATAACGTCTGTTCCTGTATATTGCACTGTGTCACGATCAACGCAACCAACACCTGCAACAGTGTCCGAAAGAGCCATAGAAGCAGGAGAGGTAGCCCCTTCGTAAACAACAATGCTGTGTTGTCCAAAGATAATTAACAAGTTGTTGTGTGCTGCTAACGAAACAATCTCGTCATAACCGTTAGGCCATACTTTAGAGATATCAATAGAACCACTAGAACCGCCTGACCAGTGAACGCCGTTTAACAAATCAGACCAGTAAATAGTGGACTTATTATCAGTAAAATCAGCAGTCCATAAACGACCGTAAGCCGCTAACACCTCGTTGCCGTACATAGTAGCAGCAACACCAGCAGCGTGTGTATGGTCGCTCATGGCCTCTACAACAGCTGAAGTGTTGTCATAAACTAAAGGCTCATAACCGCGCTGGAACATATAGATACGGTCATTAAAGTTAACCATCTTCCAATTGTCAGCAGTAATTGTATAACCAACAGGAGTCTCATCAACCAGTGTTGTAGTACCGCTAAAGATTTTATTATTCCCTGCTGAAAATACCTTAGTGTTTCCTGCGTCGTCTCTAAATGTTTTAATTGCTCTAAGAGCCGCAGTACCCAAAGCGGTCTTGTTTGTTGTAGTAACTTCATGCCCTTTACGTGCGGCAATACGACCACGCTTGTCAATAACTGCATTATCTGCGGTCTCAGCAAACGACGGATCTTGAGCCAACGGCGAATCTTCGGTGTTAATACCTTTGAATGCCGGAGCTACAAGATTAATACTGCGTAGTTCTTGTGCCATATTAGATAGTCCTAAATACCATCTCTTCAGGATGCTTTGCCGCGTCAATAGCAATAGCGTCTGACAAGTACTGGTTAGCTATAGTAAAGTACTCAGCAGTAGAAGTACCGCCTGTTTCACCACGTTCACGAGCCAACAAAGCTACTGCTAAATGTATTACGGGTTTTTCTGGTACAAGTAAGTTAGATGCATCGCTAGACAGATCTGCTTGTCGCTTAATAACATTAAGTCTTAACGTGTAAACACCATCAGGCTGTGGACTAATAAGGAACTGGGTGTCTCCGTTAGCGTCTAAACCGTCAAAGGTATAATAAACAGGTGAACCTGCTGATGTGCTGGCAATATACAACTGCTCATTAAACCAATCTTTTGTTTGATAAGTTAAGAATGTTTTTTCTGTTGTGTTAAGAGCAGACATAATTTTTACATTATCACCGCATCCTGTGAGGGAATATTGGTTGTCATCTGCAACGGTGTTAACAATTACAGTGTCACGCAGTGCAGACCAATCAGTAGCGTCTTCTACAATAGACTTCGCATCATTAATAAAATCACCAGCCATTTTTGCATAGGTGCTTTCATTAATGCTGTTGACTTCTTCTTCACGCAAACGGCGCAATACGTTATTCATTATGTTTAAGTACGTCATTCAATCATATTCCCAAATAAACTACGACCAATTAATCCGTCAATTTCTTTAAGGTAATTTTTCTTAGGGGGTGTAATAGCTTGTTGCAACTGTACAGGTTGATAACCAATAGATGTCATGTATTCTTTAAACATTGAAGCATCTTTACCGGCTTTTCCTTCAGCACCGTCTTCACCGTCAGTACCGTCAGAACCATCAGTACCGTCAGAACCATCAGTACCATCAGTACCATCAGCACCGTCAGCACCGTCTTCACCGTCAGCACCGTCAGTACCGTCAGTACCGTCAGTACCGTCAGTACCGTCAGTACCGTCAGTACCGTCACGACCGGGATCGCCTTGTTCACCATCTCTTCCATCAGTACCGTCAGTACCGTCTTGTCCGTCAGTACCGTCAGTACCGTCTTGTCCGTCAGTACCGTCAGTACCGTCTTGTCCGTCAGTACCGGGATCACCCTGAGGACCTTGCTCGCCATCAGTACCATCAGTACCATCACGACCATCAGTACCATCTTGTCCATCAGTACCATCTTGTCCATCAGTACCGTCAGTACCGTCACGACCGGGATCTCCTTGTTCGCCGTCAGTGCCATCACGTCCATCAGTGCCATCAGTACCGTCACGACCGGGATCGCCTTGAGGACCGGGAAAGTCTGGTGTACGTGTAGGATCAAAAATAATATCGGGTTCTCTTGTAGGCACCTCTAGTCTACTGTCTTCGTCTCCTTCTCCTTCCTCAACATCAAAAACATAATTCGGATCATCTTCTAATGAACCAGTAGGATCTCCATTAATAATAATATTAGTATTTTCTTCATATTCGAGTCCAGTAACTTCTTCATACTCTCTTATAAGTTCATCGTCAGGATTCGTTATAACCCATGAGTCACGACCCGGTGTTCTTGGATTTGGAGCATATACCCACTCTCTTCCAAAAACATCGTTTACAATATCTCCTATTTCATACTCTGTATTAGGATCATAATATGTTCTATCGTCTTCAAAACCGGGATCGTTTTCTGAAGAGCCTTCTTCTGTTGTTTCTGTAGTATTAGTAGGAATAGTATTAGCTGTTTCAGCATCTGCATCGTCAACTGTGCTGTTAGCAGGGTCTACTACTACATCGCCTCCTTCTTCAGCCTGATCTGCTGTTGACTCTACTTCGTTATTTGTAGAAGTTTCTGAATCGCTGCCGCTGGATTGATCTTCTACAGGAGAAGGAATATCAATAGGCATATCAGGATCAACATCTATAAAGTCAGGATCAACTATAACAGTTTCAAATGGTTCTTCTACTAAGTCTGTCGGAGGTTCATCAAAAGGACCAACCTCGTCTTGTTGCGCTAACCATTCCTCATAACCACCAGCATCTTGTATTTCTTGAGCAACTTGTGAAAGCTCGCTACTAATAAAAGAATTACGATTTGTTTCATCCGCTAAAATTTCTGGAGGAACATCGTTAGCGCGTCCAATAATAGATGCGTAAATTTGGGCAAGAGGACTATCTCTATCTGCACCGCCTATTGTTAATTCATATTCTCCGGGTGTTCCAGCACCCATTATTTCTTCTAGCTCAGAAGAGTTTGATTGAAGATATTGTAACAAACTTTCTAAATTTACAGAGCCGTCTGGATTTATGTACCTTGGTAAATCATTAAAACCGCCATCTGACCTACCATCAGAATCGCCAGTAAAACTAAGAAGACCATCAGAGCCAACTGTAACTGGGCTACTAACTGGTGTGGGTGTTGTAGGAGGTGTTACATTAAATATTAAACCTAAAACCGGATCTAATGGTGCTGGTGCTGGGGCTGGTGCTGGTGTTGGAGTTGGAGCTGGTGCTGGAGCTGGAGCTGGAGCTGGAGCTGGAGCTGGAGCTGGAGCTGG
>Ga0222717_10004550_pt1 | contig 10190 bp, 6 predicted proteins | sample C33_18DmetaG_FD_165053 | JGI IMG/M metagenome (GOLD analysis project Ga0222717, IMG submission 165053) | Estuarine water microbial communities from San Francisco Bay, California, United States - C33_18D | ecosystem: Environmental > Aquatic > Marine > Unclassified | place: USA: California...
CCCGCGGCGCGGGTAACCAGACCAACATGCTGGAGATTGCCCGGCATCTCGTGGAGAAGGAACTCGCTGCGCGCTAGCGACTGACTTCGGGGGCGGACACGGCGGTGCGCGTGACCACTCGCCGAAGCTCGAAGCTGGAGTGCACCCCTGTTACACCCTCGATTCTGGTCAATTTCCCCAATAAAAATTGCTCATAGTGGTCCATGTCCCTCACGACCGCCTTCAGGAGGTAGTCAGCGCTTTGACCGGTCACCACACAGCAGTCAACTACCTCGGGCAGTTCTGAGACCCTCTGCTCAAAGAGGGTGAAGCGGTCGGGCGTGTGTCTGTCCATGGTCACGCTGATGTGTGCCGTGAGGTTCAGCCCCAGTTTTTTCGGATCCACCATCGCTACTTGGTGGGTAATCACACCTTCGGTGATGAGCCGTTTTACGCGTCTCGCGCAGGGGGTCGGTGATAGCCCAACTTGCTCTGCGAGCTCTAGGTTGCTGAGGCCGGCATTCGTTTGTAAAACCTGCAGAATTCGGTGATCCAATCGATCCAGTGCCGAGTGTGAATTGTTCATATATCCGCGTATCTATGGCAATATATTGCGTGAAAATAGCAAAAATGAGTGAAAAAAGCTAAAAATTATCGATTGAATGTAAAAAATAGAGATTAATGCTGATTCCCCTTGGTTACACTATGCGCCGGCTTTAAAAAGCAGGATCAGTAAAGTGACAGACATGCGCTTCGATCATCGCAAATACCGCGCGTTTCAGCCTATCCCCAAAACAGATCGTCGATGGCCTGATGCCGTTATCACACGTGCACCCCAGTGGTGTTCTGTAGATCTGCGAGATGGCAATCAGGCCTTGGTAGAGCCCATGAACGCAGCGCAAAAACTGCGCTTGTGGGAGTTACTGTTATCAATCGGATTCAAGCAGATCGAGGTCGGCTTTCCTTCTGCGTCCAGCCATGACTTCGACTTTTTGAGAAAACTGATTGAAGAGGATCGGATCCCGGCTGATGTGACGGTACAGGTGTTGACCCAGGCACGGCCCGACCTTATTGAGAAAACCTTTGCGGCGCTTGAGGGCGTGCGCCGTGCAGTAGTCCATTTTTACAACAGCACTTCAACCGTGCAGCGGGAATATGTATTCGGGCTTGATCGACAGGGTATTTGCGATATTGCCGTCAACGGGGCCCGACTGGTAAAGGAGGCGGCGCTGGCCCGCCCAGAAACTGAGTGGGTGTTTGAGTACAGCCCCGAAAGCTTTACCGGCACGGAATTGGATTTTGCCGTATCGGTGTGTGACGCCGTTAACGAGGTGCTTGTACCCACGCCCGAGCAGCCGGTTATTATTAACTTACCCGCGACGGTCGAGATGAGCACACCCAATATTTATGCCGATCAGATAGAGTGGTTTTGCGATCACGTGAAGCATCGCGAGGCGCTGATTATTTCGCTTCATACCCATAATGATCGAGGTTGTGCGGTGGCCGCGGCGGAGCTTGGCGTGATGGCGGGGGCCGATCGTGTTGAGGGGACGCTATTGGGCAACGGCGAACGAACGGGCAACATGGACATCATGACGATGGCGATGAATCTTTACAGCCAGGGTATCGATCCGACGCTTGATTTCAGTCATATGGACGAAATCTGCACGGTCGCGAGGGAGTGCACACAATTACCTCTGGACCCGCGACACCCCTACGCGGGAGAGCTCGTGTTTACTGCATTCTCTGGCAGTCATCAGGATGCGATCCACAAGTGCCTCTCTAAAAGAAGCGCCGCCGCCGCCTGGGATGTTGCCTATCTTCCGATTGATCCGGCGGATATTGGCCGCACCTATCAGGAGGTCATCCGAATAAACAGCCAGTCGGGGAAGGGTGGTGTTGCTCACGTCCTAAGACGTGATCACGGTCTCGAATTACCGCGTTGGTTGCAGGTGGACTTCAGCAGCGCCGTTCAGGGGCTCGCTGAGGATAGCGAATCCGAGGTGTCGTCCGATGATATTTATGCGCTGTTTGGTGATACCTATTTGAGCACCTCCGAACGATGGCAACTCGGCGACTATCAATTGTCCCGACAGGGCGGCTCCGACGGCCTGGAGGTGATCCTGCATGGCCCCGATGGTGATATCGCGCTCTCTGGACGTGGCAACGGTGTAGTCGACGCCTTTGTGCAGGCGATGGAGGCGTTTACCGAGCGACATATTGTTGTGGTGGAATATTCTGAGCACACGTTGGGACAAAGTGCTGACGCGGAGGCGGTGTGTTACGTGCAGCTCAATATCGATGGAGAACGTCCCTGCGGCGTCGGTCGCAGCCACGATATCGTTCAGGCTTCTCTGGCAGCTATTCTCTCGGCACTCGATGGACGGGGTTTGGTGTTATCCCGGGCCGCTTGAGGCGTAGTTTAGCCAGCCGGATGAACACGCGGCGGATTTTGTGTCCGGTGCCGGCTGCTCGACAAAGACGTATGCCCGCCACCCGCCGCGCATTATTAGGGTGCATGCTGTTCGTCGCGATTTTGTCTGGTTGCTCCGCAACACAGTTTATTTATAACCGCGTAGACATTCTTATTCGCTGGTATCTCGATGATTATGTCGCGCTGGATCGCGATCAGCAGACGAGATTTACCGCACGCTTGGATGTACTGCTTGAGTGGCACCGGCTGGAGGAATTGCCGGTCTATGCCGTGCTGCTTGATGATGCGCTGGTGATTCTCGACAACGGCGTGTCACTTGATGCGACACGTGCCATGGCAGCGCGCATTGAGTCCGCCGCAATCCGTTTGCAGGATCGATTTCTCGGACTTTTGCTAAGCACGGGTGAAGACCTCACCCCAGCGCAGCGTGCGGGTTTTATCGAGACATTGCTGGCAAAGCAGGAAGAGCTGGAGGCTGAGCGACTGGCCCGCGATGATGGGGAGTATCGCGATGATCTTGAAGCGCGGTTTGATAAGCAGCTCCGACGCTATCTTGGCCCACTGACGGATGAACAAGCATCACGCCTTGAGCAGGGTGTGGCGGCAATGACGCGACTGGATCATTACTGGTTGCAGGACCGTCGGGTTTGGATCGCGCTGCTGTCGGAGATTTTGTTGAGCGACGAGCCCGACTGGGCCGACCAGGTGCGGGCGCTGATCGCGGGTCGTGACGAGGCGCTGTTACCTGATTATCGCGAGGGTATCGATCACAATGGGGAGGTGATTCTCCAGCTGTCGCGGGATGTGCTGCTGTTGCGCTCGGACAAACAGGACAAAAAGCTCAGGGTGCGCTTGACCGCGTTACGAGACGATCTGGCGGCGCTGTCTGAGGCTTGAGTTAGGTTTACCCCGCAATCAATGCTTGATCACGAATGGCGCCTTTATCAGCACTGGTCACCATGCTCGCATACACCTTCAATGCTGTTGACACCTGTCGCGGGCGCGGAGCTTCGGGCTGCCAGGGGCGGGCGTGACTATTCATTGCCTCGCGCCGACTCGCGAGCGTCGCTTCGTCGACCAAAATGTTGATGCGCCTGGCCGGGATGTCAATTTCTATCATATCGCCGGGCTCGATCAATCCAATGGCGCCCCCGGCCGCAGCTTCTGGCGAGACATGCCCAATTGATAGCCCCGATGTGCCGCCCGAGAACCGGCCGTCGGTAATCAGCGCGCAGGCTTTTCCCAGTCCCTTTGATTTGAGGTAACTGGTGGGGTAGAGCATTTCCTGCATGCCGGGCCCGCCGCGGGGTCCTTCGTAGCGCACAATAACGACGTCACCTGCTTTTACCCGGTCCTCGAGGATATCTGCCACCGCTGCTTCCTGGCTTTCGCAGACGTGCGCGGGTCCTGTGAACTGCAACGAATCCTCGTCAACGCCTGCGGTTTTGACGACGCATCCTGATTCGGCGAGGTTGCCAAACAGCACCGCCAGCCCCCCCTCTTCGGAGTAGGCGTGCGCGCGCGACCGGATACACCCTTGCTCCCGGTCAGTGTCGAGGGTGGGCCAGCGCACATTTTGGCTGAATGCTTGCTGGGTCGGGATCCCCGCCGGGCCTGCCGCAAAGAGCGTTTTTACTTCTTCAGAGTCAGTTTGCATAATGTCCCAGAGCGCAAGCGCTTCGCCGAGGCTCGCGCTGTGGACGGTCGGCAAGTCGAGATGTAGCAGTTCACTGCGTGCCAGTTCACCCAGAATTGCCATGACGCCGCCGGCGCGATGGACATCTTCCATGTGGTAGAGCGGGGTGCTGGGGGCAACCTTGCATAATTGCGGCACTTTGCGGGAAAGCTGGTCAATCGCGGCCATACCAAAATCCACGCCAGCCTCTTGCGCGGCAGCCAACAAGTGCAGAATCGTGTTGGTTGAGCCACCCATCGCAATATCAAGACACATGGCATTTTCGAAGGCGCGACGGTTTGCAATCTCGCGAGGTAAGGCGGTGGCATCGTCCTGTTCGTACCAGCGCTTTGCCAGCTCGACGATCAGGCGCCCCGCGCGGAGGAACAGTTGCTCCCGATCGGCGTGGGTGGCCAGCAACGATCCGTTACCGGGCAGGCTCAGGCCCAGCGCCTCCGTGAGGCAGTTCATTGAGTTGGCGGTAAACATGCCCGAGCATGAACCGCAGGTAGGGCAGGCCGAGCGCTCATAGGCCTCGACGGTTGCATCGTCAGCACTGCTGTCGGCGGCAATTACCATGGCATCGACCAGGTCAAGCTTGTGCTCAGAGAGGGCTGTTTTGCCTGCCTCCATTGGCCCCCCAGACACAAAGACCACTGGAATATTGAGCCGCATGGCGGCGTTGAGCATTCCCGGCGTGATCTTGTCGCAATTGGATATACAGACCATTGCGTCGGCACAGTGAGCATTGACCATGTACTCAACCGAGTCGGCAATCAGGTCGCGGGAGGGCAGACTGTAGAGCATCCCGTCGTGGCCCATGGCAATACCATCATCTACCGCAATGGTATTGAATTCCTTGGCGACACCGCCTGCGGCTTCGATCTCCCTTGCTACTAACTGCCCCAAGTCCTTGAGGTGCACATGACCCGGTACAAACTGGGTGAAGGAGTTAACTACGGCAATGATGGGTTTTTCAAAATCGCTGTCCTGCATACCCGTTGCACGCCAGAGCGCGCGGGCGCCGGCCATATTGCGTCCAGCGGTAGAGGTACGGGATCGATATTGTGGCATCGAAATCTCCGAGCGGTAAGATAGAAGGGGCGCTAGCTTAACACTGGCCGGACTTCAGGGTGAGACAGGCCTCACCAGCACCGAGGCGTTGCGTTGCCAGTTGTACATACGCTGCTTTTCCTCCGGTAATTGATCTTGAGAACCCGTCGCGAAGCCCTGTTCGAAAAACCAGTGGGTACTTTGGGTCGTTAGCGCGAAAACATGGGTCAGTGCCTGTGCGCTGGCGCGAGCCAGCAACTCTCGCAACAACTGCTCTGCGCGGCCGGTACCGCGGTAATCTGCATGGGTCGCGACACAGGCGATCTCGCCGACTTTTGCTTCTTCATAGGGGTACAGTGCGGCGCAGGCGATTATGCGGCCATCGCGTTCCAGAATGACAAAATGGTGTATCTCTTCTTCTAGTCTCTCGCGGGAGCGTTTCAACAGTGCGCCACTGTCCTCCAATGGCCGAATCAGTTCAACAATACCGGCAATATCGTCGATATCGGCGGGCCGCGCCTGCTCATAGGGATTTTGGGCAATCAGCGTGCCGGCACCATCGTGGGTAAAAAGCTCTTCCAGTAGCGCTCCCTCTCTTTCAAAGCTGATCAGGTGGCAGCGTTTCACGCCATTGCTACAGGCACGACAGGCGGTGTCGCGCAGGCGAGTTTGCTCGGGGTCGGTGATGTCTAGTTGCCCCGCATCGGCCACGGTGGACTGTCTGATCAAACCGCCGTCGTCATTTTTGAGCCCTGGCTGTCGGTCGAGAAAAATCAGCTTGTCGGCGCCGAGAGTCACCGCCACCGCCTCAGCGATGTCGCTGGCGCTGACACTGAATAGTTCACCCGCCGGCGAATAGCCCAAGGGGGAGACGAGCGCAATAGCATCCTGCTCCAGGATTGCGCGGATCGCCTGAGCGTCAACACGACGTACCTTGCCACTGTACAGATAATCGACGCCTTCATGAATGCCCAATGGCTTAGCGGTCACGATATTGCCGCTCATCACCCGCAGTCTTGCTCCGCGCAACGGGGTATTGGGGAGACCCATCGAAATCAGACGTTCGAGTTTGAGGCGTTGTTGTGACGCAATCTCGCTGGCCAATGCGAGGGTTGCCTCGTCCGTCACCCGAATACCCTTACGAAATGTATCGGGCTGACCTCTTGCCTTCAGGGATGCATCGATAGCGCTGCGAGTCGCATGAACCAAGACCAACCTGACCCCCAGCGAGTGGAGTAACGCCAGATCATGGATAAGCGTTGTCAGTGTCGGCGCATCCAGACACCCGTTGCCCAGATAAACCACAAACGTGCCGCCACGGTGCGCCTTAATATATGGCGCCGTGTATCGAAACCACGCGATATTGTTCTGGGTGGAAGTCATTTTATGGCGCGTACTCTCTCGGTAAGGCCGATCCACGGGTGGAGCGGCTCGAGGAGGACGCATCCTACCTGAGTGACCACCGCGCAAGAAAGGTAAAAAATCGCAGTGGTGGTAGCCATTGATCCGTGTGGCGGGCAGGGCGCGTTGCCGATACGCTGGGCGTCACTCGTTCAAGGGACGGTGCATGAGATTCGAAAATCGGCCATTTGCCGAGGGGCTGACCAAGGCTGCTGACGAAGCGCGTGTGCGCTTGATTGCGCGCATTGGTGAGCCCGGCTATGCCTTGCTGTATGACCGGGTGAACGATACAGAGCAACAACCCGTCTTTGAAAGGCTGATGGCTAGCAGCGAGTTTTTTGTCGAGCTGGTGGCGCGCCACTGCGACTGGCTAGTGGCCGCACTGGAGGAGGGTAGCTTGCTGTGTGCAGCCCCTGAGCAGCCTGCCGAGTTGGATCAAATGCTCGAATCGATGATGGGTGCGTCGGCCAGTGAAGCTGAGTGGATGTGGGTGCTGCGAATTTTCCGCAACCAGCAACTGCTCCGTATTCTGTGGCAGGACGCCGCATCTATCAGCACCATCGAGGCGGCGTTTTTAAGGTTGAGTCGATTAGCTGACTGTTGCATTCGTTTTGCCGTCCGCTGTGCACAGAGAGCGCTTTCGCCAAAATTTGGTGAGCCTATGGGCGGCGAGTCGAATGAGGTGCAGTCCTTGGTCGTACTCGCCATGGGTAAGCTCGGCGGTCAGGAGCTGAATTTTTCTTCTGATATTGATTTGATCTTCGCCTACCCGGAGCCCGGAACGACTCAGGGTGGGCAGCAGTGCCTCGATAACCAAACCTACTTCACCCGGCTCGGGCAGATGGTCATTCGACTGCTTGATGCGGTGACCGAGGACGGCTTTGTGTTTCGTGTCGACATGCGACTCCGACCCTATGGTGACAGTGGTGCGTTGGTAGGTTCTTTCAGTGCCCTTGAGCTTTACTATCAAGAGCAGGGCCGGGAGTGGGAACGTTACGCCATGATCAAGGCGCGACCTGTGACCGGGGATCCCGCCGCCCAGCAAAGCCTGATGAGTATGCTGAACGGGTTCATCTATCGCCGCTATACCGATTTTTCTGTGATTGCCGCCTTAAGAGAAATGAAAACGATGATGCGAGCGGAAGTCACTCGCCTCGGAGTAACGCGGGATCTCAAGCGCGGCGCGGGTGGCATTCGTGAGATAGAGTTCATTGCCCAGAGTCTTCAATTGATCCACGGTGGCCGCATGCCCGAGCTCCAGTGCACGCCTTTGCTGACGGCGCTGGAGCGGCTATCCAGCACCGGAGTACTGCCGCCGGATCAGGCGGAATTATTGGCCGACCAATACCGCCTGGCCCGTCGTCTGGAGCACGCGCTGCAGGCGATGCAGGATCGACAAACCCAGGTGCTCCCCGACGAGCAACGACCTCAGGAACAGCTGGCGCTGCTTGTGGGCTTCACTGATTGGGCCGAGTTGGAGGGGGAATGGGCCTCGGCACGCGAAGCTGTCGCTGCGGCGTTCAATGCGCTGATTGCTGATCCGCGTGATCCGAGCACATCAGAATCTCCCCCGGATGCGGTCGTTTTTGCAGCGCTGGATGAGGCTCAACTAGAAGCCTTTGGTTACCAACAGTCAGAAGCCACGTGGACGACCGTGGCGCAGTTTCTCGACACGGCTTGGGTATCGTCACTGCAAGGGGAGGGGCGTCTTCGTTTAGAGACCTTTCTCCCAATTCTGTGCGAAGCCGCAGCCCGCGAACCAGCGCCGGATCTTGCGCTGACGCGTGCCTTACCCTTTGTGCGCGCGGTATGTCGCCGCAGCGCTTATCTACTGTTGCTGCAAGAGAATCCACGTGCACTGGCGCACTTGTTAACGCTGGTCGCCTCAAGCGAGTGGATAGCGGAGAAGCTGGCTGCGCGCCCCGAATTGGTTGATGAGCTACTGCATGAGGCCACGCTTTATAGCGCGCCCTCTCGCGACGAGCTGCACTCGCTGGTCCGACAGCAGCTTCTGCGCATTCCAGAGGAAGACCTCGAAGCACAGATGAATGCCCTGAGTCGGATCAAAGACGGCGTCGTGCTGCGGGTGGCCGCGAGCGAACTTTCCGGCACGTTGCCGATTATGAAGGTGAGTGACAATCTGAGTTTTCTGGCAGAGGCCATGGTCGAGCACGCTCTGGTGGTGGCGCGAGCTGAACTGGTCAAGCGGTTTGGTGAGCCAGAAGGGGATAGGGCAGGGTTAGCCGTGATGGCCTACGGCAAGTTGGGCGGAATCGAACTGAGCTACGGCTCGGATCTCGATCTGGTTTTTGTGTTCGACGGTGCCGATGGCCAAACGGCCGGGCCCAAAATTATTGATAACGCGCTTTTCTACATCCGTCTTGCCCAGCGAGTAGTGCATGTTTTATCGGCGCAGACCCTGTCGGGAAAGCTCTACGAGATCGATTTGCGTCTCCGGCCCGATGGAGATTCCGGGTTGGTTGCCACCACGTTATCGGCGTTGAGGCGCTATCAGTTGGAGTCGGCATGGACCTGGGAGCATCAGGCGTTGGTCAGAAGCCGCACAGTAGCCGGTGATAGTTCATTAAAAAAATCTCTGGAGACGTTAAGGCGCGAGGTCCTGGCGTTACCCAGAAATCATGCGGATTTGGCCAGAGACGTCTGTGACATGCGCGGGAAAATGCGCGCAGAGCACGAGGCCCTATCGCAGCCCTCGGCACACGCACGCCTTAAGTTTGATGCGGGCGGTATTGTCGATATTGAATTTGTGGTGCAATACCTCGTTCTGGCGCATGCGCATCAGCACCCGGCTCTGGCGGATTGGTCCGATGTCATTCGATTGCTTGAGACGCTGGAGAAACTGGGGCTGGTAGCGGGCGCTGAAGCAGACACACTGTCACGGGCTTATCTCAGTTATCGTGGTGCTGTGCATCGGCTGGCGCTCCGAGGGACGATTTCAGAAGCGGGGGAGGCGCCAGATAGACATTGGCAAAGCCAAGTCATAGCGGCAACAGAAGCCTTATTGCCAGGCCTTCAAGCAAGGTAGAATTCGCCCACTTTACGTAAACGATCAAGACAGACGCTGCAAAGGAATCCACATGGATCTCTCTAAACTTTCTGGACACATTTGGCTCGATGGCGAAATGGTGCCCTGGCAAGAAGCCCGGGTTCATGTTCTCACTCACACGTTTCACTACGGACTTGGGGTCTTCGAGGGGGTCCGCGCCTATCAGACACCCGATGGCCCCTGCATTTTCCGTCTCGAGGACCATACTGACCGCCTTTTTCGGTCTGCCCATATTCTGAGGATGGACATGCCTTTCGATAAGGAGACTATGAATGCCGCACAGCGCGCGGTCGTTCGCGAAAATGGGCTTGATGAAGCGTATATCCGGCCTATGTGTTTTCTTGGTTCTGAGGGGATGGGATTACGCGCCGATAATTTGAAAACCCATGTCATGGTGGCGTCATGGCCCTGGCCGTCTTATATGGACCCTGAAGCGAGAGACCGCGGTATTCGCGTTGCCACGTCGAGCTATACCCGTCATCACGTCAACATCACCATGTGCAAGGCCAAAGCCAACGGCAATTACATCAATTCTATTCTTGCCCTGCGGGAGGCCATGGATGCTGGGTTTGAGGAGGCGT
>Ga0222717_10004552_pt1 | contig 10186 bp, 11 predicted proteins | sample C33_18DmetaG_FD_165053 | JGI IMG/M metagenome (GOLD analysis project Ga0222717, IMG submission 165053) | Estuarine water microbial communities from San Francisco Bay, California, United States - C33_18D | ecosystem: Environmental > Aquatic > Marine > Unclassified | place: USA: California...
TTGATTCAGACCTTGTTGGTGCTATCAATGAACTAGAAACAGAGATAAACACTCTTCAAGGACAAGTGATTCAGCTTGACTCTGATACTGGAGCGTTGCAGCTTGGAGACCTTTCTTTACTACATACTACTGCTAAAGACACTCTTGTTAATGCTATTAATGAATTAGACAACAGAATAGACTCTGATGCAGACTTTAGAAATAAAGTAAGTGCTACAGATGCTGGTGGAGATGGTTCATTTGCTTACAATCAATCAACTGGTGTATTTACATATACAGGACCAAGTGCTGCTGAAACTCAAGCGCATTTTAGTGCTGGTACTAATACTACCTACTCTGCTGGATCGTTTAGTGTGTCTACTGATACTATTAGAGGTAAGATTAGCGTATCTGATACAGGCGGTGATGGGTCGTTAGCTTATAGTAGTTCCACAGGAGTCTTAACATATACAGGACCTTCTGCAGCTGATACAAGAGCACACTTCTCTGGTGGTAATGAAATTACTATCACAAGCGGTTCAATTGCTCATGATGATATTACAAGAACAGACACTACCTCAACTACAAGCGCTACATATGGAGGTACCTTTGATTTTGTTTCAAGTATTACTTCAAATGCTAGAGGTCACATAACAGCGGTGGATACTGAAACAGTTACATTGCCAGCTATATATAGTCATCCAAACCACTCCGGTGACGTCACATCTTCTGGAGATGGTGCTACAACAATTGCTAACAATGCTGTTACTCAAGATAAGATGGCTGATGATGCTGTTGGATCGGCAGAATTAAAAAGTGTTGTTTCTTTAGTAATATATAACAGTGCAGGCACAGCAGTAAAAACATTGTATGGTGCAGGAAGTTAAATAGATGGCTGTAAGAACCCCACTTATACTTGATGGGTCGAACAACCTCATTGAGATGACAACAGCTCAGATAAATGCTGTTAAAGATAGGTGCAGATACTTGTATGGCGCTAGTCCATCTGTAACTCTGTCTCGCGTTTCATCAAGTGGTAATCTAGGTAGTATTTCTGATACTCGTAAAAAAGCTGGAGCGAGTATTACAAGAACAGATCGTTTCGCGACAGAAGCTGAGACAGGTGAACCTGGTACAGTTACAGTTAATCACGCTAAAATATCAGAATCAAGATCAAACACATCTGCTAGTGCAGATACCAACAGTATTGCTTTTCCTGTATATCAAACGAATAGTGATATTCGATCTATGACATTAACGGATATCTACGATACTTTTATATATCCAGCAGTAGATACTATCACGAGTGCAGTAGGTCAGCCAGGTACATATCGTATTCATACAGGAACATCATTAAGTGGATACTCAGCAGTAAGCACATCAACGGTTTATAGCGATACAAGAGCAAATACAGGTGCTTACTCCTCAAGTGGTATAACAGAAGCAGTAGATCAACCTACCACTATTAATAATTATTACCTTTTAAAAGCTAATAACATTTCTGCTCCTTCTATGGAGAAGATGTTATTTATTAGAAACGCAGATAAAAATTTAGAGCAATACACACAAGCAGAAATGGATGCTTGGTTACAGAACAGTATAAGACACGCTGCTGCAGAAATAAACGGATCTAAAATATCGTATAACATTAATGGCAGCGGTATAAATTTAGGAACAGGTATGGCAAACACTATTCTTAACGGGTCTGGTAATTATCAAACTCGGTTTGTTAATGCTAATGATTATCGCGCTCAAGAATTCCCTAATGGATCAGCTGTAACAGCCGCAACTTATAGACTTAGAATGAATCAGGTATAAACATGACAATACACAATTTAGAAATAAAAAATGCTTATTTTACAAACAATGAACGTACAGATATTGAAGTGCTACTTGTTGCTGAAGAATCTACTGAGGATAATCTAGTTCTTATTCCTTATAACATTGAAGCTAAAGCTGGAGATGTTGACTATGAATGGTTAATAAGTAAAGTGGATATTGATATAATTCATGAAAACACTTTTAATACAAGGCGTAAAGAGAGAGAAGATTTCGAAGCAGCAATAAAAGATATTGCTGCTAAAGAAGGTTTAATCTTTGCAAATTTAAATCAAGAAGAAGTGTTTGACTCTATTATAGATACTATACAAACAGAAATAGATGATGAAAGCCTATTCAAATTTAAACTTAAAGTGTTTGATATTGAGACTGTAAAGGCTTGTAAAGACAGGAGCGTAAAAGCAGAAATCCGTAAAGCTAAATCAATACCAGAAGTGATTGCTGCATTTTCTAAAATATAAATGATTAATATAATATGTGTTAAGTGGGGTACGAAGTACGATACTTATGTTGAAAAATTAAAAACACAAATAGAGAATAACTGTACTTTAGACTATAAGTTCTTCTGCTTAACAGATAATCCTAAAGAATCTTATGATATACAACTACCTACAACGTGGGATCATTTATATGATCCGACGCGTGGTAAGTTTTGGGCTTATCGTAAGTGTTATATGTTTAATGAAGATCTATTCTCTGAACTAGATGGGGATCAATTTTTATATCTAGATCAAGATGTTTTAATACATAACAATATTGATCATCTCTTTGATATGGACATGTCAAAGCCTTCCATAGTTAGAGGTTGGTGGAATGATATAAACAACTGTAAAAAGAATTTTGGTAAACTTAAATCAACTCCTCTAAATTCCTCAATGATAAGATGGAATCGAGGTCAAATGAAACCTGTGTTTGATCATATTAATAAAAACAAAGAATATATCTTCTTTACTCACTCAACAATTGATAACTATTTTAACCATCACTGGTATGATATATACAACGAGGATAAAGGCTTCCTAAAAGGTTTTGAAAAGGGAATAGTATACTCTTGGTATAAAGGTAATATTTTCCCTGAAGATATGGAGTTAAACAAGTTAAGGTATGATCACTTACTTTGCTTATTTAATAACTCTCACTCCGTAAGATCAGGTATTGTTGAGGAAGAGCATATGTATCAAATTGATGAGATAAAAAAATTATGGAATACTTAAAATATAACCCTAGTTTAAGCAATAACTGGAGTAGAGCTCAAAATTATGTATTTAAACATACACCATGGGCTGCAAATAGAGTAGTTGATTCATTAACTACATCTCAGCTACAAAGTAAACTGTGGTTAGGTACAGAGATTAATAACCTAGATATTAAATTTAATAATGTTATGGTGTTAGGAGGATGGTATTGTCATGCTCTTGCAGAGATTCTTATCGGTAATTTAGATGTAGACTTTGTTTGTAATTATGATATTGATCCAGACGTTCAGTCAATGAGTTACAAGTTTAATAAACGATATAAAGATACAGGTAACTTTAAAGTGTCTAGACGTAATCTCTTTATAAAATCTATGGATAATGATCAGCAGAATAAAGGACCTGTTGATTTAGTTATTAACCCATCATGTGAGCATATGTGGCATATGAAACATATCAGAGACAAGCACTTTGATATTAGTCATAACGGACCAATATATGCGCTACAATCTACTGATGAAGAAAAGTATGATGATCATATTAACTGTGTTTCAGGTCCAGATGAATTAGCAGATCAGGCTGAAATGATAAACATTTATTATAGTGGTACAAAAATATTAGATAGTGGTATGAAACGGTTTATGGTAATAGGAAGATGATGTATACAACTAAAAGATTAATAAACTGTCATATAGAGTTGTCCAACTTTTGTAATGCAGCATGCTCAATGTGTGGTAGACATAATATTAGTAATAAAGCTCCATATGAAATGAAAATTAGAAAGGATGTAGACACTAGCCAACTAAGTCTTAGTATGATCAAAAAAATATTTGATGATAAGTTTTTTAATACATTTAATTTAGGAACTTTTAATATGTGTGGTAATAGAGGAGACCCTATCACTGCTAAGCAACTATTTGAGATATGTCAGTATATTATAGAGAAGAGTCCAGAGACAGTCCTTACTATGGCTACTAACGGAGGTCTTAGAACTAAGTCGTACTGGGCTAAATTAGGAAAAGTGTTTGCAAAAGCAGCTAATGGATCTAAGGTTACATTTGGAGTTGATGGATTAAAAGATACTAATCATATCTATAGACAGAGAGTTAACTTTGATAAAGTTATGGAGAACGCTCAAGCGTTTATAGATAATGGAGGAAACGCTAGATGGCAGTTTTTAATATTTAAGCATAACGAACATCAACTTGAAGAGGCATATGAGCTTTCTCAAAAAATGGGATTTAATAAATTTATAACTATACACACTCCTCGTTTTGCTCATACTCAAAAAGAAGATGGTAAAAAACGTTTTAGGTTTCAAAATGAAGATTTTATATTAGAGACTGCTGATCCAGATTTTAGTAAAAAAACTATTGCTAAAAAATTTATTGATTCAGAAGAACAAGAAGGTGTAAAATGTAAAGCAAGTAATAACAATGAATTCTATATAGATAATAAAGGAAGGTTGTTACCATGCTGTTGGATAGGAAACTCTTTAGATCACATGGAAGGTATATACAACTATACTTTACGTGATAGGATTATGAATTTTTATGATGTTGAAGAGATGGATGTTGTTAAAAATGATTTAACCGATTCTTTAATTAACAGTGAATTTATTAATAAAATAGTTCCTATGTCTTGGAATAACCTAGGAAAGGACTGTGCATCACATACATGTAAGAATTTTTGTGGAAAGAAACATAATTTAAGGAAAGAGACCATTGAGTATACTAAACGACAAAGTTAATTATATTAAGCAGTATTTTATAGACAATGACTTATTCTATTTAGAACATGTTCATAAGTTTCCTAAGGAATCTATTGATGAAGTTCAACAGGTGTTTGAGGAAGGATACTTTGTAAGGCATAGAGGAAGCGATTCTCAAGGCTGGTGCTCTTCTACTTTATATGGGTTTGCTGATTACTATCACACTATGGGTCCTACTGGATATGGTATGGTGGATGATGAAACTACTAAATGGAACTGGACTGAGATTGCAGAAATAGCACCTAGAACAAAAGAGTTTCTTATGGATTGTTATGATATGTCTAAGATGCGTAGAGCTAGGTTTATGTTATTAGAACCAGGAGGGTATATCACTGCTCATAGTGATGGTGTTTATACAGGAGCTAAAAAACATCCTAATGGTGACCCATACACAGAAGAAAATCCTCGTAGAAGTATTATGTCAGCTATAAACGTTTGCCTTACTCAACCTAAAGAATGTTATTTAAGACGTGCTGATAACTTACAAGAAATTCCATTTGAACCTACAAAGCAATTCTTTTATGATAATGGTCCAAAACATGAAGCTAGAAATGATTCTACCGAGAATAGGTTTCATTTTATTATACATGGGTATCATACTAATAAAACAAAGGAACATTTTATAGAAAGTTTTGAGAGAGATTATGGTCCAATCGAATTACCTAACAGCAAATGATCTCTTTAATACGCTGTTATTTAATAGACCTGTAAAAGAATCTCTCAAACATTTAGCCTTTATTATATTAGAAAATGATAAGATACCTTGGACTTGGTATAAAGAGAAAATGGCTTCTTACCTCTATTGGAATATGCAAGGAGGAGTAACAGGAGCTGGATCTGGTCATAATATCTACTTCTGTAAAGACTTAGATACAGCATTAGAGCAAGCTAAACTAAACGGTCATACTCATGCTATGGTGTGTACTATAGGTATGGTATTATCAGGATTTGGTAATCAGACTACAGTTAAAACTCCTATACAAAACTTTTATGAATTCTCAGAGTCTGATGAGTTTATGAGAGCTCATATAATAGCTCATCCTAATAAACCAGCTACGATACATACTCAGCATTTAGAAATAAACCTCGCTAAATGGAATGGTAAATCTATTACTAAACTAGGTGCTGACTACTCACGAAGTGATGAAAATATTCATGATGATTATACACCTCTATGGATTGAAACTGGTCAACACCCTACAATTAATAACTTTAATAAAGAACAGAGAAGTCAGAAATGGTTTACTTACCCTCATAGAGACTATGAGCATCATGAAAATATAGTATACAATTATATAAAGAATAATAAAACTGTTGATATACTAGAAAACCATACGTCTAGTAAAATTATCATAGATCAACTTACAAGAAAACGTAAACGCTTTTATTATGAGAATAATGAAGCATTACCAAAGGATATAGAAGGTAAGTATGATGTTATAATAGCTCCTACCGCAGGTCTTATCCCAGAGTGGTTATATAAAGAATATGGACATAGAGACACTGAAGTAATTATATTTGATTATGATCAAGTCTTTTTAGATGTAAAGCAAAGAATTATTGACTTAGGTTTCGTAGGAGAAGATTTATTAATGTATATGGATCATCTTTCTACTGTTTATTCTAAAGATGAATACATTTTTTCTTCTAGTAGAACTCCAAATCAAATGCATGCGTTTAAATCTAATAAAGATATAACTGATAATGCTATTAATATGATAGATAATTTAGCTTCAGGTAAGTATGAGATGAAGTTGGTTAATATGTTAGTTGATGATTTAGATTGGCTTCCAAGTCGAATTGCAGGCAAGAGGACTCTGTGCTATGTAAGTAATATATTTACATATTATGCCACATGGCTACTATTTGATGCTAAGCATATCATAAGTCAATATAATAATTTAAACAAGCAACTATCTGCTTCTTCAGAGTATAAACTTATTGGAAGATCTTGGAGATGAGCTGGTATTGTCCTCTACCATATAATTCCTTATCAAATGAGCCATTAGGTAAGTATGCGCTGTGTTGTGAATCTCAACCTTCACCTCATCACTGCAATGATATGACTATATCTCAGTTTAAAAATTCTGAGTATATGAGAAAGGTAAGAGAGGGGTTTAAACGAGAAAATCCATTAGAAGTGCCTGAAATAGCTTCAGCATGCTATCAATGTAAATTAAAAGAAACTCAAGGAGCCATATCTAAAAGACAGAGAGAGAATAAAGAACTTATAATCAAACGTTTTATAGAGTTAAAGCTTATAGGTAATATATGTAATTACGCTTGTTTAATGTGCTCACCAAATTCTTCTTCTAAAATTGCAGAAGAGCAAGGAGTATTACTACCCAAATATTTTAACCATTCTGATGAATGGTGGGATGATTTTAAAGAGGTTTCAAAAGAATATAATTATTTTAAATTTTCTGGTGGAGAGCCTTTTATGTCACCTACTACTAAAAAAATAATTAATATTTTAATAAACAGTGGTAGATCACAAGATATAGAATTACAATTTAATACAAACGGTAGTGCGTCAAAGGTAGTGTTGCAAAGATTATTAAAAAATTTTAAAACCGTAAAGATATGTTTTTCTATAGACGCGTGGGGAGAAAGGAACTCTTTTATACGTAAGCACAGTAGTTGGGATTTTACTGAAGATAGAATCTGGGACTATCTTACTCTACTGGTAGGTAATAAAAATATGACAATATCTATACACCCATGTGTATCAATATTAAATATCGGATATCTATATGAGTTTGAAAATGTTATTAACCAATTTAAATTTACAGACAGATTTAATTTTTCAGTGTCAAATACATTAGCATATCCTCGCTATTATAATGCTGCATATTTACCTCAATCTATTAAACAAGTTTATCTAGAAAACAACTCAGAGTTTTTAAATAGTGATCTTTGCGATGCTTCTAACTCTGTAATATCATTATTAGAAGCAGACGGAGAAGACCTGTCTAGATTTAAAGAAGGTATATCTCACATACCTAACTATAAAAAATGGTATCCAGAGTTTATAGCTTATGCATGAATCAGGGTGTACGTTTAGTGTAGAAGGAGATATGTTTGTTAAACATCTACAGTGGGATATAGCAGATGATTGGTTTTCTACCTATAAGAAACTTAGAGAGTTTGAACCTAGATTAGTAGAAGTGTATGGATACACAGACAGAAAAATATATATGCAGCATATAGTTGGTAATACTTTGCTTGATTCTATGTCAGTTCACTCTTATCTTGAAGCTTGCGACATAATGAAAAGTATAGGGCTATTTTGCTTACATAATAATATAACCTTTATTAATCACGCAACACAGCTAAGAAACTTTATGGTTGAAACGGGCACTAATAAAGTTTATATGATTGACGTCGATTCATTTCACCATTACTAGGATTAACATGAGTAAAGATACATACTGCGATGCATTATTTAACGAAGTCTATACTAACCCTAATGGTAACTATAGATTTTGTTGTCATGCTAAAATGGTACCAGCTAAACATGCTATGAATTCTAAAACTCATACTCCTTTTGAATGGTTTAAATCTGACTATATGGAAGAAGTGCGTAATGATGTGTTGCAAGGGGTAAAAAATTCTGCATGTGAAAGATGTTGGAAAATGGAAGAAAATGGTGGTGAATCATTTCGTACTATGAGGTATAATCAACACACCTATACAGATATTACAGATGTTAAGTTAAATCTTGCATTAAGTAATGCTTGTAATCTATCTTGTTATATGTGCGGACCTGAGAATTCTACCACTAAGTATAAAGAAATGGTAGAGATATTTGGTAAAAATTCATCTCAAACTGGAGGTAAGGATGGTTTAGGGTTTGCACTTAAAAGAGATAATTACAAGAGATTAAAAAAGGATATATTAGATCATATAACCCATGTTAAGTCAATAAACCTCATAGGAGGTGAGCCTATGATGATTCCAGAAGTTTGGGACTTACTAGACTCTATAGACAATGTAGATGCAAAGAATATAGAGTTATGTTGGATTACTAATATGACTAAGGTAGGATATAAGAACTACAGCCTAGAAGATGTTATAGAAAAGTTTAAAAAGGTATCCTTTAATGTTTCTTGTGATCACTATGGAATAAAAGAATCATGGATTAGATATCCTATAGATATACAATCTTTTGAAAGCAATTTAAGAAAGTATAAAAGATATATCTCCCAGATTCAAGTCACAGTGGGTATGCTTAATGCTACTGATCTTATTGAGATAAGAGATTATTATAACTCTAATTTTAACCTTAAAGTAGATTTTACTAATCTAGTGTCCGGATCTAATGTAAGTTTAATTAACTTTCCTAAAGAACATAAACAGTTATTAATTGATAAGTATAAAGGTGATGATGATTTTAATTTAGTAGTAGAGTCTTTAAAATCTAGTTTAAATAATGATAGTAAAGAAGCGTATATAAAGAACATAAACTTCTGTCAAAGATTATCTGATCATAGACAGTTTCAGTTTAAAGATATTTGGAAGAACATACCGTTATGAAGATAGTAGCAGTAAGAATTGGTGATAGGTACGGACCTGAGTATGAGACTTACTTAGAAGCAAAATTACCTGAACATGAATTTATTTGGGTAAGAGATCCTATTAGACCAGATGTTACTCTCCAATGGAATAAGATGTATGGTATGTCATTAGATATTGATGAACCTATATGTGTCATGGATATTGATATTATACTTGAAAATGACTATCAGAAAGTGTTTGATTATCCTATCGAACGCGGTCAATTTTTAGCAATGCCAGGTTGGTGGAGAGATAGTAATCCTGAGTTTAAAATTAATGGTGGCTTTTTTAAGTACTATCCTAGAGATTGTAAATACATTTATGATAAGTTTATGTCTAATGTGGATTATTGGCAGCAGTATTATATAAACAATGGAGTAACTAAAGGCCCAGTAAATGGTGAACAATACTTTGTAGAAGAGAGTGTTAGAGAACGTTTAGATTTAAAGTTATTACCTAATGCCTGGTTTACTCGCTGGAATAGCTCTTATGATATGTCTGATAAGCAGTATAAAACATGGCAATATAAACTGACGCAAAAATATAAAAGAGTTACAGGTAATGAATATATCTGGATGGGTGACTTTCATGAAGATATAAAATTTATTCATTTCACCCATGCTCAGAATAAACCTACAGATTGGGCAAATCGAACTTAACATCTCCCCGTTCTCATAACCCGCTATTAATTATATACTGAAAACTTATTTAGTGCAACTGTTTTTTAAAAGATTTATTCTTATAAATAACCTAAATAGGAGCAGGGGCGCTTTGCGCGTCCGACAAAGGAATCAAGGAATTTCATGGCCCAGTATGAAGAATTTACCATCGACCAAGGTGCCGATGT
>Ga0222717_10004554_pt1 | contig 10185 bp, 11 predicted proteins | sample C33_18DmetaG_FD_165053 | JGI IMG/M metagenome (GOLD analysis project Ga0222717, IMG submission 165053) | Estuarine water microbial communities from San Francisco Bay, California, United States - C33_18D | ecosystem: Environmental > Aquatic > Marine > Unclassified | place: USA: California...
CGTCGGAATAGGAATGGTCATGTCCGAAATGGACAAGCAAAAGAGGAAACTCAAGGCCTTGCAATCGGACGTGATTGCGAACCATAAATTGTTCAAAGACCGATTTGCAGATGCGACCATGGTAGAAGGTTCAGGTCGCGGCTGGCAACTGCCCTTTGGCTCACCGCGAAAGAAGGCTGAATTGCAACCTCGTCGGTCTGCTGCGAACCGTGTTTTCTTGGTTGGAGATGCGGCTACATTGGTTGATCCGTTCAGTGGGGAAGGTGTTGGAAATGCATTGGTTAGCGGCGAATTGGCCGCTCAACACATTCTCGATAAGAAAGCCCCAATGGACTATCAAAAGGCCCTTTGGGAAACATTGGGTCCAGAACTCACCAATTCACACCGCATGCAGCGAATGAGCCGAAAGGCTTGGCTGCTCAATTGGTTCGTCAAGAAGGCTTCAAAGAAACCGGTCATTCAAGAAATGATGACGGAGATGATCGCCAGTAAAGAAGCGCAAGAGAACCTACATTCGCCCTGGTTTATGTTCAAGACACTGATGTTCTGAGGGAAAAATATGGACGCTCAACTCAACGAAATCGACGCTGTTTTCCTGGATCTTGACGGGACCATTTACCTCGGCGGTGACCTCATTGAGGGGGCCGAGGCGTTTCTCCAACGCTGTACAGAACGCGGTGTCCGCCGTTATTTTTTGTCCAACAACTCGTCCAAATCTGTTGAACAATATTTGAAGAAATTACACGGTTTAGGTTTAGAGGCAAAGGCCGATGATGTCCTTCTATCAACGCACGACCTCCTGGCGTGGCTCAAGAAAGGGAACGTGACGGAAACGTGGATGGTCGGAACTGAAGGAATGCGTAGCATGCTTGAACAACAGGGCATAGCGACGACGAGTTCTGCACCCCAATACGTCGTGCTTGGGTACGATACTGAATTGACGTATGACAAGATTTCAACCGCGAGTATTCACATGCATGCGGGCGTACCATTGGTGGCCAGCCACCCTGATATGGTGTGTCCAAGTCCTGATGGTGGACTCCCCGATGTCGGCGCCTACCTTGCAATGTTCAAAGCGACTACCGGCCACGACCCCGTACACATTACGGGAAAACCAAATGCAGGAATGATTCTTCACAAGATCGAAGCCCTTGGATTGGAGCCTGGACGATGTGCCATGGTCGGTGACCGATTGTATACCGATATGGCGATGGCTACTCGGGCGGGCGTCGTAGGCGTGTTGGTCTTGTCAGGAGAAGCAACTCGTGAAGACGTCGCTGCATTGGATGAAAATGCTGAACAACAACCAACCTTCATCGTGGAAAGCGTTGACCAACTCCTTCGGTGAGCGAAATGAATTGGCCGCAGCGATGGAAATGGTGGCGCCAGAGAAAGGTTTCATCTCCTCCAGACGACATTCACCGCGCTGGAGAATTGGCTGAACAACGCTTGGCTAAAATCAGCAGGGCTGCAGGAAAAGCCAACGGATGGAATGTCTTTGAATCGGTGCGCATCCCCGATATTGAGCAAGGTGGAAAACGGGAAATTGACCTCGTTATTGTTGGAGGTGGAACGATGCTGGTGGTTGAACAGAAACACTGGTCCGGTTCTTTTACCATCAACCACAAAGAAGAATTCATTCAAGAACGAAACAACGGAACAAGCCACAATCACAGCACCGTAAGTCAACGTATTGAACGAAAAGCCAAGATTCTTCATGAGATGTTCAAAGCACGCCATCCAAAAGGTAAGGAGATTACCGTCCGTGTTCTGCTGGCTTTCACTCATCACAAACTGGAGTGGCCTAACAACGTTGGAGTACTCAATTCGGATGTCAGAAATGAACAGCAATTCATCAACTTGCTGGAAGAAGAGAATCCTGGCCCCCTTAACCAAGACTTGCTGGATTTTGTCAACGGGTTTGGAACCTGGGACGAGATTGAACTGAACGGAGGATTGATGCTCAAAGGGGACGTTCTCGGATTGGGTCTTGGCGACGATATTGCTCGGTGGCAGAAATCGTGTGAAGAGCCGCTTCTCGGTACTGCAAAACACGCTCGCTCCTTCTTTTCCCTGTGGTCGAAGGAGCCGTCAAACGTTGAGTTGTATTACGGTCAACAGCACGTCAAAGCATCGCTCCCATACGGCAAATCATTGCGCATGCATGTTGTTGGTCGAAAAGAGCCTGAAGATGTTCCTTGGGCCGGTATTGTGCGCCTTAATCTTTCAAAACCCCCGTCAAGCCCTTGAAGGCGTTTGGGAGAGGATTCAAACACCAAGAGCGTGGCCGCTCGTTTGTGGCAGAAGCATGGATTGAGGCCATCGGTTTGTTGGCCGGGGTTGTTGGAATCATTGCGTGGGTCCCCCAAATCATCGAGGTGTGGAAGCACAAGCGCCATGAAGGAATTTCGCTTCCTACCTTCGCCGTAGTCTTCGTAGCGCTCTCAATGTGGCTGCTCTACGGAATACTCGTTGATTCGTTGGCCATGATTGTAGCGAACGTCATGACCCTTGCTGTCATCCTCACCGTAATCATCGGTGTCGTTCGTGCTCGGAAGGACGAGCGAGAAGCTTCCATTCAATAGGCCGCTTTTGTGGTTGAAATAATCACGGAGCCGATCTTGTAAGGGTCTCCGTTTGATGCAGGTCGGCGGTCTTCAAGACGGCCTACCCATCCATCATCAACAGTACTGATCGGTACGCGAATTGATGCACCTCGATCTGAGACGCCGTAAGAAAACTGGTCGATGGATTGTGTTTCATGGAGGCCTGTCAAACGGAGTTCGTTGTGAGCACCGTAAACATCCATGTGCTTCTTGACGTTCTTTCCGAATTCTTCACAAATTTTGTTGAAGAGTTCTTCTCCTCCTTCATCCCGCATACGTCCATCACTGAAGTTGGCGTGCATACCTGAGCCGTTCCAATCTCCCTTGACAGGTTTTGGATGGTATTCAATGTAGTAACCGTAACTTTCTGTCAAACGGTCGAGAAGGTAGCGTGCAACCCACAATTCATCGCCTGCTCGCTTTGCACCTTTTGCAAAGACTTGGAATTCCCACTGGCCGCAAGCAACTTCTTGGTTGATTCCTTCAAAGTTGATTCCTGCGTCAAGGCAGAGGTCTGCATGTTCTTCAACAAAGGCACGGCCGTGGGTGTTTCGTCCGCCAACGGAGCAATAATACAATCCCTGTGGGCCAGGATATCCCCCGACAGGGAAGCCAAGGGGGAGTGTTGTTTCAACATCCATGATGAAGTACTCTTGCTCAAATCCGAACCAAAAGTCTTCGTCATCGTCATCGATGGTTGCCCGTCCGTTGCTGGCGTGAGGTGTGCCGTCTGCATTCATGACTTCGCACATGACCAAGAAACCATTGAAACGTTGAGGGTCTGGGAAAATTGCGACCGGTTGAAGCAAGCAATCGGAGTCTCCACCTTCAGCTTGGCGGGTTGATGAGCCGTCAAAGCACCATACTGGACAGTCTTCGAGTTCACCAGAAAAATCATTCTTCACCAATGTTTTACTGCGCATGTTTTGCGTTGGTTGGTATCCATCAAGCCAAATGTACTCTAACTTTGCTTTGTCAATCATAGTATCATATGTTTCGTTGTTAAGGCGGTATATGAAACATACGCTCATCATTTTGTGTTTTTAAATAATCAATTGAATAGTTATAAATTCATAAGCAATTCTATTGATTAAATGAAACGGTCATTTTTTCCGATAATGTGCTCGTATGCCGTGTCATACGAATTTTTTCGCGGCATCTGAATAGATGGTTTTTCCACCCGGGTACAATCAATTAAGTTCGTTCCGAGGAATGGTCTGCAGGGGGAAGTAATTTATTCCCATTCCTTTATCACAAATTAATGCAGAGTTCACCGTGTCAAGTGCGCTCGCGTTTTATGTTCCTCGCCTTGCTCAGTTTGGCGTTTGTGCTTCTGTGTGCTCCAAGTGCTCTTGCTGATGATTCATCGGGGAGCGATATCGAGGATACAGCAAACTCACTGGATTTGAACGTTCTTTCAATGGGACTGAATACCCTCATTGCTGGAACGTTCATTTGGTTGATCTTCAAAGACAAAGAGAATCATCTTCAGAATCGGATGACGTTGGTGGTCTTGGGTCTTCTCTTCCTCGGCAATGCATTCATCTTCACCTTCCAATCAATTGTTAAAAGTGGCTTTGGGGGCTTATCTGAAGATTTTGCAGGGGCGTTGAGTCTAACTGCCGCTGCCCTCAACATCTACACTGCCTTTCTTTTCCCATTGCTGTTCATGCTTTTTCCCTCGCCAATTTTCACACAAAGAAAGCATTTTATTGGTGTCGTAATTACCCTCGTAATCCTATTCTTTTTCCTCTTAATAGCCTACGCTTTTGGAATCATTTCTTACTTGATCCTGACCATTATATTCAACATCGTAGGTATTTCTGGATTCCTCATTCCTGTTCGCTGGTACCTCCTGTACCGTGACAGCGATATCGCTTACGAGCGAAATCACGCCATTGGTGCTGGGCTCATAGGAATCGCCATTCTTGTTTCTCAAGGGATGACTTCCTGGATTTCTCTCTTGGTCTATGGAGGTGAGAGTCATATCTATGGTTTCAGCACGGGAGCTAACACACAAATTGGTGATGTTGGCGTGTCGTGGGATGTGATCATAGGTCACTTACGCTCAGTCGTTCCAATCATGTTATTGCTGTATATTGTATACAAGGAACTCGTCATATCATCCGAAAAGAGAAGCGTGGCTCTTAGGAGTCTTTCATTGATTATTTTATTCATCGGACTGATGAACGCTGTATTTGTGGGCTTCATTGAAGACGAAAACGTAAGAAATCTGTGGGACTTCTTTGTCATTCAAGGGTCCTTCGGGCTTGTCAGGCCGTTGATTGTCGTGTTCATTGTGTTGAAATTTGATTTGTTCGACATGCGAAAGGAGGAGTTGCGTCGGGTGGCGCGTTTGGTCGCCCTTCTCTTAGTGAGTGTGTGGGTAGCCATGGTGTTCGAGATTCTTCAGGCGTTCCTTCCAGTTCCACAATTGCTCTCTGCAGCGTTTATCGGTGTCGTACTTGCCTTTGCCGTTGGGTGGGAGGATCGTTTCTTTGAAAACATAGCAGCCGTGTCAGATGAGCCGCAACTGATGCAAGTAGTCGGTCCTTTTGACGAAGATGACCCTGCAAGATTTATGGCATTAGGTGCACTCCTGATGATGTTTTGTCTGTTGCTTGGTTTCCTCGTGGGGGAAGTATATGATCAACGAAATGTTTGAAATCAGGAGAGGGGGGGATGGTTCCTCATTCTGGCAGACCGAACGGAAGAGCATTGTTTTCGTTTGCATTATGCTCCTCATATTCGCATTTGATGCGGTAGCGCTTAGGTCAATTGACCCATCACTCTTAACAAACTACAACGATGACGGAGAAATGTACGGTGATTGGACGGTGACCTATACGATGAACGAGGCTACCAGTACCGACTCAAAAGAGTTGGAGCAAAACGGTGTTCTTGAGACTTCAATGGAATGGAGTTTGAATCCCGGAGAATACCTTTCCAGTGTAACGCTTGTCGTGATGTGCTCGGACGAAGACGAACCGGGCGAAGGGTTTTCTGACGAAGTTACAGCAGATACAGAACTTGCTGGCGTCAACGGAAACGTGGAAGAGCGTGAAGAAACCGGCGCTTGCCTGGAAAATACAGAAGACGATGTTGTGCTTAGTTGGACGTTTGCCGACGTATCATTAGCTGACAATCAAACTTACGAGGCAAGTTCTGTGAGTTCGGTTGAAGATTTGTTCGTGAATGGCACCACCGGCGACGGTGTGTGGGCGGCTGAAATTCGCTTGGACGTGGTTACTCCTGGTGGAATCGGAGCCTTGGACAGTGGAGAACAAATAACGGCTACGTGGATTGTTCAGACGTTCACCATCGAACTCAACGACTACTCGTAATCACTGATTGTTAGCAGCATCTTCACCTTGCGGGGTGAGCAACATGTTGCTTCCGTCCCTCACAATGTGGTCTACCGTGAGTGTTCCTCCGTTTACAGTAACAGGGCAAAGAAGACCGCACGCTGGTGCGAGGTAATCCTCTCCCGTCTCAGTGAGGACGAGCCGGATTCCGTGCCCTGCGGGCAGGTTGGCGTCAATGGCCTGGAATTCCATCAACATGGTCAATGTTTGACCGGGGAGGACGGTTGTTGGATCGCTTCCACCCTGGTGGTAGCGGATGTCCATGGTGGCGTGACCAAGGCGAAGTCCTGTCTCCGCATCTTGCATTTCGGCAAAGATTTGCCCGCCGTCCATGGCGGCTGTTACATCAAGATGAAGTCGGAACAATCCTGACAGATGGGCGTCTTGGTCATCAAAGAGAGCGGGGCATTCGAACGTTACGCTCAACGCACCGCCGCCAGCGACGCTTGCTCCCGCAACACGCTGGCCGTTTTGAGTGCAAGCGTCAAGGGGTTGTTCCAATGGTTCTGCATCGAGTGGGGGCCAAGTGGATTCAATCCTCCACTCGCCGTCGTTGCGTTGAATTTGAGCATGAAGTTCGGGTTGAGGCCCTACGCCTTTGAGATAGTATTCAAACCACTCAAAGAGATCTTGGGCCCAATCCCAACGCGTCATGTTTTGGATGGCTTCTCCGCCATATCCTGAATCCTGATTGTTGTGTTTTGTCCACTGATCGGGGTAGTTGTGCTCCCACTGACCAAGCATCCCCCGAACTTCGAAGCCTTCGTCGATGAAGGTCTGATACCACGGGAATACTTGGTGGGGGTCAACGTTCCAATCTTGCATGCCTTGTACCCAGTATACGCTACCTTTGTAATTCTCCAAGGCTTTGGAAATATGTTCTCGTTCATCGTAATAATTGGCCATGTAAGGGTCGAGTTCCCCGGCGCCGTAGGTGACAGGCCCTGCGAAGAAGCCCTCAATGATGTCGGGACAAATGTTGTCAAAGTCGTCCTCATTATAATCAACGGTACTGCTGAAATAATTCATGTGCATGACCTGGCTTCGTGCTTCTGCACTACCGTTCTTGTAGAGTAGGGGGTGGAGGCCTGTTGTGCCTGATATTGGAACAATGGTTGCCAGGTATTCGCTTCCCAGAGCAGCAGCCTCCCACTGTGTTGCACCTTCGTAGGATTTACCATAGAGGCCGACTTTACCGTTGGACCAATTTTGTTGACCCAACCACTCTACCGCAGCGTGAATGCCCCAGCCTTCGCCTTCCCCACGATAATCAAAGCAGCCGCTTGATTCCTCTGTCCCGAATACCGAAACTTGGGCAAAGGCGTACCCGTGTGGAACGTAGTTTTCGTAAATGAAATCACCCCGGCCCGCCCCAACAACGTTGGTTGCTCCACTTTCCGAACCGGGTTGTCCAAAGGAAAAATAGGGGCTGACAACGGCGATGACGGGCACCGATTCACCTTCAAGGGTGTTTGAGGGGAGCCAGTAGGAGAGGTGGACGTTTGAGGTCGCTGGGCCTGTTTCCCAAACTCCGGATGTATCAACTTCAAACGTTGCTTCTTGGACAGCAAGGGCTTCGTAAGGCCCTGGTTCAAGAACATAAGAAATCGAGCTGCTCCAATTCCAGTCCAATTCGTGACGGTCCCAGACGGATGGATAGGGTCCGTTCATGCCTTCCTCTTCGCCGTTTTTTTCGTCGCTTAAGCAACCTGAAAGCGGCATGAAAAGCAACAGAACAGCAAGAAATAACGCCTGTCGCATGGGTGGATTGGCGCGGCGGCCCATCATGAAGGTGATGTTTGTTTGACAAAACTCCGGGCCGCAAGGATTGAGGGCATGGTCGGTTCACCTTGGGTCATGGAAGCCGCAGCAATTTGGGGAGAACGATGGAGTTCCGCCACCAACAGCATGGCCAAAGAATACATGGAAGTTGCATGCCGAAAGCAGAGTTTGGTATGTCTTGCAGCCGATCGTTCGACAATGGCTGGTTTGTTCGAATTGATTGAAGCCGTTGGGCCGTATATTGCAGCGTTGAAGACCCATGTTGATTTGGTCGACGATTGGACTCCTGATGCATGGGCTTCTTTTTGTACCTCGGCAAAAAAGGCAGATCTATTAATTTTTGAAGACCGAAAGTTTGCTGATATCGGAGGCATTAGTCGTAAGCAAATGGCGGGCGTCTACAACATTCGGGCTTGGTCCGACTTGGTCACCGCGCACCTGATTTCTGGCCCCGATATCGTGGATGGATTGCAGGCAGGATGGGGGGATGTGGGCCGAGTTGGGGGCGTATTATTGCTGGCACAAATGTCCAGCAGAGGAAACCTCCTCAACCCAAGCTATACTGCAGAAGTGGTTTCGAAAGGTAAAGCACACCACGGCGTCTTTGGGTTTATTGGAAACGGTTCGCGCCCAACAGAGTTGGCTGCTCTGCGGGCCGCTGTAGGTGATGCGAAAATGATCTGGACGCCAGGGGTCAATCTTGCCGTCGGCGATGGTGAAATGGGGCAGCGGTATGGGCACCCAATGGAAGCGGTTATGGCAGGCTCAGATTGCATCATTGTAGGGTCGGGAATTCACAAGGCCGACGACCCAACTGCAGCAGCAAAAGCCTATGCAGATGCATCGTGGAATGGTTTGGTTCAACGTTGAGCATAACTTGATGTCCTCTCCCTTGATGGGGATGTGATGGCGGTGGGTGTGGTTCTCGGACTTTTCATCGCTGGTTTAGGCTTAGCGTTTCCCCTTTGGTTGGTGTGGCGTGCCTACGCAACCTCAAAACATTTGGAACGTGGATTGATGTCTGGTGATTCGGAGCTGCTCAGTAGCGACCAATTCAAAATTGACCGAGTCACCCTCGGGCCACAAGGCACACAATTGATTGAGAACGTCGAGTTTGTTGTCGCCGCTACTCCGACAATATATCCGCAAGGAGGAAATTATAATGACAAAGCATGAAGAAATTGAACGAAGATATATTCTCGATGGGCGAAATGAAAAGCCGTGGAGAGTGGGGGCTACGAAATTGGAAATCAAGCAATATTATTTCCAAAGGGGCGTGCTATCGCTTACGGGCAATACCTTGATGTTTCACGATCTCAAACTTGTAAATATGGCTCCGGATGAAGTATCCCTATGGAAGAATCACTCCGGTTGGGGTGGGCGACTGCGGGTACAAGATGGGGTCTGTATCGTCACCTGTAAAATAAAAAAATCCGATGATACTAATCACGAACTTGAGTGGATTGTTGATGGAGAAGTTGGGGTGAAAATTCATGACTTTGGCCCCTTCCCTCATGTTGAAAAGACGCGATATGTTTGGAGAGGTTCGGACAACAAAAAATGGGAAGTTGACGAGTTTGAAGGGCGTTTGGCCGGGCTTGTTCTTGCAGAAATCGAGTTGAAAACATCAAGTGAAGAATTTGTCAAACCGGAATGGTTAGGCCATGATATCACCGGACTTGGTTCGTGGTCAAACCGTTCTCTTGCCGATACCATCGGAAATTGAACTACCGCTCACTACTGCTTCAATGACCCGCTGAACTTCACTCGTTGTGAGCTGGTGGTGGATCGGTAGAGCAACCAAGCGAGAAGCGACTGAATCTGTAATTGGGAAGGTCGCATGATGTTGAGGGTGTGAGGTATAGACGCTTTGCCGGTGGCAGGGTTGGCTGTAATAAATTCTTGAGTCAATTCCTCTCTCATCCAACGTTGCTCTCAGTGCTTCGGGTTCATCGACCAAGATGCAGTATTGGTGCCATGCATGTTGTGTGTTCGTTCGGATTTTTGGGGGGTGTATTCCTGGAAGGTTGGAAAAGGCTTGAGTGTAGAGTTTTGCTGTGGCTCTTCTGCGTTCAAGCCACCCCTCAAGTCGTTGCAATTGCACACGGCCAATGGCCGCCGTGACTTCTGACATTCTCAAATTCGAACCCAATTCGTGAGATTCGAGACGGGCATCACGACCGTGATTGACCAAGGCGTCCATTCGTGCAGCAAGGTCGGCTCGCTTTGTCATCATCATGCCGCCTTCACCGCCAACGGCAAGATTCTTTGAAGGGAAAAAAGAGAAGCAAGCGACGTCCCCAAGCGCTCCTGCTTTTTTTGACCCCTTTTGAGACGCACCGTGGGCTTGGGCGGCATCTTCGATGTAGGCAATGTTGTGGTTTTCACACCAGTCTTGGAGTTCTGGGGCGCAGAGTTGACCAAAAAGATGG
>Ga0222717_10004560_pt1 | contig 10171 bp, 7 predicted proteins | sample C33_18DmetaG_FD_165053 | JGI IMG/M metagenome (GOLD analysis project Ga0222717, IMG submission 165053) | Estuarine water microbial communities from San Francisco Bay, California, United States - C33_18D | ecosystem: Environmental > Aquatic > Marine > Unclassified | place: USA: California...
GTAAACAATGAGTGGGGAAAACTCAAAGAGGTTATAGTAGGAACAGTAGATAATGCAAATATGCCAACTCATGGTAAAGATTTACATTGTATAAATTATGCTACTGATGATTCTATACCAAAAAACGAATTAGGATTTTGGGACCAAAAAGTATATGATGAAACTTATGAAGATTTAGAAAATCTTTCTAATCTTTTAACTGATGTTGGTGTTAAGGTTTATAGACCATCTCCAATCGATACTACTAAAACAATATCAAATGGACATTGGGAAACTTCTCAGTATTATACTTTCTGTCCAAGAGATACTGTAACAGTAATTGGTAACAACATAATTGAATCGGCAATGTCTTTAAGGTCAAGACAATATGAAACTGACTGTTTTAAAGATATCTTTATTGAAAAAATGGAACAAGGTGCTAATTGGGTAGCTGCTCCTAAACCTAGATTATTAGATTCAATGTATCAAAGAGAAGATTTATCTAAAATTACTTTAAATAACCACGAACCTGTATTTGATGCGGCAAACATTCTAAGATGTAATAACGATATTTTGTACTTAGTATCTAACACAGGTAATTTAAAGGGTGCTAAGTGGTTGCAAAACTTTTTAGGTAGTGAATATAGAGTTCATACCATTGAAGATGTGTATTCATATATTCATATTGATTCAACTATTGCAGTTTTGAGAGAAGGATTGTGTTTATTGAATCCTGAAAGAGTAAATGAAAACAATATGCCTGAGTTCTTAAAATCTTGGGATAAAATTTGGTGTCCACCAATGGTAGATATTGGATATCACCAAACAATCAGAGCATCTTTATGGATTGGAGTAAATTTATTATCGGTAGATGAAAATACAGTAATTGTAGATAATAGACAAAAACAATTAATAACTGATTTAAAAAAATACGGAATAGATACACTTGATTGTCAGATTAGACACTCTAGAACATTGGGTGGTTCATTTCATTGTGTAACAACAGATTTAGTAAGAGAATGAAAGTATTAGTAATAGGAGGAGCGGGTTATTTAGGAACCCCACTAACACAACTATTTGTTTCAAATAGAAATCCTGTAATTTGTGTGGATAAACTAGACCATAGTAACTATGATACTATAAAAGAAAAATTTGAATTAAGTAAAGAATTTACAAAACAATTTACCGATGGAAAGGGTGAGTTTATTTTTGTAGAAGATAATATAAAAAATATAGATGATTATCTTCCAAACTTTACTGGAATAGAAAGAATTTTATATATGGCATCTCCTAGATTGTTGGAGTTGGATAAGGCCGATACAATTTCTCAAGAATTAAGTACATTGAGATGGGTTATAGAAAAAGTAAAAAATGAATGTGACCCTAACTTTTTATTTTATTTTTTTAGTAGTTGTAGTGTTTATGGTAGACAAGAAAATTTTACTAACCCATTTAAAGAAGAAGCCAACACTCAAATTACAACAAGGTATTCTGAACTAAAAATAAAATCAGAACAATTATTAAAAAAAGAAGATAAAAATAGATTTAAAATATTTAGATTATCTACTTTATATGGATTATCAAATCCAATGAGAAATGATATTTTAATTAATAATCTTGTAGATGATATTAAACAAGGAAAACAATTAGAAATATATGATAAAGATGCAAAAAGACCACATTTACATATAGATAATGCTGTAGATATTATTCATAATTTTGTTTGTAGTGGATTTGAAGGACAGATTCTAAACATTGGATTTAATGAATATAATAAAACTAAAAAAGAAATAGTTGAAGAAATAGAAAAAGTAATTGATAAAAAATTAGATGTAAAGTATGTTGATGCAAAAGATAGTAGAGATTATACAGTTGACTTTTCTAAAATGCATAAATACGAAGATAAAGTATATAGAGAGGACCAGAAAAAAGAATATAGACATGGTATATATGACTTATGGATAGATAGAGTAAACGTATCGGTAGAAGAGTACGATTCTATACTTCAATCACCAAGACCTTCTTTATCATCTAAAACTTGGTATTTAAAAGAAGAAGGGAAAATATCATATCCAAAGGTTTATGGAGAATGGAATATGTTTGAAGAAGATGGTGTTTTTTTCGGAAAACACAATTTTATAGGTATGGCCACACCTGTGGATGACCCTAGATATATAAATGTTCTTTCACCCAACCAAACTAGAGGTAAAAAACATATACACTTAGTACCAGTTTATGACCCACAATTTTTTGAAAAAAATATTAAAATAGGATATAAATGTGTAACAAAAAAATATCTTAGTGATGTACGAGAAGGACGATGTAAAATTGTATTTTTACTTTCACTTGAGGGATATAGTGGTGAAACAGGAAATAGAGATTTAGAAATTATCTCCCAATGGAATAAAGAATCAGAAATACCTGATGAAAATGTATATTACATTTGTGGTAATTTAAAAATAAATGAATTACTAAAAAGAAAAGGATTGAAGTTTAAAGGAATTCCTGCTTCAATATTTGATATTTGGATTAATCCATTACATATGCCTCCTGAAACATGTCCATTTAATCCACATGAAACAAAAATGTTATTTCTATCTTATAATAGAAATATGGATAGAAATCATAGAATTGGATTATGTTCAAGATTGTTAAGAGAAGATTTACTTGAAAATGGTAAAGTAAGTATAGGTGATTTTGATATGCAAACAGCAGATTTATCTAAATACCCAAATGCAACAGAACTTAAAAAAATAGTACCAATTGAAATTGATAGAACTTTAAAATATAATCTAGCCAACGATGTATCTCACGATGATTTTCATCAAACGTTTGTATCACTTGTTACAGAGTCCTTATCAGATTCAAATGTATTATTTCTTTCAGAAAAAATATGGAAACCAATATACATGGGACATCCATTTATAGTTTTAGGAAATCCTGGTACTTTAAAATATCTTAAAAAACTTGGATTTCAAACTTATGATAGGTGGTGGGATGAGACTTATGATGATGAAGAAGATTTAGAAAAAAGAATTGATAAGATTGTTTTTATTCTAAAAAGATTATCAGAAAAAAATCATGAAGACCTTATCAAAGTAAGAGAAGAGATGCGAGATATTAATATTAAAAACAGAGAACTTTTTAAAAAAATAGTAAGTGGTAAATATGAATTTCCAAATAATGAATATAACCCTCAAAAATATATGATAAAAATACTGGCTGAAATACAAAGTAGTTTTATTTAATATTCTGTTTAATAAAAAATTATATATTTATATACAAATACAAAGTTATGAAAATAGGTTTTATAGGAGTTGGTAAACTCGGAAAAGATGCGGCTGAGATAATGGCCGAAAAACATGAAGTAATAGGTTACGATGTAACAAAAGTAGAACCAGAAAACTTTGAAATGGTTTCTACCATTGAAGAAGTTTGTAAAGATAGAGAATTAATCTTTATTGCTGTTCCAACACCACATCATCCAGATTATGATGGTAGAGAACCTACCTCACATTTACCAAATAAGGATTTTGATTACTCAATCGTTAATAATATATTAGATGAAGTAAACAAATACACAAACAAAGAACAATTAGTAGTTCTTATTTCAACAGTTTTACCTGGTACAATTAGAAGAGAGTTTATAGATAGATTATCTAATACAAGATTTATTTATAATCCTTACTTAATTGCTATGGGTACTGTAAAATGGGATATGGTTAATCCTGAAATGGTAATCATCGGTACAGAAGATGGTTCAATGACAGGTGATGCTAAATTACTATTAGATTTTTATAAAACATTCATTAAACCAGGTACACGATATGAAGTTGGTACTTGGGATGAAGCCGAGGGAATTAAAATATTCTATAATACCTTTATTTCTACAAAAGTTGCGTTGGTTAATATGATTCAAGATGTTGCTGAAATAAATGGTAACATGAATGTTGATGTTGTTACAGGAGCTCTTGAAAGAAGTACTTACAGAATACTTGGACCAGCTTATATGAAGGCTGGAATGGGAGATGGTGGTGGATGTCATCCAAGAGATAATATTGCATTAAGATATATGGCCGAAAACTTAGGATTGGGTTATGATTTATTTGATGCAATTATGTTGGCAAGAGAAATACAGGCAAAAAATATGGCACTTAAGTTAGTTCAACTTGCAAAAGAAAACAATTTACCAATTGTTATTTTAGGTAAGGCATATAAACCAGATGTAGATTATTTAGATGGTTCTTCATCTATCTTAGTAGGTCATTATTGTAAAGAAGAAGGAATTGTACCTGAATATGACCAACCACATCCTTATAAGGCTGTGTATCTTTTAGGACATATGGGCAAACACCACGATTATAATTTCCCAAAAGATTCTATTGTAGTTGACCCTTGGAGAAGTTTTAAATCAGATAATATAAAAGTAATCCATTATGGTAATACAAGAAAACACTAAAAAAACTTTAAATTTTGTTTACGATTCTTGGGTATTAGATTTAACAATACCTCCATTAGCAGAAGTATTAGGTGATAGTGATTTCAGAGAACCACATGGTTATTTAGATTTTTATCAACGATTTTTTAGTGCTCAATTAGGATACTCACGAGATATATTTAAAATTAAAAAATTTAAAATAGAAGATGTTTATGAAAATAAAGATGAGATTTTCTATTATCCAATAAAAACAAGCTGGGGACTTTCTGATATTTTCAAAGCAACAGATTTACCAAAATCTGTTAATAAGTGTTTAAGAGAATGTGATAATATAAAATTATTATATATTAGAGAACATGAGCCAGAAACTAGACCTGATATAAATGCTTTACGAATATATTGTAAAAAATATCAAATACCTGAAAATAGATTTATAATAATATCTAATAATCCTAAAATAGATGATTATATAAAAGAATATAAATCTGATTTTATATTTCATAGAACAAATTTATTACAAATGACTTCTGCTGCGGTTTGGAATGAATTAGAATCTAATTTTGTTCCAAAAAAAGAAGGAAAGTTTTTTTGTTGTTTTAATAAAACACCTAAAAGACATAGAATTGCAACTTTGATGGAATTAAAAAGGTATCAAATTTTAGATTATACTAATTGGTCTATGATAGTAGATTACAAACGTAATAGAGAAGATATAGAACCAGATGCATTCTTAGCAGAATTTGAATATTACTTAGGAGATATTACTACTAAAAAAGGAATCATGGATTCGGTATTATCAGGTGGAGTAAAAAAGAGTGACCACGAATCTAAATTACAAATGAAAAATGGAGATTTTTCTAAAGTACATAAAAAAGATATTGAAGGTGCAGGTGGAGAGGCAGGTGGAGTTATGGTTCCCGAAACACATGAAAACTTTGAACAATCTTATGTTAATATTGTTACTGAATCATATTTTGATGATAATTGGGATGCGATTCATGTTACAGAAAAATCTACTAGGCCATTCTTTTATTACCAACTTCCAATTATTATGGCAACAAAAGGCCATATAAAATTTATGGAAGAAAAATGGGGTTTTGATTTTTATAGAGATGTAATAGACCATTCCTATAATGATATTGAAGATGGTCATAAAAGATTTCAGGCAGCAATTTCAGAAATAAAACGATTAAACAAATCACATGATTTTATAAAAAAGTTTTATATTGAAAATCAAGATAGATTTGAAAAAAATAAACAAATAGTAAAAAATCTTCCAAATGATGATAGTGATTTAAAATTTTTCATATATTCATTAAGTGGATTAATTGAAAATTAATGAGATTAATTACCTTCGGTGATAGTTGGACTGCGGGACATGGTGTAGAAACTGAAAAACAATATAAAGAAAATCCAACACCACCAAAATTCATAGAAAAACTAAGAGAACAAAATTCTTTTCCAAAATGGCTTGGAAATCTCCTAAATATTTCGTATATTAACCTTGGAGTTTGTGGATTTGGAAATGAATACATTTATAAATCAGTACAAGAAAATCTAAAGTTTATAAATAAAGAAGATATAATTGTTATTGTATTTTCATATCCTCATAGATATCAAAAGTATAATCAATATACACCAGAGGAGTTATTTAAGAAATTTGAAACACTTCTGTATGATTATAAAAAGTTTTACTTTAATGGATTTTATCCATTTATAGAAAATGCAGATTTTAATTTTCCAAAGTATTATATAAATCCAAAAGGAACGTTATCTTACCAACTTCAAGTTGAAGAAATGGTAAATAAAAAATCAGTTTGGGAATATGGTAGTAAAATGGTTTGGAATGATGAAGATAATTACTACGAAGGGGATTATCATCCAAATTTACAAGGATATAAATTAATAGGAGAATACATATATAAAGAAATAAAAGATTTAATATGAAAATACTAATAACAGGAGTTGCAGGATTACTTGGAAGTAGATTAGCAGATTGGATTATAGAAAATAAACCAGAAGTAGAGGTTATTGGAGTAGATGATTTAAGTGGTGGGTATGAAGAAAATATAAATCCAAAAGTTACTTTCTGGCAGATGGATTTAGTAAATCATCCGATTGAAAATATATTTGAATCTCATAAGATAGATTATGTTTTTCATTTTGCTGCTTATGCTGCTGAAGGATTATCTCCTTTTATTCGTTGTTTCAATTATGATAATAACTTGAAGGCAACTGCAAAGATTGTTAATGAATGTATTAAACACAATGTAAAGAGATTAGTATTTACTTCAACACTTGCAGTGTATGGCCATGGTGAAGGTGGTATTTTTGATGAAGGACAACAACAGGCACCAATAGACCCTTATGGGGTTGCAAAATATGGTTGTGAAATGGATATACAAATTGCTGGTGAACAACATGGATTAGACTATTGTATAATCAGACCACATAATGTATATGGTATTAAACAAAATATATGGGACAAATATAGAAATGTATTAGGTATATGGATGTATCAACATTTAAATGGTGAAGATATGACAATCTTTGGTGATGGAGAACAAACAAGAGCATTTAGTTACATTGATGATATATTAGAACCACTTTGGAATTCAGCAGTGAGAGAAGAAGCATCAAAAGAAATAATTAACTTAGGTGGTATTGAAGAAATATCTATAAATGAAGCATCTTCGGTTTTATTACAAGTTATAGGAAACGGAACAAGAGCCTATTTAGAACCTAGACACGAAGTGAAACACTCCATACCAACTTGGAAAAAATCAGTAGATATATTAGGGTTTGAACACAAAACAGATTTAGTAGAAGGATTAACCCAAATGTGGGAATGGGCAAAAGAACAACCAATAAGAGAAAGATTTGTATGGTCTGAATATGAACTTGAAAAGGGAATATATTCTTATTGGAAAAACAAAAAATAATGTCAAAACAAACAAAAGAACATATTAAGGTTTGGGATGCGGGGTTAAGTAAGATAAAAACACAACTTTTAAATTACACTCCATCGGTTTTTAATAATACAAATTACACTGCAGTAATTATTGAACCAAGAAATCACAAAGATTTAGAGATTATTTGTAAAAATGTGATGTATTATTTAAATGAAAGTGATTCTGATGTAAAGTGGGGATTAAAAATCTATCATGGTAATAAAAATAAACAATTCGTAAAGAATTTTACAAAAGATTGGGATGTTCAACTAGAAAACTTAGAGGTAGATGATTTAAGTGGTGTCTTATATAATAATATGTTAAAAACCACTAAGTTTTGGAATACCATTCCAACTGAAAATGTTTTAATATTTCAAACAGATACTATTCTAAGAAGATTTGGTATAGATGAGTTTATTTCTTATAATTATGTTGGAGCACCATGGATACGATACAGAGAAGGTAAGAATGTTGGTAATGGTGGATTATCTTTTCGTAAAAAATCAAGAATGTTAGATATTACAAAAGAATTTCAAGATGATGAAATTACTATGGAAGATATCTATTTTTGTAAATATCTAAAAGATGAAGATATAGCACCTTATGATATTGCAAAGAAGTTTTCAGTTGAAGATGTTTACTATGAAAATCCATTAGGATTACATCAGCCAAAAATAGATTGGAATATTCTTTCACATCTCTTGGTAATAAACTTACACAAAGATAACTTTATAAAAATAAAATATAGGGTTTCAAATAGTTACACTAAAAGTTTAAAAGAATATGTAAATGATGGAGAACTGATTGAAATAAAAAGATACTTTTTACCATATGAAAATATGAATATTTTAATTGATGATTTGCTGGAACCCTTTTCTTTTCTAGGAAAGAATCAAATTAATGATATTAATAATTTTTTAATTGAAAAAAACATAAAAATAAAATACCTTTGTACAGGATGGCCAACTTCAGAGGATTTACAATTTTCAAATACTAATATTCAAATATTACGGTCTCCCTTTTCTATGGCATATTATTGGAAACAATGGTTAGAAGAAAAATTTGATAACAATATAGAAGATATAAACTTTGATTATAAATTTAATAAACTTTTTTATACTCTTACACGAAACCCAAAAGACCATAGGTGTTTATTATTAGATAAGCTATGTGAAAATAATCTATTATCTAAAGGAGAATATAATTTCTTAATTAATTCTTGGAAAAATGGGTTTAATTATAATTTTAAGTGTTTTGATGGAATACCAAAAAATTTTTCTGATGAAGATGCTGGAGTTGATACATTAGAGGGTGTTATAACTCCACTTTTAAGTAATATTGATGGTTTTGTAAACATAGTAACAGAAACATTCCATCAACATTACTCTTGTATATACTTTTCTGAAAAAACATTTTATCCTATTTTTTATAAAAGGCCTTTTTTAGTATTTTCTGTACCTAACTTTTATAAAAAGTTTGTTGAATGTGGTTTTAAATTATATGATGAAATATTTGATTACTCATTTGATACTGAAATTGATGTTTCAAAAAAATGTGAACTAATAATAGAAAATATTAAAAGATTAGAAGGTAAAGATTTAAATAAACTATATAAAGACTTACATGAAAAAATAGAATTTAATCAAAAAAGATTATTAGATATTTTAAATAATAATAGTTATAAAAGTATAGAGCTAAAAGAACATGGTGAACTATATAATTTGGTTCCTAAGCCGCAACTTGGTTAAAAATCCTCAATTATGAAAATACAATTTTATGGATGTTCGTATTCCGATGGTGGTGGAATGGATACTAAAGAATTTTATGATTATGTTAAAAATGAAGATTGGATAAGTGAATACCCAATTAAAACACCGTTTGATTACTCACATAATTTTAATATCAACTTTAAAAATTACTTTAGATTTAGTGATATTATAAAAAGAGAGTTAAATTGTGAAATAATAAATCATGCATGTACAGGAAATAACAATCAGCACATATTTGATACTTTATTTAATCAATTAGAAAATAATATTGGAGATATTCATGTAGTTCAATGGTCTCACTTTCATAGACAAAAACTTTGGTACGAAAAAAATCAAAAATTTTATAGATTATCAGGATTTGAAAAGGATGCAGTTGCATTTAAAGAAAATAGTGATATTGATGTTTATGGAGATATAACAAATTTTCATAATCAATGGATTGAACATCATTTTAATGAAGAATATGAAAAAAGAAAGGTTGTAAATTATACAAAATTATTAACTTCCTATTCAAATGATAAAAATATACCAATATACTTTATAACATGGGATATGTTATCTTATAGAAATGAAAAGTTTATAAATTTTGATGATAAACTTAATCTAAATAAATTAAACACTCTAAATACAATTCAAAAATATACAAAAAATAAAATAATGGATGGTCATTTATCCCATGTGGGTAATAAAATGGTTGCACAAAAAATAATAAATAAATTAAAACAAGATGAGTTACTTTAAAAACAAAAAAATAACAGTTACCGGTGGAGCAGGTTTTCTTGCAACACACTTTATCACCGAATTACATAAGTTGGGTGCAGATATCACTACTCACACTTATAATTCACCACTACAAGTTAGTGAAGAGATACAAAAAGATATAACAATACTAGAAAACATTGATTTAAATAATATTGATGATGCAATCAAACTAACAAAAGGTTCAGATTTGGTAATTCATTGTGCAGGTCATGTTTTACATCCTGGTTCAGTACGAACTGATATACAAGGTTCACTTGGAAACATCACCTTAC
>Ga0222717_10004565_pt1 | contig 10164 bp, 7 predicted proteins | sample C33_18DmetaG_FD_165053 | JGI IMG/M metagenome (GOLD analysis project Ga0222717, IMG submission 165053) | Estuarine water microbial communities from San Francisco Bay, California, United States - C33_18D | ecosystem: Environmental > Aquatic > Marine > Unclassified | place: USA: California...
AAAGGTGGTGGTTGGAAAACTGAAAATAAAGAATCTATAGATGAAGCTAAATCTATGGATACAAAAAAAAAATTAAAAGTTTACGATAAACTCAAAAAAGGTGATGAGATTACAATTAAGTATGGTTCATCAATGAGTAGTGGTAGAGAAGGTAAGTTTAAAGTAACTAAAGGTAAGACTGTAGTTGGTAAACAAAAAGTAGAAAGAATCATTCTACAAAATGTAGCAAACCCAAAAGGTGTTAAGTATTATCTATATCAGAGAAACGGAAACGTAACTATGGCAATTGGTGATATGGCAGCTTCTATCGAAGATATGCACGAATCAGTTAACGAAGGATTATCTGTAACTGATGAAAGACACTATGGTAAAAAAGGTATTATCATTATGATTGATGATAACGGAAAGAAAGTATCAGCTATCTTCAAAAATAAAAAAAACGCAGATAAGTACAATAGAAATAAATCATCGGATTTACAAACTCTTTTAAAGTTAGCAAAGAATACTCCATACCCAAAGGCAATTGATGAATCAGTAAACGAAAGTTTAAATCATAATGATATGTACACTATGTTAGATATCGCTGCTGGGTATAGTTCAACACAACATGAAGCTGCAGGACAAATGTGGAGTGATGAGCAAGATTTATATGATTACTTAAAATCAGACCATATTCCTAAAAAATATCATAAGAAATTTTACAACGATATTAAAAGAAGATTCAAAGATGTAAATGAATCAGTAAACGAAGCTAAAGCAAAATCAAAAGATTCCATAGGGATGAGATTTGCAGAGGCTATTTATAATAATGTTGAAGCTATTATAAAAGCAGTGGAACGTGAAAAAATGGATGTTGATAGAGTAGTAAATTCATTTGGACCTGTATTAGTTAACGCAATAAAAACAACTTTAAAACATAAATTCAAACCAACTGCTGGTAACGAAGATAAATTAAAATCCTTTTACAGTGAATTAAAACAATTACTTAAAGTAGCAGAATCATTAGTTAAGAGGCCATCAAAGGCAGGAATAAAAAAATTAGATGCATCTCATAGAGAATGGTGGAATCACAATGGTGGTGCTGATGTAGTATTGAATGGTAAATATACAGATAACATTATTGAATCATTAAACGAAGCTAAAGAACCTGAAGTAATTACTACATTAAGAAAAATCGTAAAAGATAAACAAAACGATTTGATTAAAGATACTAAGAGTGGTAAGAAAGTAAGAGTTGATATGGGTTCAGCAAACCTAATGGTTCAAGTATATGATGCACTTAAAAAACAATCTAATAAAGATAAGTTTGTTAAGAGTGGTATTGTTAATATGGGACATATGGCTTACAAACTTATGAAAAAAGAAAATACTTCTGAAGTAATTGAAGAGGCTGAGTATCAAGGTAGAAAAGTAGAACTTAACAAACCAATGCAAGGTGATTCTAAAAAATTTAAAGTATATGTTAAGAACGAAAAAGGAAATGTTGTAGTAGTTCACTTTGGAGCAAAAGGAATGAATATTAAAAAGAACAATCCAAAAGCTAGAAAATCATTTAGAGCTAGAATGAATTGTGATAACCCTGGACCAAAATGGAAAGCAAACTATTGGTCTTGTAGAAAATGGTAAGTAGGTTTATTAAATATATTACCATATTTATAGTATAAGAAGTTTAATCTAAAAAGGCAAATTATGAACACATTATTAATTATCGTAGGGGTTGTAGCAGTTATAGCAGCAACATACGCAGTATTATTATACACTGGAAAAATCAAAGATAGAGATGGAGATTTTATTCCTGATGTAGTAGAAGATACAGTTGAAGATATCAAAGAAGATGTAGCAGAAGTAAAATCAGAAGTTAAACGTAGAGTTAAAAGAGTTAAAGAAGAACTTAAAGACGTTAAAGCTGCTGGTAAAAATCTTGCTAAACAATCTAAAGATGTAGTAGAAGCTGTTAAAGGTGGTAACCGAAAAGGTAGAAAGCCATCAAACAAAAAAAGAAAACCAGCTACTAAAAAATAAGAGTAGCAGATGGAAAAGTATTTCGGAAATTTTAAGAATCTGATAATCTTAGTATTAATTATAGTAATAATTTTTCTAAGACAATGTAGTGGTACTGGTGGGGTAGATGATACCCCATCTGAGCCTACTATTATCACAAAGGTAGAAACGAAATACGACACCATTACTAAAGAAGTTACAAAATACGTTCCTAAAATAGTTACCAGAATCAAAACTGAGATTGATACCATTAGGTTAACTCAGAAAATTGATACTCTATCTATTTTAGAGGATTACTTCGCAAAATATGTTTATGAGGACTTTCAACAATTAGATTCATTGAATTTAACAATTAAAGATACTATCTCACAGAACAAAATTTTATCAAGAAAAATAATCTACGATTTAATCTACCCAACAACTACTGTAACTGAAACAAAGTATATTAATAAAAACGAATTCTATGTAGGATTTGGTTTGAATGGAACAACTAAGCAATTTAATTATGTTGGTGGTTCTATATTACTTAGAACAAAGAAGAAGCAGGCATTTGGATTGGGTATTGGATTAAATGACCAATTCCAACCAATCATATCTACTCAGTTTCTTTGGAAATTGGGAAAGAAATGAGCAAAAACATAAAAGAACTTATTAGGGAAGAGTACGTTAAATGTGCTACAGACCCAGTTTACTTCTTTAAGAAGTATTGTTACATTCAACACCCAAAAAGAGGTAAGATACTTTTTGATTTATACCCATTCCAAGAAGATGTGATGGATGAGTTAGATGAACATAGATATAATGTAATTCTTAAATCACGTCAATTAGGTATCTCAACATTATCCGCAGGTTATTCTTTATGGATGATGTTATTTCACGAAGATAAAAACATATTGGTAATTGCAACTAAACAAGAGGTAGCTAAAAACTTAGTTACTAAGGTTAGGTATATGCATGAGAACTTACCGAGTTGGTTAAGAGGTGATACCGAAGAAGATAACAAACTATCCTTACGATTACGAAATGGTTCAACAATCAAAGCAACATCAGCTAGTGGTGATGCAGGTCGTTCTGAAGCATTATCAATGTTGATTATAGATGAGGGTGCATTCATTAAAGGTATTGATGAGATATGGGCATCAGCTCAATCTACATTATCAACTGGTGGAAAAGCAATTGTACTATCAACTCCAAATGGTGTTGGTAACTTCTTTCATAAAACTTGGTTAAAGGGTGAACAAAAAGATGGTTGGAATCCAATCAAATTACATTGGACTGTACATCCTGAAAGAAATGAAAAGTGGAGAGCAGAACAAACTCAACTATTAGGTGAGAAGATGGCAGCACAGGAATGTGATTGTGATTTTATCAGTTCTGGTTATACAGTTGTAGATGGACAGTTACTTCAATGGTATGAAGAAACGCATGTTCAAGAACCAGTTGAAAAAAGAGGTTATGATAATAACTATTGGTTATGGTCACAACCAAATTATACAAAAGATTATTTAGTGGTTGCCGATGTTGCTAGAGGTGATGGGGCAGATTATTCAGCATTTCACGTATTTGATATTGTAAATGTAGAACAAGTTGCAGAATATAAAGGTAAGATAGGTACTAAGGAATATGGTAATATGTTAGTAAATGTTGCAACCGAATGGAATGATGCATTGTTAGTAGTTGAAAACGCAAATATCGGATGGGCAGTTATTCAAGAAGCAATTGATAGAAATTATAAAAACCTATATTATTCATATAAAGAGTTTGGGTATATAGATGATGATATTCATTTACAGAAAGCATATGATTTAAAAGATAAATCACAAATGGTTCCAGGTTTTTCAATGACAAGTAGAACACGCCCATTAGTTATCTCAAAGTTAGATACTTATATGAGAGAAAGAGTTCCTATTATTCGTTCTAAACGATTGATAGAAGAACTTTTTGTCTTTATATGGAATGGTAACAGAGCTGAAGCTCAATCTGGATATAACGATGATTTAACAATTTCATTTTCAACCGGACTTTGGGTTAGAGATACGGCACTTAAATTAAGACAACAGGGAATAGAATTAAATAAAAGAGCATTATCCTTAACATCTAAGCAAGGTGTTTTCAAATCAAACCAATCAAAAGCAAAAGATGCTTGGAAGATAAAAACAGGTAGAGGTGATGAGGATATAAGTTGGTTACTCTAAAATTTGGATATTAAAAATATTTTTTGTATATTTATATATTATAAGTGATAAATAAAGAAACGCATTATGGCAGATACTTCGTTATTCGGTAGATTAAAGAGATTATTCTCAACTCAAGTGGTTGTAAGAAGAGTCGGTAAAGATAAGTTAAAAGTTGTGGATTCTTCACGATTACAATCAGATGGTAATCGTAGAGGTTCAGCATACTATGATAGGTATGGAAGATTGCATGGTTCTAACTCAAGAAAGAACTGGCAAACATACAATGAACGATTTAACTACCATTCAAATAAATTAGAACTATATACAGATTATGAAGCAATGGATAAAGATTCTATTATTTCATCAATCTTAGATATATACTCAGATGAATGTACACTTAAAAATGATATGGGTGATGTTCTTAGAGTAAAATCATCTGATGAGAAATTAAAGAAAACATTAAGAAACTTATTTTACGATGTATTGAACATTGAGTTCAATTTATGGTCTTGGGTGAGGGGTATGAACAAATATGGTGATTATTATCTTTACTTAGATATTGATGATGAGTTAGGTGTAGTAAACGCACAACCATTATCTTGTTATGAAACTAGAAGAGAAGAAGGTTACGATTTAGATAACCCATATTCAGTAAGATTTGAGGTTGAAGAACAAAATACAAACGCAATTTCACAAAGAAACAATACTAAGTTCTTAGAATCATTTCAAGTAGCTCATTTTAGATTACTTACAGATACAAACTTCCTTCCTTATGGTCGTTCCTTATTAGAAGGAGCTAGAAAGACTTGGAAACAATTAACTCTTATGGAAGATGCTATGATGATTCATAGAATTATGAGAGCTCCTGAGAAAAGAATCTTTAAAATTGATATCGGAAACATTCCACCTGCAGAAGTTGATTCATATATGGCTAATATTATAGACCAGATGAAGAAAACTCCATATATAGATGAAACTACTGGTGATTACAATCTTAAATTCAATATGCAGAATATGTTAGAAGATTATTATCTACCTGTTAGAGGTGGTGCTAGTGGTACTGAGATTGATTCCCTAAGTGGAATGGAATTCGGTGGTATTGATGATATTGAATATCTAAGAAATAGAATGATGGCAGCACTTAAAGTTCCAAAAGCATTTATTGGATATGAAGAAGGTGTTGAAGGTAAAGCAACATTAGCACAAGAAGATATTAGATTTGCTCGTTCTGTAGAAAGAATTCAAAAGATTGTATTATCAGAATTAACTAAGATTGCAATCGTACATTTATATTCACAAGGATATTCGGATGAACAATTGGTAAATTTTGAATTAGAACTTACTAATCCATCTATTATATATGAGCAAGAGAAAGCAAACCTTTGGTCTGAAAAAGTAACATTAGCAAGTGATATCAAAGATTTAAAAATGGTATCTCAAGAATGGGTTTACAAAAATATATTTAATATGAGTGAAGATGAGTGGAAAGAAGAACAATTTAAAGTCATCAATGATTTAAAATTAGGATTCAGACATGAACAGATTGAATCAGAAGGTAACGACCCAGTTAAGACTGGAGAATCATTTGGTACTCCACATGATTTAGCTGTATTAACAACTCAAGAAGCTGGAGCTGGTGGAGCTATGGGAGAAGATGTTGGTGGTGCACCTGCAGGTGGGCATGAAGGAGCTGGTAGACCTAAAGAAAGTGGTAATTATGGAACGGATGAAAATCCATTTGGTAGAGACCCTTTAGGAAACAAATCATTATCTAAGAATGAAAGATATAACGCTACTTCTGTTATCAACCAAGAACAAATTGATGCGGTTGTTAGCCGTATGAAACAGGTCGGAAAAACCAAAAAAATGATAATAGAATCTCTTAAAGAAGATACCAATGATGAAAGTTTATCATTATTGGATGAGAAAAACATATTGGATTCTTAAAAATATAATATTTATAACAAAATACATAGTTACTTTTATCCAAAACTGAGGAACGAAATGAAAAAATTAAAACATAGTAAGTACAAAAACACTGGAATTCTATTTGAATTATTGGTAAGACAGATTAGTACTGATACTTTAAACAATAGAGATTCTAAAGCTACTTATACTATAAGAGAACATTTCGGAAAAAGTACTGAGTTAGCTAAAGAGCTCAAATTATACAAAGCATTGGTAGAAGAATCATTTAGTTCAGAGTACAAAGCATCTGAATTTGTAAACATTATTCTAAGTGAACGTAAAAAATTAAACGAAACTACTCTTAATAAACAGAAGTATAACTTAATCAAATCTATTAAAAAGAACTTTGTATTAGAGGATTTCTTTAACTATAGAGTAACTAACTATAAAGAGAACGCATCTATATATAAGTTATTTGAACACACTAATTCAGATAACCCAAAAGAATATATTGAATGTAAATCTACATTATTAGAATCTTTATCAAACAATAATAACTCTTCAGATAAAGTTGTATCTACTATTAACGAAGAGTATTCTAAACAACCAAAAGAAGTTAGATTATTAGCATGGAAGATGTTAGTTGAGAATTTCAACAACAAATATACTACATTAACTGATAAACAGCAAGATATTCTTAGAGAATATATTAATTCTGTAGATAATTCTGCTAAACTGAAGAAGTTTGTAGTAAGAGAATGTAATTCTTTATCAAAAAACATTAAAGCTATTAAAGTTACCGATAAAGTAACTCAGATTAAAGTAAATGAGGTTGTAAAATTAATATCCAAAGTAAAAGTATCCAAAGTAATTACAGAAGCTCAGATTTTATCATTACTAAGATATACAGAACTTCATAACGAACTAAAAAGGGTATTCAAATGAAAAGTTTATTAAAAGAAATAGAAGATAAGTTTGAAGAAATTGAAGAATCCAACGTAACTGCTAATTTAGATGGTGGTGAAGGTCCTGTAAAAACTCCTAATGCATTTGCAAAGAGTAAAGATGAAGATGATTTGGATGATGAACACATTGAGGTGTTGGGATATAAGAAATCAAAGGAGAATAAAATGAACACAAAGAAATTAGAATCTTTAGAAAGTAAATTAGAAAAGAAGATTAACGAAATCTCTTATAAAGAATTTAAAAAAGATGATAGTAGAAAGCAACATCAGAAAATAAATGATTCTATTAAAGAAATCAATGGTATGATGTTTAAGTTAGAAAGAATGGTTAATCAAAATGCCAAATTAAAAACTGAAGCAGGTGTTCACTCTGGTCAATATTGGGAATCAACTAAAAAAAGATTTGGTAAGATTTCAGAACGTATGTTAAAAGTAGCAAGAAACTTAAAAGAACTATCAGCATGATAGATAAAAAGAAAATATTAAAAGAAGAACTTTCAAATAAGGATTTGGAGAATATTCGTCTACTTATAAGATATGAAGTAGCACAAATCATGTTTGATTTATATAAAAAACGTAAAGTTTGGGGAGCATAATGGGCAGATTACTTATAGATACAATTCCTTTTACTATGACTAAGAGGCAAATCAATGAATCATTGGAAGATAACAATGGTAGATTGATTGTCAATGGTGTACTCCAACGTGCCGAAGCTGAAAATCAAAATGGTAGAGTTTATCCACGTTCAATCTTAGAAAGAGAAGTGGAAAAGTACAAAGGTAGAGAAATTAAAGAAAATAGAGCATTTGGTGAGTTAGACCATCCTGAATCTTCTGTAGTTGAACTAAAAAATACTTCACATATCATCAGAGATGTATATTGGAAGGGTGATGATGTAATGGGTAGGGTAGAAGTACTAAAAACCCCATCAGGGAACATCCTTAAAGAACTTTTAGAAGCAGGCTGTACTGTTGGTATCTCTTCTAGAGGAATGGGTTCTGTTAAAGAGGCTAGTAGTGGTAACACTGTTACTGTAGAAGATGATTTTGATTTGATTTGTTGGGATTTTGTATCAAACCCATCAACACATGGTGCATTTATGAGACCAATGAACGAATCAGTAGTTGGAAACGTAAAAACACAATCATATAAAAAAATTAATACATTAGTAAGAGATATCATCTGTGAAATAGATGGTGTTTGTTCAATCTAAGGGAAACGAAATGAAATTAACTGATATAAAAAACTCACTTAACGAAATCTCAGCAATCGGTGGATTAAAGCAGGTTGTAAAAGGTAATACTGATAGAGTAGAGGGAATCAAACTATCAAAAGAAATGGCACAAGCTATGATTGATTGGTTTAACTCATCTCCTTATGGTAGAAAGTACCCAAATGCTAAAAAAGGTAGATTAAACTTATCATTAGGTATTATGGGACACTTTGGATTAGATAGATACGCTAAACACAAAGGTGCTAAAGAAGAATTAAAGTATATTAAAACTTTATCTAAAGCAATGAGAGATAATGTAAACGAAGCTAAAGGTAAATTCAAAAAGGATGATTTAGTTTATAATAAAAGAACTAAGACTGTTGGTATCGTAAGATTAGGTGATGATGCATCAGGTGAAGTGAAAACTGATGCTGATGGTAATGTGAATGTAGATGAATTGGAAAAATACAATCCAATTAAAAACAAACACCAAAGTAATGCAACGGCTGCACCATCTACTAAAAAGGAAGTAGATAAGAGAGGTTTATTTAACCCGTTCAAAAACGAATCAGTAGTAAACGAAGGTAAGTACGATGGTATGTTAGATGTTATTGAAGATTTAGTTTCTAAAGCTAGTTCATTTATGGATGTTGGTAATCAATTGAAGAAACAAAAAATTAAGTATTCTTTTTCTACATCAATAATGCCAATATATAGACTTGATAAATTACCTATCGCTATTGTAAATAAAAGATATGTTGATAAAGCTGATAGAGAAGTTGGTGATATCGCAATCGGTTTGATGGAATCAATTAAAGAATCTGTATTGAATGAAAGAGCAGAACCAATGCTATCAGATAAAGAGCAAGAAATTGTTAGAAAAGCTTTACAAAGAGCAGTAGGGGTAGATGTAGATTCTGAACCTGATGATACTAGATATCATGGTGGTAATAGTAACTTCATATTTGATGGTGGTGAAGATTTGATGTTGTTTGTTGGTAAATATGAAGATGAAGATAAACCATACTACGTTAGTATTGAAGGATTTGATGCTGGTAAAGTAGCAGATGAAGATGCTAAAGATTTTAAAGGTATAGTAAAAGCAGCTATGAAGATGGCTAAAAAATACAAAAAAAGATTAACTACAGAATCTAAATCAATGAAACTTACTTCTATTATGAACGAAGCCAAATACGATATCGGAATGGCTCGTAAAGGAAACGGATTAACTGTTTACAATAAAGCAGAAGAAGAAAATGGTGATTATAAAAATGTAGCTCACATTGATTCAAAAGGAAAAATAAAATATTACGATAAAAAAGTACCATCTAACATTAAGAAACAAATCGAAGCTGAGGCTAAGAAGATGATGGAAATAACAAAAGAGGGAACTATGAAACTAAAAGATATATTAAAAGAATCGTTTGAAAAAGGTAAAGTTTATTCAAACCCATTCCATACTCCATTCGTTAAAGAAAACGATGAAGAGAGAAGAGAAGAATCTTCAGAGATGACTACAGAACAAAAACAAGCTTTCTTAGAAGCAGTTAAAGCATACAAATCGTTTGGTGAAACTGTATATAGAAACGAAGGATTATCTGAAGTATATGAATCAATCAGAAACGTAGTAGAATCTGCTGGTAAAAATATGGTTAAAGAAACTGAAGGTTCATTTGATGGTATTACAGTTGGTAGACACGTAAAGAGAATGAATGAATCATTTAGAATCTTTGAAAAAACTTTAAGAGAAGTTGGAACACTACAACAGAGATTAGAATCTACTTATGATGAAATCGGTGAAGTGTTAGGAAAGTATTACGAAATAAACGAAACAGAAGAGAACGTTGAAGAAGGAAACGAATTCGGAGCTAATAGAGCTAAAGCAATCGCAAATGGTGAT
>Ga0222717_10004569_pt1 | contig 10156 bp, 9 predicted proteins | sample C33_18DmetaG_FD_165053 | JGI IMG/M metagenome (GOLD analysis project Ga0222717, IMG submission 165053) | Estuarine water microbial communities from San Francisco Bay, California, United States - C33_18D | ecosystem: Environmental > Aquatic > Marine > Unclassified | place: USA: California...
AGGCGCAGACTCACGCGTAATCTCAACATTGATGTTGACAAGGCAGTTGATTTCCTCACCAGCATCAGATTGGCCACGTACCTGGACCATGATGAGGTGGGGGCCTGTGAAACAAAACATGAAGGCGCGATGCGGGTTTTTCTTCCCAAGCATTCGACCGAAGAGCCCCATCTCGGGACTGACCTCCATGTGCTGCTGCGAGACGGAACCGACCACTTTGCCATTCTCGAGAACCACGCAGATTTCATTTGGCTTAAGTGTCACTTCCGCTTGCTCTGGGATGTTTTTGCCAAGCAGGTATTGGGCCACAACAGTCGGGTTTTCTCGCCATCTAAAATTCATCATCTCACCTTTGTGTCAATCCGTCAATGAACATGTTGCGTTCAAGGAAATGGTTTCGAGCCCTGTTGATCTTTTGTTCCCACTGAGAGATGTTCTCCATCCCTTCAGGTTCATCGAGGCTGGCGATTTCACTGGCCACTTGATTGGCTTTGCGTGTTGCATCAACAAGCGATTGGAGGCTTGCACTGTCATGGTCAACGAGTTTTCGAACCGAGGCTGATTTGAGTTTGCCAATGCCTTTGTGTTTCGAGACGTGATTCGCCGTGGTGGAGAACTGGGCTTCTCGCTTGAATGCCTGAAGTGTTTCAATGGCTTGTGCACAGGCCATCCTTGAGTTTCTGTGCCCTCGGCGATGGGCGTCTTGTTCGAGCTTCTCTCCATGGCGGATTAACATCTCACAACGGCGTTGAATTTCTGAACGGACGGCTTCATCGGATTTCATGAACCGGCCTTTTTCATAACCATCATACACGGTAACAAGGGCTCTCACCGCTTGTATGGCAGTGGCGATAGCGGACGATTCTATACCCATTTACTTGACCCCGTATCGATATCCTTTGGGTTCTATATTACAGTGTTGAAGCGTTGGCTGATGCTTTAAAATTGTCCTGTGGAGCCAAAACCGCCCTCGCCTCGCGACGTGGTGCCGAGTTCCTCAACGCTGGTTTCCACGATGGTGACCTTGGGGACAGGCGCGAACAACATTTGTGCCACTCGCTCTCCTTTGGCCACAACAAACGAGTCGCCTTCGCCAATCCATGTGGCCAAGACCATGAGTTCACCACGGTAGTCGGCGTCGATGGTCCCAAGCCCGTTTGGCATGATCATGCCTTTCTTCCCAAGCGAAGAGCGGCAGCGGATTTGCCCTTCCCAGCCAGATGGAATGGCGGTCGCCAAGCCAGTTCTGATGAGTGAACTCTTATGGCGAACAACGGTTGTTTCCTCTAATGCATAGAGGTCCCAACCGGCAGCCTCTGCTGAGCCTTGGGTCGGCAGGCGTGCCTCAGGGTCCAACTTTGCGAATTCGACAGCGAGTTCTACTTGAGTCATGCTCATGCCTCATGTGGACGGTTCTTGACCGTTGTGCAGTTGGCCGCTAAACGAATTTGGTGAACATAACTTTCTACTTCACTGTGAAGCACACATCATGGCAGAGGAGGCTTCGGTCGGCAACGGTTTTGTTGAACGAATGCTCCAGCACCCTTTGTTTCGCTCCTTCCTGTGGTTCGCCATTTTCCGTGCTTTCTACGGGGCAGGAATTCTTGTTGTGACGTGGTTTCTTGCCAGCGAGGCAGAAGCCCCGCTTTGGGTCTCTGTGCTCTTCCTTCTGTGTTCGATGGTGTTCTCACGTTTGCTCTTCAGGGGGATCAAGCGGCTCACATCGAAGCAAGCAGATGCTTCCGATTAGATACTTGGGTTGAGGATTAAATCCACCAGTTCCTTCCGCTTTATCGCGGTGAATTCACCTGGCGCGAGGTTGTAGGACTCGAGAAGCATGGATTCTGTCGACAAGCGGTGCAGCGTTTTGACTGGATTGTCAAGCGCTCCAAACATCCTTCGAATCTGTCGCTTTTTCCCTTCTCCAATGGTGAGGAGAACGCACCTGGCCGATTGTTGTTCGACTTCTGCAGGCTTTGTCCAATAGGTGTCGGTTGACTCGTCCTCTTCGACCACGATTCGAATGCCCTTTCGCAGGGCATCCAATTGATCATTGTCGAGGTCATGCGTGGTGTGGACTTCGTAGGTCTTGCGGACCGTATGGTCGGGAGAGGTGATCCGATGGACTATTTTCCCATCTGTTGTGACAAGTAAAAATCCAGTGGTTTGTTCATCAAGGCGGCCCACTGTCACCAACCGTTCGAAGGTGGTCGGCTCAACATGTTCCCTGAACACTTCATAGACAGAGGTTTTCTCAAGCGAACGCTCGTGCGAATTCAGACGTGAACAAATGCATCCTTGCGGTTTGTGAAGTAAGAAATGCACTTCCTCATCATGGAGTTCAAGCACTTTTCCATTGTAGGTGACCTCCTTGGTGTTGACATTGAATTGGAAGGTCATGTTCTTGACAACAGAGCCATTGACGGTGATCTCACCATCCCAAATGGCCTGCTTTACTTCTGCCTTTGAAGAAAAGACGCCAGTCTTCGAGAGAAATTGATGCAACCTTAGTTTCATTGTGCCCCTCATGTGTTGCTATGCTGTGGCCTTCTTAGCCGTTGCCGATGCAGTGTTGCGCCTAAGGTTGGTTGTTGAATCCAAATGCATCTGCGGGTGGCGGTCCTTGCGGGCGGTTGGCAGAATCCATGGATGTTGTTTCAATGTCCACTGCCTCAGCTGCTTCAAAGTCATTCCATTTCGGCTCGGATGGAGCGCTCTGTCGCTTGTTCCATACCAAGACTGCCCCTGCTACAAGACCAGCAACCGCCACGATTCGGAACACGACGTCAAACCACGAATCGAGTCCGGAACTGTTTGGAAAAGCGTCAAGAGCGTTCGCAACCCCATCGTTATCAGAATCATATTTTGCTCGTGCATCGTTCGGGAAGAGGTCTGCATTATCGCCCAATCCGTCACCATCGCTGTCAAGCCATTCGTAGGCACTTAGTGGGAAGGCATCCGCATTATCACCAACGCCATCGAAATCTTGGTCGCTGCATTCACTTGGGTCATCAGGCCATACATCGCTGTTATCGCCACATCCATCACCGTCACGGTCGTTCCACTCTGTTGAATCATTCGGGAAGGCATCTGCGTTGTCACCAACGGTGTCCATGTCTGTATCGTTCCATTCATTTGGATCGGATGGGAAGACATCGGTGTTGTCACCATAGGTGTCGTTGTCACTGTCCTGCCAATCCCTTGCATCCGCAGGGAAGACATCGCTGTTGTCGCCATACCCATCACCATCTGAATCGTTCCATTCTTCGATGTCTTGGGGGAATGCATCGACCACATCTGCATAGCCATCACCATCAAGATCTGGGCATCCCAGTGGTACGAGTGAAGTGCCGAAGGTCAAGAAACAAGCATCGCTGTTGTCGCCTATACCGTCTTCGTCTTGATCGGCCCATTCGGTTTCGTCAGCAGGAAATGCGTCCTGGTTGTCGCCCACACCATCTTCATCGGTGTCGCTGCATTCGGTTGGGTCATAGACAAACAGGTCACGGTTGTCACCGCATCCATCGCCATCGCTGTCCATCCACTCGGTTGCATCCAAGGGAAACGCATCGAGCCCATCGATGACACCGTCCTTGTCGGTGTCTCTGTCGCGCTCATCGGTTCCTGCGGCCGCTTCTTCTTGATTGGTGAACTCATCATCATCGATGTCAGGGTCTTCTGCATCGTTGCACCCGTCTTCGTCCAAATCATTGACGTGTACGCCAAGAACGCCGAGGGGGCATGCGTCGATTTGGTCAGCAAAGCCATCGTTGTCATCATCAGTGTCCACACTGTCGGTGCAGCCATCGCTGTCATGATCGTTGCTTCCATCGCCGAACGGGCACGGGTCGATGGCATCGTTGTATCCGTCGCCATCCGTGTCACGCTGGACTGCTGAACATCCCTCATCGTTGACCGATTCGCCTTGTGGCGTGTTTGCGCAGGTATCCTTGCCGTTGGCAACACCATCGCCGTCGTCGTCTCGTTGGGACCAATCGCAACCGTTCAAATCACGGCTGCTCATGTCTTCAGTCCAATCACATGCATCGTACGCATCGAGGATTCCGTCGCCATCCATGTCGCCCTCGCCAATTGCTTCAATCGCAAACCTGGCAATGAAACGGTGCATCACTCGGGTCGGGTGGGCTTTGTCGAAGAACAGGTATTCGTCGACGTTTGGAACCACGGTGTCACCACTGCTGCAAATTGGCAGTGGCAGCAATGAGATGCCACCAGTGCAAGCTGCGTCCTGTGTGTTGGTCAAACCAAGCGCTTGCTTGTTCTGTAAGATGTCATTGAAGATGTTCCACGCATCGATGCTGTGAACGGTGATGCCTAATTCTGCAGAGAGGTTGGCGATGATCCCGGCTAATTTTTGGTTGTAGAGGACAACTTCCTGTTGGATGGCCGTTTGCTGGCTTTGTGAACGGCTTGAGATCTCAGGTGTGGATTCCAAAGGGGGTAAATTTGGGATGATGAATTCAGTCGCTCCACCGTTCGCCAGTTGGCGAATGTGGGCTTCCATGTTTGTCGCGATGATGTCGGCATTGGCGCTGCCGTAGAGGAAATCATTGCCACCGGCCCAGAGGGAGACCACTTCCGTGTTTGGAATCGTGCTTTGCACGCTTGTGAGGTAGTTGGTGATTTGAGTGCCTACGTTTGGAAGGAGGAGGTAGGAGTAGCCAGCGCCAGTCTGTGAACCACCAAACGCTCGGTTGTCACCCGTGGCTGTGCCCGAGCCGATCGATGTCTGCAATCCATATGCATCACTTACGTATTCAAGCCAGACTTGCCCGTTTGAGAATCGACCTTGCCAGTAGGGGGGGACATCCGGTACATTGAGGATGGAATTCTTGGCGTTCCCCATGTCGCTCAGTGAATCGCCAAACGCCAAGAGGTTGCCTCGTTGGGGCATGACAGAGTTGTGAAACACCGCAAATGCATGGGAATCTTGGGTCATTGTGGCGTTGTATTGGTCCTTCACGGTGAATGAAGTTCTGTAGAATGTATCACCGTTGTAGAAGTGCTTCACATCGACGGCGATTTCAGTAACGGTTCCTGTTGCTTGGAAAGGTGCTCTTTCTTCTAAGAGGACCGTGCCTGATTCATCCCGAAGTTCCCACTCATAGAAGAGTTGAGTCCCAAATGGTAAGTTGGAAATTGAAGCAACGAGTTCAACCGTCTCGTTCGATAGCCATTCCTGACGTTGTGTTGACAACTCCATGCTCGCAGCACGCCCGGACGAGGCATGAGCGATGGCAACGCCCTGCATAAGCATCAGAAAAACCAACGCCATACACCGGACTCGCACGGTTTGCCCTGTGCAGATTGAGTTGTTATGGCTTTTTATCGCCTCGAACAGGATCCTACAGGGTAACTTCCGATCTCCTCCAATTCTCATGACGGGGCCCATACACCTCATAGACTGAATGTTGCCTCCTCTAAGTATGCACCAAGTCTTTGTCATCAAGACCACATTACCTGGTGATTGGGCCGAGGCCTTTGTAGGGGAATTCGAGCATCAAACGCTTCTTGCTGGTGCAGCATGTGCGGAACACCAACGCATTCAATCCATGTACAGGTGGGAAGGCGAGGTTGAATCCTCGCAGGAATGGTCCGTTCAATTTACTGTGAGTGCCCCTTCACTCGAAATCGTTTTAGATCATCTTCGCACCTCACATCCTTACGAAACGCCACAGATTTTACATTGGGCTGCAACTTCAGAGCCTCCCTATTATCAATGGGTGGGCTCTTTTATGTCGGAACATCCGGAGGCCTCGGGAAATTGAGTAACATTCGAGTGGAAACGAACCTTGCAATGGTGTATTATTTACATTCAAAAACCGGCCTTTATAGTATCCGGCATAATATTGAGTTTAATGATGCACTGCGCCACTTATCTGACCGCTCGATTTACGCTTGAAACCGACCTTTTCCAATGCTCAGCAGGGGCATATATTATACACTCTATCGGAAGGCCAATAAAATCCAGCGCGTGAAAGAAACGAGGGGGATACAAAAATGGTCATCGAACATAGCAACTCTAACACGCCCGCAGATGGATTCGAAGTCGACTTGAGTCAGGAACATCTTGAACCTATGCTCCAAGAGAATCTCGATCGCTTCGTTCTCTTCCCAATCCAACACTCAGATATCTGGGAGATGTACAAACAACAAATGGCTTGCTTCTGGACCGCAGAAGAAATCGATTTGGCTGAAGATCTCAAAGACTGGAAGAACCTCAACGCTGATGAACAACACTTCCTCAAGCACATCCTTGCCTTCTTTGCCGCAAGCGATGGCATTGTCAATGAGAACTTGGGCATCAACTTCTCCAATGAAGTCTGCTGGCCAGAAGCCCGTGCCTTCTATGGGTTCCAAATTATGATGGAAAACATTCACGCAGAAACCTATTCGCTCCTTATTGACACCTACATCAAGGACGAGCCAGAGAAGGATCACTTGTTCAAAGCGCTTGAAACCGTTCCCTCGGTCAAGCGCAAGGGTGAATGGGCCATGCGCTGGTTGTCTCGCAAGCAAGGTTCATTCGCTGAGCGCCTCGTCGCTTTCGCTGCTGTTGAAGGCATCTTCTTCTCAGGTTCATTCTGTGCTATTTTCTGGCTCAAGAAGCGAGGATTGATGCCAGGGCTCACGTTCTCAAATGAATTGATTTCCCGTGACGAAGGCCTTCACTGTGACTTCGCATGCTTGCTTCACAACAAGTTGCTCCGTGGTGCTGGTGCCGCAAAGATCACTCGCATCATTGCAGAAGCTGTCGACATCGAAATTGAATTCGTCACCAGCGCTCTACCAGTGTCGCTGATTGGAATGAACTCCATCCTCATGGAGCAATACATCCAATTCGTTGCCGACCGTCTCTTGGTCGCACTTGGTGCAAGTAAAATCTACAACGTCGTCAACCCATTCCCATGGATGGAGATGATCTCCATGCAAGGCAAGACGAACTTCTTCGAAAAGCGTGTGGCCGAATACCAAAAGGCCGGCGTTATGGAAAATGCATCCCTCGGAAGCGTCCAACAACGCTTCTCCGTGGACGAAGACTTTTGAACCGTACGCGATGATAGGAAGATACTGCGCAATTACACTCAACTGATGAACTGGAGGAAAACACATGACAATGCAAGTAGTAAACAGGAAAGGAGAACGAGAGGATGTTCGATTCGATGCAATTCACGAGAAATTGCGATCGCTCACCTATGGATTGGACCCGGTTTGGGTTGACCCAGGCCATGTAACAAAGCTCACCATCGAAGGATTGTACGACGGTGTCACCACCCGAGAACTCGACCAACTCGCTGCTGAAACCGCGGCCTCCCTTGCCTCTCAGCACCCTGATTACAGTCGACTCGCAGCTCGTATCTGTGTCGACGATCTTCACCGATCCACCAAGGAAACATTCACTGATGTCATCACCGACCTCCGAGAATACATTGATCCGGAGTCCAAGAAGCACGCACCCCTCATCTCTGAAGAGGTGTATTCCATCATCATGGAGAACGCAGAAGTTCTCAACAACCACGTCAACTACAGCCGTGATCACAACTACGATTACTTCGGCTTCAAGACCCTTGAGCGCTCCTACCTGTTGCGCTTGAACGGGGAGATTGCAGAACGCCCACAGCACATGTTGATGCGCGTCGCAGTCGGAATCCACCATGGCAACATCACCAAGGCCCTCGAGACATACGACCTCATGAGCCAAGGGTACTTCACCCACGCAACACCAACATTGTTCAATTCCGGCACCCCAACACCACAGATGTCGTCGTGTTTCTTGCTCACCATGCAAGACGATTCACTCGACGGAATCTATGACACCCTCAAGCAATGTGCTTTGATTTCAAAGTCGGCTGGTGGCATCGGTCTTTCGATTCACCACATTCGTTCCAAGGGCTCCTACATCAAGGGGACCAACGGCGAGAGCAACGGTATCGTGCCAATGCTTCGTGTGTTCAACGACACCGCACGCTATGTCGACCAAGGCGGCGGCAAGCGAAAGGGTTCGATTGCGATCTACCTCGAACCATGGCACCCAGATATCCTCGCTTTCCTCGATTTGAAGAAGAACCACGGCAAGGAAGAACTCCGTGCTCGTGATTTGTTCTATGCGCTATGGACGCCAGATTTGTTCATGGAACGAGTTGAGCAAAACGCCGACTGGTCGTTCTTCTGCCCGAATGAATGCCCTGGTTTGCAAGACGCATACGGTGCAGATTTCAAAGCCCTCTATGAGAAGTACGAATCCGAAGGCCTCGCCCGTGAGACCCTTCCTGCTCGCACTGTTTGGGACAAGGTAGTTGAATCTCAGATTGAAACCGGTACACCTTACATGCTCTACAAGGATGCTGCAAATGAGAAATCCAATCAAAAGAACCTCGGTACCATCCGTTCATCGAACCTGTGCACCGAGATCATGGAATACACTGCAAAGGACGAAGTTGCTGTGTGCAACCTCGCATCGATTGCTCTGAACAAGTACGTGGATTTGGAAAACAGCACTTTCAACCATCAGTTGCTCTATGATGTCACATACCACGCTACAGGCAATCTCAACCGTGTCATCGATGTGAACTACTATCCTGTTGAAGAAGCACGAAACTCCAACATGCGCCACCGACCAATTGGTCTTGGTGTGCAAGGATTGGCAGACACCTTTGCCCTGCTTCAACTTCCGTTTGAAAGCCCACAAGCTCGTGCTCTCAACAAGGAAATTTTCGAAACCATCTACTTCGCAGCCTGCACCGCTTCAAAGGATGCAGCCATTGCAGAGGGTGCATATTCGACCTTCCAAGGCTCCCCTGCCAGCAAGGGCGAACTTCAGTTCGACCTCTGGGGCATGAACGATCACAGTGGACGCTGGGATTGGACCACCCTCAAGGGTGAAATCATTGAACACGGCATGCGCAACTCGTTGCTTTTGGCTCCAATGCCAACCGCATCAACATCACAGATTCTTGGAAACAATGAATGCTTCGAAGCCTTCACTTCCAACCTCTACGTCCGCCGAACCCTTTCTGGTGAATTCATCGTGCTCAACAAGCACCTTGTCCGTGACCTCATCGCTTTGGACCTCTGGAGCCTGAACATGAAGGACGAAATCCTTCGTCACAAAGGTTCCATTCAAGCCATCGAAGGAATCCCTGACCACATCAAGGCTCTCTACAAGACCACCTGGGAAATCAAGCAACGCCACGTCCTCGACATGGCTGCTGACCGTGGTGCATACGTCGACCAAAGCCAATCGATGAACATCCACATGGTGGACGCAAACCCAGCAAAGGTGACCTCGATGCACTTCTACGGATGGAAGCAAGGGCTCAAGACCGGTATGTACTACTTGCGAACGAAGGCTGCAGCAGATGCCATTCAATTCACTGTTGAAGCTAAGAAAGGCGAGGACCAAACCGTCGGTGGATTGGCCGATCGTGCTGAAGAAATCTCCAGCCTCGAAGCCATTGCTTGTTCACTTGATACGCCTGACGACTGCCTAAGTTGCGGTTCGTGAGCGCACGACGCCGATTGCTGAAGTTTATACTTCGTCGAAGCATTCGTCCTTCACCCAAGGGCCTCCAAGTCCTATGGGTGAGACCTTGGGTTCGCGAGTATCTGCGACTTCTACCTCACCTGTAGGCACCTTGTTCTGATCCACGATGGTTGGGTAGTTTCGCTTACCAAAAGAATGTGAAAAATCCATGTTCTTCCAAAAAGTACGCATGATAAAACCGCCTTCTCTTTTCGCCAGAGGTGAACCTCTTGCAACTGCAAGCTGAAGATGAGCCCGGACATGCAGTCAGGCTTCATTCGTATCAAGCGGTGTGAATCGCATGGCCCAATGTGGCCAAGACACCCTCATGGGTCATCTCGGTCATGGTTGGGTGTGCATGGATGGTGCCTGCAATGTCTTCGAGCAGTGCACCCATCTCAAGGGCAAGGGTCCATTCACCAACAAGTTCACTGATATGGGTTCCAACGCCTTGGATTCCAAGGATTCGATGATCGTCTTCTCGTGCACAGATTCGGATGAATCCTGCAGATTTTTCAGCTTCTTGTGTGAGGGCTCGACCGTTTGCTCCAAGTGGGAACTTCCCAATGATCACTGGGTGGCCAGCTGCCTTGGCTTCTTCTGGTGAAAGTC
>Ga0222717_10004570_pt1 | contig 10156 bp, 10 predicted proteins | sample C33_18DmetaG_FD_165053 | JGI IMG/M metagenome (GOLD analysis project Ga0222717, IMG submission 165053) | Estuarine water microbial communities from San Francisco Bay, California, United States - C33_18D | ecosystem: Environmental > Aquatic > Marine > Unclassified | place: USA: California...
GTGCTGACGAACTGACGGGTGAGATCGAGCTTTTCTTTGATCCCAGGGCTCGCGGAGACGTGGAGCCGAAATTGTCTGGTGGCGTCTTTGTCGTGGATATTATGCGTCGGGCTGAACTCGTGGGAGTGCCTCTAGAAGTGAGTGTGCTGGCGAGGCTGGAGGATGCGGCCTTGAGCGCGGACGGAGGGCTTCGCTTTTCTGGGAACGCTTCATTCTTGAAAACCTTCGATCGAACGCCGGAACTCTTTACAAACTATCGCTTTTCAAAAGCCGAGCTGAAGGATGGCGAGCCTGACATTCTAATTTCCGAGGAGGGGGCTGACATGCTACCGCTCTTAAACAAGCTTTGTGACTATGGGGCGGAGGCCGTTGAGGAGTTGTTGAATCCTGAGAGCGTTCATAGCTTTCCGTCTGGGAGCGCAGGAGCATGGCGTGATGATGAGGTGGGACACCAGAAATTTAAGGACCTTATCCTGGGGAGTTGTGCGTTTCGAACCGAGGTTGAGTTTGATGAACTCTATTGGATTGAAGAGAACGCAGAGAACTAACTCTATGATAGGGGTTTTTGGAAATAGTTACTTCGTGAGCGTTAGGACGCTTTCCTCAGAAGAACAATGCGGTTGGTGTTTGTTCCTTTGGTTTGATTGGAAACGCCCCAGCAATTGGAGGTTTTGGTGAAGTCTTGGTCGTTGATGACGACGAGACGGACTTCGAGGCCGGCATCGTGGCCAGCGGGGATGACGAGGTCTTCGAGTTTGATCTTGCCGTGACTGATCTCGCCGACTTCGAAGGCGATGTGCCCCCCTGGTTTGAGGACACGTCTGAGTTCGCGAAACACATCAGTCATCTTGGCCTGCCAGGCTGCGGGGTCCTGGATTTGCCAGAGGTGGACGTCGCCGGGATTGATGCCGTTGAACCAGCATCGCAGCCAGTTGTCCAATTCGTAGGCGACGATTTTTAAAAATGGCGGTGAGGTGACGACGAGACTGACGGAATCATGAGCGATCTCGGGGGTGTCATCACAAGAGCGGGCGAGGAGAAGGCTCCGTGAGGCGGAATTGCTGAGCAATCCTTGTTGGTCTGGATTGATCTCCTTCATGAGCGCGCGCGATTTCTTCAGTATGATCGCGATGATATCGCGCTCGGGAGGTGTCTGCTTGCGCTTCTCATTGATCTTCATCTGCGAGTCTACGGAAACGGCCTGGTTAGGTGGCATGGTGTAGACCGAGAAGAAGCCGGGTGAATGACCGGTGAGTCGATTAGTTGCTACCATTTGAATCCAGTCATCAATGGAGTCGTTGGCTTGGGCTGCCCGGCGATCGATGAAGTACTGCCGGAGGTTGCACACCTTGGTGAGGACGTTGGGATGGTAGAAGGCGAGGAGATCCTCTCGGGTTTCGATGGGTTCATCGAGTTCGAGCGAACGAAGGCGTGCCTCAATGTCCTCGATGTTTGGAATGCGAAGTCGGGGTGCAGTGAGAAGGCTGCTGAGAGGGTTGATGTCGCAGCCCATTGGGACACGTCCTAACAAAGCAGCCTCGATTAGGGTGGTGCCTCTTCCCATAAACGGATCATAGACGACATCGCCAGCTTCTGTTAGGCGGTCGATGAAGAATTTGGGGAGCTGCGGTTTAAAGCAAGCGCGGTAAGAAATCTCGTGAAGCTTGTTGGCTTGGCGTTGGCCCGAGGTCCAGAATTCATTGATAAAGACCGGGACAGAGAGGCCAGCGATCTGATTGTATAACACGATTGTCTCTTTCCCGAATTCTTCGAATGCCCCGAGTTCATCGGCGAGAGTCTTGGGTTTACCTCGCTTTGTCTTCCACACGGAGGGGACCGTCATGTTCAACAGCCCTTGTTCTGAATCGTCATCCATACGGCGACACCGTGGCAGAACTACTCCACGGGTTCAATGACGGCTCGCATGCTTCCCCTACTTCTTTTTATTCTCCGGTCTGGGCCGAACTCTTGGATCTTTCGGCACTTTGACGTTGCTGTCTCCTTCGTATCGACATCAACAATGACACGTTTGGCGTTGTCCACTTCACAGGCCATTCGGTAAGCGAGGTCGATGGGGTGATGGAAGATCTCCACGAGCATCTCAATCACGTAGTCGTAAGTGTGGGTATCGTCATCAAGTAGGACGATTTGCCACAATCTGTTGGCTGACGTGGAGGTGTCCTCTTTCAATTCTGGAAGTTCCAGTGGCATGAGGTTCTGCTTTTAAAACGGTTTTAGGTGTTCGAATCTCTCGTTCGATGCTGAAGTATACTAAGCTCGGCCTCCAGAAAGGGAGGGTAATGCCCGGCGACGACTTTCACGCTCCAGCTCGGATTTTGTACCTCACACTGGAGGGACGTCATGGTCACGTCTTCGATACCGCATGGAATGATGGGATCGAATCCGTCTAGATTACCGCAAACGTTGAGAGCAAAGCCATGCATGGTAATCCAGCGGCGAACCCCCACACCTATGGAGGCGAGTTTGCGATTCTCCACCCAAACGCCGGTTAAGCCGTCTCGCCGAGTGGCGTTAAGCCCAAGGTCGGAACAGAGATGAATGAGACTGTCTTCCAGAGCCCTAAGATAGGCGTGGAGGTCTTTGCCGTAATTATGAAGGTCGAGAATCGCATAGCCTACGAGCTGCCCAGGGCCATGGTAAGTCGCTTTGCCTCCGCGACTGATTTCCACTACTGGGTGGGGAAGTGCCTGTCCTGTATCCAGGCTTGAGCGATCAGAACTTCGACCAATGGTGTAAACGGGATCATGCTCGAGGAGAAGGAGTGTGTCCGAGATCTCGCCGTTGAGACGTTTTTCCAAATAAGTTTCTTGGGTGGCGAGGGCATCCTCATACCCCACCCGACCTAACCATTGTGTGTCCATTAGAGATCGTTGGAGGCAGGTTTGATCGCTCGGGTGGGATCGCTGGCGTAAAGATGAGCTAGTCCGATGGCGAGGGCATCGGCGGCATCGGGTGGAGGTGTTTCTGTAAGTCCTAACAACGCCCGCATCATGTAGGCCACTTGTGATTTGTCGGCACCTCCTCGACCGACGACGGCTTGCTTGACGCGGCGCGGTGCGTATTCAGTAATTGACAGCCCAGCCTCGCCAGCTGCTAACAACGCAGCACCGCGTGCTGCACCCATGATAATGGCGGTGGCGTGACTTTGGACATAAATGATCGCCTCGATCGCGCAGGTGTCCGGCTGAAATTTCTCGATTACTTTGGCTAACTCTTCACGTATTGCGACGAGGCACATAGAGTGCCGCACCTTCGGCTTGTTTTGAATCACTCCATAGCAAATTGACCGATAAGTCTTGGGCGCGGTCTCCTCGAGGATTGCATAACCAGTCTTGCGTAGCGCCGGGTCGATGGACAAGACACGCATGTTTCTAACGGGAAGGCGTTTAGCCAGTGAATGGGAGAACGCAGCCTAACGGCGTCGACGTCCGCCCGTACGTTTCCGGCGCATGCCGAGACGCTGGCGGAGGGCGTCGCCCGTGGGGGCTTCGTCATCTAGCATTGCAGTATAGATATAGTTGAAGCCTTCGAGCTTCTTACGATCGATCTTCTGGCCGACGTAGCCTTCGACCGCCTTGGCAAACTCTACTTCGTCACCCGCGAGCAAGGTGAACGCATCACCTTCTTGCTCGGCACGGCCAGTTCGTCCGATACGATGAACGTAGTCTTCGGGATTCTCGGGGACACGATAATTGATCACGTGGGTCACGTTAGAAATGTCCAGTCCACGCGCAGCCACATCGGTGGCGACAATAACGTTGAAGGTTCCATCGCGGAATCCCTTGAGTGCTTTGGTACGATCTTTCTGAGCAATGTCCGAGTGCATGGGCGTAGCCTTGAACCCGTCCTTCTGTTTTTTGAGAAGAGCGGTGATCTTATCGGCTTCTGCTTTGGTCCTTGTGAAGATCATGACGCTTTCATAATCTGTGCTGCGGAGCAAAGCTAACAAGAGTTCATCCCGTTGTTCATAGGCGACGGGGTAGAACCCATGCGTGATCGTCTCGGCAACGCCGGTGCGTCTTCCGATTGAGATCTCGGCCGGATCTTTGAGCGCCCACTTGGCGAAGGTCTCAATCGCTGGGGGCATGGTTGCGGAGAAGAAGAGGGTCTGCCTTTGCTTCTTACACCCGGTGACAATACGACGAACGTCTGGCAAGAAACCCATGTCGAGCATCCGATCCACTTCATCGAGGATGAGGAAATCGATGTCGCGGAAATGGAGGGACTTGCGCGTAAAGTGGTCTAACAATCGGCCTGGCGTGGCGATGATCACATCGACCCCGGCGTTCAGCTTATCAAGCTGCGGCTGGTAACCGACCCCGCCGTGCAGGAGAACCATGGAGAGGTCCATGTGTTTCCCGTAGATCTCAAACTGCTCGAGCACCTGGGCCGCGAGCTCGCGTGTGGGCTCAAGGACGAGACAACGGCACTTGCCGTGTTTCGCCATCTTCGAGAAGGCGGGAAGACCGAAGGCTGCGGTCTTCCCGGTTCCGGTCTGTGAAGCGCCGATAATGTCACGCCCTTCAAGTACCAGGGGAATCGCCTGGGCCTGGATGGGGGTGGGTTTCTCGAATCCGAGATCTCGAACCGCCTTCATGACGGGCTCCGACAATCCGAGTTCGTCAAATGTGGTTTGACTAGTCTCGTTATCCATTGATTAAGGCCCGCTTATTAAGTCATACCCCTGGTTCCGTCAATGAGGCGTTTGCCAGCGGGCTAGAATCGCTCTCCCATGACCGTATCGGTTACCATCCGCACCTACCTTCTTCTTTTCAGTGCTGTGCTGTGCCTGGCTTCCGCAGTGCTGTTCATCCAGATTAGCGAGGTGCCGCCCCTCGGGCTCAGCATGTGGCGACTGGGCCTTGCTGGGATCGTTCTCGCCCCGTTGGCTTTTCACGAGTATAGGCGTCATCGCCCGAATGTGGACCACATCCCGCTGAGGCTGGCCGTTCTGCCGGGCGTTGTCTTCGCCGCGCATCTGGTCAGTTGGGTCATCGGTGCCCGACAAACGCCTACGGCCAATGCCAGCCTCATTGCGAACATGGCGCCCATTGCCTTGCCGTGGCTTCTTTACGTCATTGCGAAGGAGCGGGTGCGCCGCACCGAGTGGATCGGCACGGGAATTGTCTTGGCGGGACTCCTCGTGTTGGTGGCGGGCGATGTTCACCTCTCTGCTGAGACCGCTCAAGGCGATCTCTTGTGCTTCGGGTCCATGCTCTTTCTCGCGCTGTACCTTGCGCTGGCCCGCCAACGAAGTCCTCAGTTTCCGGGCTTTACACTGTATGTTGTGCCGCTTTATCTAACGGGGGCTCTAGCTTGCGGTGTCTTCATGGTAGCCACTGGCGAGCCGTTTCTTCCGGTGGCGGGGCAGTGGAAATGGGTTGTCGCGCTGACCTTCATTCCGACCGTGCTGGGGCACAGTCTCCTCAACTACGCGATGAAACGCATGCGCGGCCAGGTCGTGGCGGTGGCAAGCCAGACGCAATTCATCTTCGCAGGCACCGCTGCCTATTTCCTCTTTGGAGCGACTCCGGCGCTGACGTTTTATCCGGCTAGTGTGCTCGCGATTGTTGGCACCCTATTCATTCTGAGGCGATCCTAACGTTTCTTTTTCCTGTTCTTCTTGGCTGCTTTCTTCTTCTTCGAAGCGACCTGCTTCTTGGCTGCTTTCTTCTTGATCGTGGCTTTCTTCTTCTTGATCGTGGCTTTCTTCTTCGCTGCGGCTTTCTTCTTTGCCAATTTCGCCTGTAGCTTGGGCCAGTAATCTCGAGAGACGATGTAGCCGATGCACTTAGGGCTGCCACATCGGCAGGGATGGTCCTCGTAATGATCGAGTTCGAAACCGTAGTCGAACGTGAGTTCGTCGCCCTTCTTGATCTCTTTAAGCGCAACGATCCAGATCTCGTCGTCGATGATTTGGGCTTCGCAGTTCGGATCACAGCCGTGGTTGATGAGCTTTGCCGTATTGTGAGGGACATTGCCATCGACGTCGTGGTCGTCATCGAGGATGAACATGTAGACGGAGGCGTCACCAGTACCCTCGCGCTCATCGGCTAGATCGATGGCGCGCCTGTCTCCCTCTTTCGTACTGATTTTTTCCCCAACGTATTCGATGATTTCAGCATTCTTAGGAATCTTCTTCGACGCGAAGAGGCCTTGCTGGTGAATGGCAGAGCCCTGGGGCTCGCAATAAGGAGACGTGGTCGGTTTGGGGGCCGCCGATTCCTTTACTCTCTTCGTGGGGGACTTGGGTTTCGCCATTGCCATACGGAGCTAGGATTTTCAGCTCGCGTTGGCAAGAAAGATTAGGACCTGGGGAGGCGATTCCACTCCTGCCCGCCAACACCTCGTTGGCAAACTATCGCCCCCCCAAGGTCCTAAAATTGTGTAAAGCTGAGTGAGCATAGCCCGTTCTGTTTTATAATCAATGCATTAATTACAATTACCATATACAAGTTGTCTTGGGACCTGTGATAGTGTTTCGTTTCTCTTCCCTGAATATCGGCCTTAGTGCAGATTCGCACGAATGAACAGCAATGGGCCCGCATGATGGCATCGATGGCCTTTACACCACTGAAAAGGCCGAGAGGGAACTATCCTGGATAGTGGATCACCCGTGGGTCATCAGGCTCGCGGACGTAGTCGAAGGCTTCGTCGGCCATCGACTGCATGGTAAATGAGGGTTTCCATCCGAGAAGGTGCTTGGCTTTGCTATTATCGAGCCAGGTTGAGTGGTATTCGGTCGCAATCGGCACTTGGGGAAATCCACGCGTCTCCTGAAGATAGTTTGCCAGTTCTTGGTAATCGATTGGGGCATCCATTGAAATGTTGAACAATTGTTGCCGTCCTCGTGGATGGTCGATGGCGCAGAGGATGGCGCTCACGAGGTCTCGCACATGAATGAAGTTGCGTTTTACAGGGTGTCCCTCGGGATCGAGCATGACAGGAACAGTCTGGGTGTCGGCGTAGCCTCTTGCCGTCGTTTCATCGATATAGGTCGACCAAACCGGGGCACCAAAGACGTCCGGACCGAAGGAGAGTTGGTGTTTGAAGTCGTCTTTCTCCATGATCCACGGCGCACGCAGGCAGCAACCGTTCAGTTTGTAAGGGAGGTAGTATTGCTCGAGGAGAACCTCTTCGAGGACTTTTGAGAGTGCGTAGCATCCGGGGTACGGAGAGTGGGGTTGCGCCTCGGTTACCGGCTTCTTGTGAGGATAATGAAAGTGTCCGACACAGGCATCGCCTCCGATGAGGAGGAACTGTTGGAACCTATCGGAAATCCTGGCTTCCTCCAGCAACCAGAAGAGCCCTTTTACAGTCACGTCCATGACGTCTTCTGGCGTTTCTTTGCAGGTCGCCAAGTGAACGACATGGGTGACGTCCCGCATGGCTTGTTGGACGAGTCCGCGATCGGAAATGGAGCCATTCACGGTTTCGACCCGATCATGCACTGGCAGGGTGCGTTTGTGACATAGTGCTCGAAAGCGATAGCCTTCGAGCTTGGAATCATTTAGAGCGGCGCGAAGGAAATGACGTCCGACTTTGCCAGTCGCGCCGGTGATGAGAAGGAGGGGCTTGACCATGCACCTTTCACTGAACACACTTAACGGGTGATGGGTCAATGCTGAGCGAGATTTCCGTTGGATTCTGCTGGAGAACAGGGAAATACAGGCTCTAAAGTCTCCATCATGAGCGCGAAAAAGAAGGTTCGTATTGGCATTTTGAGCACTGCATTCATTGGGACGGCGAAAGTCATTCCTGCGATGCAGCGGGGGGCCATGACGGAAGTTTGTGGGTTGGCTTCTCGTGACGAATCGAAAGCGCGAGCTGTGGCGGATGAGTTAGGAATCGAGAAGGCCTACGGTAGCTACGATGCTCTTCTTGACGATCCTGACATCGATGCGATCTATAATCCGCTGCCAAATCACTTGCATGTGCCATGGTCTATCAAATCGCTGGAAGCGGGGAAACACGTTCTTTGCGAGAAGCCGATTGGCCTTTCCGTCGACGAAGCAAGGTCGCTAGTCGATGCTGGGGGGCTGTATCCCAACCTGAAGGTGATGGAGGCTTTCATGTATCGACATCACCCGCAGTGGGTGAAGGCAAAGCAACTGGCGACGGACGGATCCATTGGCGAGTTGAAGACAATACAATCTGCCTTCTCGTACTACAACGACGATGCTTCGAACATACGTAACATGGACGGTATAGGAGGAGGTGGACTGATGGACATTGGCTGCTATTGCATCTCGCTTTCGCGCTTCCTCTTCGATGCTGAGCCACAGCGGGTCGTGGGCCTAATTGAGAACGACCCGAGCTTTGGCGTGGACCGCGTGGCTCTGGGGTTACTCGATTTTGGTGCGCACACTTCAAATTTTACCTGTTCCACGCAAATGGTGCCATACCAGCGGGTGCAAATCTTTGGCACGACCGGGCGAGTTGAGATTGAAATTCCCTTCAATGCGCCGCCCGACGTGCCTTGTAAGCTCTGGTTGCAACAGGGGGAATCCATTGAGGAAATCGCCTTCCGGATATGCGATCAGTATACCATCCAGGGGGATCTCTGGGCGAGGGCGATCTTAGAGGATGGCCCCGTGCCAACGCCGATTGAGGATGCTTTAGCCAATATGCGTGTCGTTGAGGCCCTCTTTGACAGCGGGGCCAAAGGGGCTTGGGCGAATGTCTAACGGATTGGACTCGAACAACCTATTCCAGGAGAATTTCGGATCTCACTTGCACCCGGGCAGAAAGGTTTCATCATTGCGTTAGGTGAAGCGATCTCTCTCTTTCTTCCTCTCGGTCAGCATATTGGGCTCTTTGTTGAGTCTTGCCGAGACGATTCTTCTAAAAAATGGGAATAGGTTGGAGGGAGAAGTGCTCAAGAAATCCGAGAAGCATCTCTTCCTGGACGTGGGGTTCGACGTGCTGAACATCCCGTCTGAAGCGATTTCCGAGATCGAGGAGGCGGGTGTGACGGAAGATGTGGCTGCGTCCGAAGAGGAACTGGTTTCGACAACGCCGTCTGGGCAAAGCCTGTTTTCAAAACAAGCGAACGCGCAGACGCGGTCGGTTAAAGAGAACGCAGAGATCGTGGGCGAGGCTGTTGTCCAGATCGGGACGCCTTCTGGATTGGGTTCCGGCTTTGTTATTCACCCCGATGGCTATGTCATCACGAACAATCATGTCATTGCGGGTGAACACAAGATCACGATCATGATCTTCAGGCAGACTTCGCGGGAGCTTGAAAAGATCCAGAAACAGAACGTTAAAATTCTCGCCACGAGCCCCGTTCTCGACCTCGCTCTCCTCAAGATTGAAGGCGAAGAGAGTCCAGACTTTGCGCATGTGCCGGTCGAAGCGGGCGGTGGTTTGCGGTCCGGCCAACCCGTTTTCGCAATTGGGAGTCCGTTAGGTTTGGGGCGATCAGTTTCCCAAGGCATCGTCAGTGTTCGTAATCGTGTGATTTCAGGGGGCCTTTTTTACATTCAGCATACGGCTGAGATCAACTCTGGGAACTCCGGTGGGCCACTCTTTAACTTACAGGGTGAGGTGGTCGGCGTGCTCAACATGAAGATGGTTCAGGCCGGTGTTGAAGGGCTAGGTTTCGCTATTCCTGCTAGTCTGCTGCGTCTCTTCTTGGAGAACCAAGATGCGTATGCTTTCGATCCGCGAAATCCGAATGCGGGTTTCCGTTATCTGGATCCTCCTGGAGCGCATCCCAAGGCCGAAGATCTTCCGGTGAAAACGGGTCCGGCGGAAGATGCTGCGGTCACTTCTCAATCCTAAACGTTACTGTCACTTTCTACTGCCAAACCTACTTATCATGAAGACTTGGAATCCTATCAAACCTACTCTATGTGGCGCGATTGTCGCGGCCGGTGCTTTTAGTTTCTCTGTGCAGGCTGCAGACGAAGCGCTCATTGAACTCATTCCTGCGGATGCTCTGATCGTGATGCATGCCGCAGATGCAACGAAGCTCCCTGAGCGTCTGAAGGCTTCTCCGTTAGGTCAGACCTGGATCAATCCAAAGTTTCAGAAATTTATCGCGCCTGGAGTGGAGAAACTGAAGGGCGGTGGGGAATTAGATGCGATGACAACGGCGATGAAGAAGGCCATGGAGACCTTCGATGGGGAA
>Ga0222717_10004571_pt1 | contig 10154 bp, 2 predicted proteins | sample C33_18DmetaG_FD_165053 | JGI IMG/M metagenome (GOLD analysis project Ga0222717, IMG submission 165053) | Estuarine water microbial communities from San Francisco Bay, California, United States - C33_18D | ecosystem: Environmental > Aquatic > Marine > Unclassified | place: USA: California...
CAAACGTAAAAGCTGAAATTACTCAAATAGCATCACCTTACGAAACAGTGTATGCTGATGTTGCAAGAAGCGGAACAGGAACTATTTCCTTTGCGTTTACAGGAAGTGTAGCAAGCGATGTTTACGCCGCGCTACTTGTTTACGTATAACCTAATACTTATGATGCATGGCATTAAAATTTTTAAATAAAGGATATTTCGCCGGTAAGGTAGGTATTGGAACAGATAATCCTACATCAAGACTAACAATAAGTTCAAGCACGGGCGGTGATCATACTTGGGATGAATCTGGAATATTAATTCAAAACCTTTCGACTACAACTGGGGAATCTGCTGTAGTTTTCAAAAACTCTGGAACAGCAGGAACTGGAACTAATTACTGGTTTTCAGGATTAAATCAATCTAATATATATAGGTTAGCTTATGGTCCAAATTTTGAAAATGGCTATACTTTTTTTCAGCTTAGTAGTTTAGGAGCATTAACTTTAGATGCATATGACTCTACAAACAATACAGGTACTCCAACTTATTTATTAGGTACAGATGCTTCAGGTAATGTAGTTAAAACACTAAGTAGTACTGCGCCTGGTAGTTTATGGCTTGCTAACGGAAACAATATATATAATACTAATTCTGCAAACGTTGGTATTGGAACAGAAACCCCTGGAAATAAATTAGCAGTACAAAGCTCTTTTACAAACTCAGCAAGCGATTCATTCGTAGAAATAAATTCTGGACACGAAGCCTCTGGAGGTTCTGACCTTACGGGTGAAGCAGGTATTTTATTTAAACAAGCAGGGAGCGGTAATATATTGAGAGATGCTGGAAGTATTGTTTCAGGTAGAGAAAGTAATTATTCAACTACCAATACAGGTGATTCTTATTTATCAATAAACACTGCTGTAAACTCTGTAAATACAGAAAAAATACGTATTACTTCAGGTGGAAACGTAGGAATTGGAACAGATGAGCCTTCACAAAAACTAACAATTAGAGATGACTCTGCCACCGTTTATTCTACAGGCGATGCTGGTACAAATACAGGAGATTTTGTTTTACAAAACAATAATGAAACAAATGATAATTTTAATAGAATATCTTTTCAATCAAACTCAGATAACAATCAAACCGGTGACTTATTAGATGCTGCAAGAATAACAGCAATATATCCTGATCACGCTGGTGGTAACCCCTCTGGTGAATTAGCATTTGAAACAAAAGCAGATGCTGGTAGCATGGCAGAGGCTATGCGGATTGATAGAGATGGTAAAGTAGGTATTGGAACAGATAGCCCAAATAGAACTCTTCACGTGTACGGGCAATTTGCTTTATCTAACGCAGATAACAGTGGATCATTTTTAATGATTCCAAGTGCATCTACAAATAAAATATATTCAAGAGCAGCGGATAACACGACAAGCGCAAATGCTTTATCCGTAGTAATGAACAGCACTGAAGTGTTCCATATTACGACTGGTTCAAGAGTAGGTATTAGAAATACTGATCCATTAGAAGAGTTAGATGTTAGATCTACTTCTTTTTCTACTGTAGCTGTTTCAACAGATAGAAACACTGCTACTGAGAACATAGGATCTTTTGCTTTTTATGGTCAAAATGATGCTACAACTCCAGAAAGATTACTGTATACAAGGATTATGTCCAGTATGCCAAGTGTTACTGACGGAGCTGAAAGCGGTGATATTTACTTCCAACAAATAGATAACGGAACGGTTGGTGAAACTGTAAGGATTTTATCAAGTGGAAATGTTGGTATTGGTACAAACAATCCAGCAGCTCCTTTACAGGTAGGTTCTATAACAGCCACAACCCAAGGGCAAGTTACAGGTGAAGTCCAAATAGTAGGACCTAACTACGATATATCAGATACTCAAATGGGTACTCTGAATTTAACATCTACTTCCAGAAGATCTTCTGATCCATTTAATCAAGGCTATGGACCGTCTATAACATTTTCTCAAAACGGTTCAGGATATGTAAATGGTTATGAAAAAGTAATAGGTGGTATCAAAACAGAATTAAGAGACGCTGCAAATTTAGATTATGCAAGTGATATGAAGTTTTATACTCATAATAACGCTGCATTATCTGAGAGAATGAAAATTGATGCAGGCGGAAAAGTTGGTATAAATACTTCTGGTTTAGCGGATGGATTGCCTGATTTATTAACAATCTCTGGTGATGCTAAATATATAGCTCACTACGATGGCACAAACTATGCTTTTAAATTAGGAGCTGATTCAAGCGGTGATGGTAACTTCCAATTATATGATTCAAGCGGAAATGTTAAAGTAAAATTATATGGAGAATTAAATGCTTCAAATTATATAAATAATGGAGGTAATTTTGGTATAGGAGAAACTGTTCCTTTAGCAAAACTTCACGTTAAAACAGGAGATACTCTTGGTATTAAAACTGTTTACGGAAGTGCTATCATAGAGGGTACTGATGCTCAGCTTGATTTATTAAGTGCATCGGCTGGAACTTGGGGTTCTGCTATTAACTTTGTAGAATCTGATGGTGTTGACGCTAATACTGACGTATGGAGTATAGCTCGACAAACAACTGGTGGAGTAGGGGATTCTCGCTTATCATTTAATTTTGGGACTGTTAATCAACACCAAAATACAGCTCAAGTTATATTTGCTTCAGATGGAAAAGTTACTTCAAGTCACTCTACTATTACTTCAGATGATGCGTCAACCTTAACAACAAAAGGCTATGTAGACAGTCTAATTACTGGCGCTACAATATATAGAGGAGCTTGGGATCCAAGTGGAGGCGGATACGGATCACCTGATTTAAGTGGTGTAACACAAACATCTGGTTACTATTATATCTGTAGTGCTTCAGGAACAGCTGAGCCAAACGGAACGGGTTGTGAACCTGACTCTTGGGAAACAGGAGACTGGGTTATTTGGAATGACGATATAGTTGATTGTGCAGGAACAGGAACAGGTGGTTGGCAAAAAATAGATAACTCATCTGTATTATCAGGTGTAGGTACAGGAACTAAAATAGCTAAATGGGCTGGAGCAAGTACGATAACCGATTCAGATACATTAGAAAATAGTATTATATCAGATCTATCTACTTCAATAGATGTAGACGGAGGTGTCACTGCTAATTACTTTCAAACAGATACCACAAACACTGACTATAGCTTAATATCAAGAAATAGTGCAGGAAATTCTCCTTTGTATGTGCAATCTGCTAATAGCGACACAAACCAATGGATAGCAAGATTTAATCACGGAAGCGCTACTGCTAACGCTGGTACTAATGTATTAACGGTTGCTAAAGACATATCATATTTTAACGATACTAAATTAGGTATAGGAACTGTAAGCCCTGGAACTATAAACGGAACAGCTTTTGTTGGTGTAGGATTACACGTTGCATCTACAGGTATCGGTAGAACAATAACATCGGGTGCAACCTGGGCAGAATACATACTTAATGACGAAGGAGCTGATGTCGATGAGCGTGCTAAGTTTATGGAATCTAACCAAGGGGTTTTATCTTTTGGTTCTTATGATGATGACGGTACGCAAAGAACAGCTCTTAATATAAAGAACAATGGTCAAGTAAGAACTTTATATAACTTAGAAGTAGGAGACGGTACAAAAACAGGTGGTGATAATATGTATATACGTATGGGTCAAGGCTTAGATGTGTACGTAAATAGAGAGTTTGATTATGATCCACAAAATGTCACCCCAGCTATATTACTACTATGTGCATATGCTCCATACAATAATGTAAATGGTTCTGTTCAAATGGATAGAACAAGTGGATTAAGGCATTCTTGTAGAGCGGATATAGTTATATCATCAGGTAGTGGAACAAATCCAGTTGGGGTTATGAAAGCCACAGGGGTCGCAGGAGGAGGCGAACCTTCTTACAGATTAGTTAAATTTAATAAAGTTGGTGACACAATTGTTTATGTAGGTTTAGAAATAACTAACCCTGATGGCTACTATGAGAATACAGGTGCATACTTTAATGGTAGGCTTACAAGTACAGAAGAATCTTTAGTTGCTGTTACGATTGGTACGTCCACAGGACAAGCTGAAAATATTACTTCATTTGAAGAAAACGGAATACATGATTTTCACGGAGATGTAGAAATTGAAGGTAACCTTGCTGTATCAGGGCAAGTAGATGGAGACTTAACTATTGCAGATGATTTAACAGTTGGAGATCAACTTACTGTTGGTGGTGTTACCACTTTAAATGATCCATTAAACGTAAATGTTGATTTAGCTACAGCTTATACTACTACAGGCTTTAATGATGTTGGAATTGTATTAAGAAATCAAAATACTGATAACGTAACTGGAATGTACTCTACAATTGTTCTTACTGCTACTGGGTGGGAAGGTCAAAGTACAGGTGTTGCTCAGTTAAATGTAATACAAGAAGGAACTAACTTAAGTAACGGTACTTTTACTATAAAGGTAAGGGATAATGGAAGTCACTTTGAAGCTTTCAGGATTAAATACAATGGTAATGTAGGGATTGGATCGAATGATCCTACTGGTAAACTAACAATAGCAGACACAGCTTTTACTACTGCATATGATTCAATTAAAGGTTTATTTTTTGATAATTCTAATACAACTTCAGGTGATGAAAACTTTGGTACAGGTATTGAATTTGGAAAATTAGGTTCAGGAGGAAATTTATACAAAAAAGCTGCAATAGTTCCAGTGCAATCTGGTGCAGATAGTGATCAAATGGGTATTTCTTTCTTTGTTGCAAATTCTGCTACCCAAGCTTCACCTATAATAGAGGCAATGAGAGTTGATTATGGCGGTAACGTCGGTATTGGAGTAACTGAACCAAGTAGTAAATTAACAATTGAAACTAATCCTGGAGATGGTACTATTGAGCTTTTAGCGGTAAACGCGGCGACTACAAAAAATAAAATTATATTTTCAGAAGCAATACTGGGAGATGAGAGTTTCTTTATAGAACACGATGGCGCCGGTAGTGGTGCAGATAATTTGCTTAAAATACACGGGGATGGATCTGGAGGAACTGCAAGCGGTATAACTATTAGAAGAGATGGAAGAGTTGGCGTTGGCACGGATGCACCTGGATATAAGCTTTCTGTAAATGGAGATATACAAATACCTCAAAATGAATATATATATTTTGACAATACAGCTCACTATATAAGGAGAGGATCTAGCGACGTGGAGCTGCAGGGTTTTAATGGATTAAATCTACGCACTAATGGATCTTCTAGATTGTATATCAATCAAACGGGTAACGTAGGTATTGGAGTTACTGCCCCTACGGCTAAACTGCACGTTGATGGTGATCTTATTGTTACAAATACACCACAAGGTCAAGGAGACTTTTTAACGGTAAATCCTATTTCTGGTAAAGTAACAACTGTTTCTTCTCAAGACGTATCTTTTGGTGAAGCATATATAAGTAATTATAGATCAAGAGTACTTGACTACGGAGGAACGTATTTTCCAACTGGAGCAGCAGGTAATGTAGCTAAACATAAAACTAATAATTTATTTAACTTAATGTCTATGATGTTGCTTCCTGGAGGTGTATTTTCAGGTAAAATTACTGCGGCAAAACCAAAGACTGGAGTTGATTTTACTTGGACACGTACCACGGTAGCTAACTACACAAATGAGGAAGGTGTTATAACAGAAGCTCCAATAGCAACACCAAGAATAGATTACGCTAATAATTCAAATGGTGAGATATTAATTGAACCAACAAGAACAAACTTAGTGCCTAATAGTGGCCCAGGAGATTATGGTAATAGTCCAGGAAGCGCAACTACAGTTCCAGGTCCAAACGGAGTTTATGATTCGGCTATTGTACCAGTGCCTAATGCTGATGCTGATAGGTATCAATACGCTATTGCAGCAAATACACACAGTGATGGAGATGTATTTATGTATTCCTGGTATAGAAGAAGATTGTCTACTCCATTTGATACTCAATACACAGGTGATTTAAATATACAAGGGCTTGTTAACTGTACACTTACTGGGGCTACAACTCAAATAGAAAGTAATATAAGTGGGTTTGACAGATTTGCTTGTGAAATAACTTTAACATTAGGAAATACCGAGGCTTTGGTTAGAGGATATTTTGGACAGCTTATAGGTGTAGGTAATTCTTCTGTAGCTTACTTTGGACAACAATTAGAGCTAGGAGATTTTGCAACTACTTTGATAAACACAACAGGAAGCGCTGCAACAAGGGATAATGACTATATGATTGTAAATAATCTTTCTGATACAATATTTAAAGGAATGGTGGGGCAAGGTGGTATGTATATGGACTTTGATTACAAAAGAGAGGGTGGAGCAGACGGTCTTAGATTTTACGATGAAAACAATATAACACCAAGAGTTTTTCTTTACCAAGGAGTAACAGGTCTTTCAGATACTTGGAATAGTGGTAATTTTACTTTAAATCAAACAAGTGGTAATAAAATAGGGTATATGTTTACATCTACTACATCTGCTGTATATTGTGCAAATGGCTCTAATGTAGCTACAAGCGGACCAACAGCGGCGCAGGCTTTAGATACACCTTTAGATACATTGTATATAGACGGTAATCAAAATTTAATAAGGATAAGGGAGTTAAGTATGTTTACACAAATGACAAGCGCACAGCTGGTAACACTAACAAGTTTATAATAAAATGGCAGGATATAATAATAGCATAACAGACATAAATAGTAAAGTCGGAATTGGCACTGGTCAAACAGAGCCTTCATCTAAACTTGATGTAGACGGAGTAATAAGATCTAGAGGTGGGTCTTATGAAGCAGACGTTGATACCAGAGAAGATGTTGGACTTATAATACCTGAAAATAATTTCATATATACAGCTGATGGTTTTAGTTATTTAAGAAAATTAATTGGTAAGACAGGTGATGTTATCACAATAGGTGAAGCTGGAACATCTCTTATAGATGGTATAAGTTTACTGCCAGGAACTACAGGAGGTTTTGTACGGATTTATAACAATGCTTCTGTTGTTGCTAAATTTGTAAATGAGAAACTTAGTTTAGGGATGACAGATCCTCAGCAAAAACTTCATATTGTTGATACAGACGGAGCTAATATAATATTAAATTCAAATACTGGAGCAGAAAACAACGGTATTTGGATGACAGAGGGAGGTATTGCAACTCCATATGCAAATGGCGCGTACACGCATTATGATAGTACAAATAACGCTTTTAAAATAAACACTGGTACATCAACTTTGTATACAAGATTTACAATAGCAAGAGACACTGGACACGTTGGTATTGGAACGGATGACCCTGGCACAAGATTAGATGTTTTTAACGGAAACGATTTTACTGATACTCTTGATGTATTGAATATGGTTCGTTTAAAAAGGCAAAACAACGACGGTGATGGCCAGGTTAACGGAATATATATGGGTGTTTCAGGTAATAATGGAACAAGTAATTCCTGGGCTGGTATAGTAGCAAAACAAGCAGGCTCAACAAGCAATAATACAGATTTAATATTTACCACAAGAGGCGATTCAGACTCTATACAAGAAAGAATGTCTATTGGCCCGACTGGTGTTGTTTTAATTAATAACAGCTTAGGTATTAATGTAACAAGTGTTTCTACTGGTTATAAATTAGATATAGGCGGGGGTGATGTTTATGTAAGGCAGGCTGTTGCTAAAATAAGTTTAGGCCAGTTTGGTTCACAAGGAGATGCTCATTTTGGGGCTTCTGGAATCGGTAGTCCAACTGTAGGCTCCCAAGATTATGGTTTTTATTCTGCGCACAATGCTTACAGGACATCGACAGGTGCTTGGAAACATTCAAGAACAAGTGCCATAGGGGCTGTTAGAATTTTAGGTGGCGGTGGTGGTTCATCAGGAAACGCTGGTTTTAGTTTTGATTATTCAGCAAACGATGGAACTAACGACATAACTTGGACTAATTTAATGCATCTGTCTACTGGAGGAAATCTTCAGTTACCATCTTATGGAGCAGGGATATTACAATCAGACGGAAACGGAACAATAACATCTGTTAATAGTATAAGTATTAGTGGTGATATTGTAATGGGGGATAACCTTATAAATTATCCATTTTCTCCAATAAATAACCAAGGCACTCAATATTGGTTATTATGCTTCAACTCAGCATCTAATGATGTTAACGGTAGTATAATAGGAGATAGAACGTCTAGTCATCACCAGGCAATGAATCTTGATATTGTGGTATCATCGAAGAATAACTCTATGCAAACTGGTATGATTAGCTCTCAGCAGGTTTTAGAGGCAAATGAACAATACACGTTAGTTACTTTAACTTATGATAGCAATAACTATGTAGCAATAAAATACGAGGGGCATGCATACCCTTCTTCGGGAAGTTATTTTACAGGATTATTAAAATCTAGTATAGGTAGTGATTTTTTATTAGCGCTTAACCCAACTCAAGTTTCCGCTGTTGCAGCATTTTCAAATGCTAATACAAAAGCAACAATACAAGCTAATAAAGTTGGAATTGATACAGCTGATCCTAAATCAAAACTTCATATTGTAACAGGTAGCGGAGGTACTTATAATCCAAACTCAAATCACGATGATGTGACTATTGAAGGTAGTGGAAATATTGGGTTACAATTATTTAGCCCTAATACTACTTATCAATATATAGCTTTCGGTGATCCTGATAGTGTAAACGCAGGATATTTAAGATATCATCATGGAACTAATGAAATGGTTTTCAGAACTAATGGTAGTGATAATATGCGTATGACTTCAGGAGGAAACGTTGGGATCGGGGTTACTGTGCCTGGAGCTAAGTTACACGTTTTAGGTAGTGTTATACTTGATGGCTATAGTACATCTGATCCTGATTCCACATCAAGAACGGCATATCCAGCAGACCAGATGTTTACTCACTATGCTAATAATGGCGTTTCTATAATTGGTGGTGAAGGTGGATACGACGGAACAGGTTTGACTATAGGTGAAGAAACAACAAGGTCTGATGCTTTTAAATTTATTAGAGGTGTATCAGATACTAATGGTGGAGCAAATGCCGCTGAAGAATTTTGGGTAAATGGAGTTGGTGATGCTTATTTTGCAGGCAACGTTGGGATTAATACGACTACTCCTTCATATATGTTAGATGTTAGGGACGGAACTACAAGTGGTGCAATTGCAAGGTTTACTGCTATTAATCCTCACGTTATAATTGAATCAAGTACAGCAGGAGCTGCTGTTTTACATTTTAAACCAAATCAAACAGGTAACAAGTCTGGTCAATTTAAGGTAACAGCTGGAAATGGCTATAATTTTAGATGGAGTAATGATGCGGCAGGTACAGGCGAAGTTAGTTATATGACACTTGATACGAGTACTACGGGCGGGGGAGACTTAACAGTGAAAGGAGATGTAATAGCTTATGGCGCACCATCTGATAGAAAATATAAAGAAAATATTAAGCCAATTGAAAGTGCTTTAGATAAAGCAATGCAGCTTCAAGGTGTTACATTTGATTGGAAAGAAGCTGATAGTATATTAGATATAAAAGAAGATATAGGTTTTATAGCTCAAGATGTTGAAAAAGTTTTACCAGAACTCGTTAGAGATAGTGGTAAAGGAAACTTATCTTTAAGGTATCAAGGTATAACACCTGTGCTTTTAGAAGCAATAAAAGAATTAAAAGCGGAAATAGATTTATTAAAATCAAAACCGTGTAATTGTAATAACTGTAACTGTAATATATAATGGCTGTACCAACATCAGGAGCGCTGTCTATGTTAGATATAGCACAAGAAGCTTTATATGGAACTTGGGGTTCAGGAACTATAACTGGACCAATATCTATGTATGATATGATAAATGGTGGAAACTCTCACGGATCAGGTAATTCTTATCCCACAGTAAACGATGACTGTACACCTAATCCAGTTGATAGAAGTTATTATCAAATTACTTTAACAGAAGCTACTTATCCTTCTACTCCAAATGTTACTGTTTACACAACAAGAAACCCTATTACAGATTTAACAACAAATGATGTTTTATATGATTATGTAAATGGATCATATACAGCCTGGACAGGTGCTTCACAAACTAATTCATATTGGATATGGA
>Ga0222717_10004575_pt1 | contig 10149 bp, 8 predicted proteins | sample C33_18DmetaG_FD_165053 | JGI IMG/M metagenome (GOLD analysis project Ga0222717, IMG submission 165053) | Estuarine water microbial communities from San Francisco Bay, California, United States - C33_18D | ecosystem: Environmental > Aquatic > Marine > Unclassified | place: USA: California...
GAAACTGACCACCGATTAGCAAAATCATCATCAAAGCTGTGGCGAAACCGCGGGTTCGCGCTGATGCTTGTTTATGACAGAACAGACTCATTGAAAAATTACCGCTGTTGTTTGATTGAGGGCTAGATACAAACCTAGCCGTGAAACCTAGCCTTGGCAACGAGAACAGTAAAAACTGGATCGACCAGATTGGATCAGGGTTTTAATCGGTGTGGCGCAGACGGGGCAGGGCTTGCCAGCGCGGCCATAAACGGCAAGACGCTGCACAAAATAACCGATTTCACCGCCGGGCTGAACATGATCACGAAGGGAGGTTCCGCCATCGTCAATCGCGGCCCGCAGAACCGTGACAATCGAATTGGCAAGCCGCGCGGCACGTTGACCGCGAATTGAGCCAGCCTTGCGCCGTGGCGAAATCCGCGCATAAAATAAAGCCTCGCTAGCATAGATATTACCAATACCGGCCACCAACTGCTGGTTTAACAGCGCGTTCTTGACTGGGCCGGTTCGGCCTTTAAAAACGGCTTGAAGATATGTGCCGGAAAATTCATTGCCAAGCGGTTCTGGCCCCATGCCAGCCAGTAATTTATGATCGGTCATCGCCGATTCGGCAAAAAGATCAATCCAGCCAAAGCGGCGCGGGTCATTCAACACCACATAGGATGCACCGCCCTGACCATGTGCCGGTGCCATTTCCAGCATGAAATGATCATGTTTGCCAAGGGCTGGCTTATCCTCATGGATGCGTATCGAGCCTGACATGCCTAGATGAAGCAAAAGCACCTCGCCATTATCAAGCATCATCATCACATATTTGCCACGCCGTGCAAGACGGGTAAATTGGCGTCCAGTCAGGCGTTCAGCCAGATTTTCAGGCAATGGCCAGCGCAAATCCTTGCGGCCAACAAAAGCCGATAACACGGTTCGCCCCTGCAAAGCGGGAATCAAAGCCAGCTTGACGGTTTCCACCTCGGGCAATTCAGGCATTAGGCTGTTCCTGTTGCAAATGCTGCCGAGACGGCAAATACCGCAAGGCGATAAACCAAAGCATTAAATGAATTGGTGAAGATCATTTCGAAATTGGCTCCGGACTGATATAGATAGGCTTGCTTTTGGCATTATTAGGACTTTGATCATGACAGACCCTGCTTTTGACAAAGCGGATCAGGATATATCACCACCCCGCAGCGCGGATCGTGATGACGATACCATAGATTTTGGCTTTCGCACCATCCAGCGTGCCGATAAAGCGCGCATGGTGCGCGGCGTGTTTGATTCGGTTGCTGATCGTTACGACATTATGAATGATGTGATGAGTGGCGGCATTCACCGACTGTGGAAAGCGGCAATGATTGATTGGATGGCACCGCAACCTCATCAAAAGCTGATTGATCTTGCTGGCGGAACTGGTGATATCAGTTTGCGGTTTTTGCGTGGCGGCGGCGGCGAGGCCTGTATCACCGATATTAATCACGCCATGCTCGAGGCGGGGCGCGGACGGCGTGATCTGCAACGTTTAGCGCATCGGCTTGGCTGGTGTGTTGCCAATGCCGAATCACTTCCCTTTGATGATCATAGCGCTGATTTTGTAACCATTGCCTTTGGGTTGCGCAATGTCACCGACCGGCAGGCAGCCCTGAATGAAGCTTATCGGATTCTCAAGCCGGGCGGACGGTTTTTATGTCTAGAATTTTCGCATGTGCAAAGCCGTCCTTTGGCAAAATTATATGACAGCTTTTCGTTTAATATTTTGCCCGTAATGGGACAGGTCATCGCGGGTGATGCAGATAGCTATCGCTATCTTGCCGAATCGATCCGCACCTTTCCAAGCAAGGAAATGCTTGCCGATATGTTTGCCGAAGCTGGCTTTGCGCAAATCAGGGTACGCAGCCTGTCTGCGGGAATTGCCTGCATCCATTCTGGCTGGAAACTCGATTGATGGCAAAGCGCAGCCTGTCCATGATCCGGGCGCTAATGCGCTTGCCGCATATTGCCTGGCACCTCGGACGGGCGGGGGTTTTGGGGCATGTTGCCCAGATTACGCTTTTGCCAAGCTGGTTGCGGCATTGCTGCCAGCTTCTTGATCGGGCGGTGCGCTCGAAAAGCGCGGTAAATGATGCTGGTGGTGCCTTATGTCAGGCCTTGGTCAGGCTCGGGCCAGGCTTTATCAAATTTGGCCAAGCACTATCAACGCGGGCCGATCTGATTGGCCCTGAGCTTGGCCAGTCACTGACCATGCTTCAAGACCGTTTGCCGCCTTTTGCCGCCGCGAGGGCGCGCCAGATGGTTGCCAAACAGATTGGTCATCCCATCGAGACATTATTTAGCCAGTTCAATGATGAGGCGGTTGCCGCCGCATCGATTGCGCAGGTGCATCGGGCCACGCTTTGCGACGGGCGCGAGGTGGCGGTTAAATTGCTTCGCCCTGATATTGAAAAACATATGCTGGCGGATACGGCATTGTTCTATTCATTGGCGCAAATTCTGCAATGGTTGGCGCCCGGCCTTCGGCGCCTGCATCTGGTGACAGCGGTAATTCAGTTCAAACAGCTCTCAGAGATGGAGCTTGATCTGCGCCTTGAAGCGGCAGCGGCGGGACGGCTTGCCGATAATATGCGCGATGATGACGGCATTTATGTGCCATGGGTGGATTTGGAAAACAGCACCAAAGGCATGTTGATCATTGAATGGATCGATGGCATCCGGATTGATGATGTCGACCGTCTGACCAACGCTGGCCATGACATCGGAAAAATCACCGAATATGCGGCCCGCAGCTTTTTCAATCAGGTGTTCCGCGACGGCTATTTCCATGCCGATATGCATCCTGGCAATATTTTTGTCCGCGCCGATGGCACGCTGGTGCCAATTGATTTTGGCATTATGGGCTATCTCGATTTCCAAGACCGGCTGTTTCTGGCACGGTTGCTCAGCGCGATGCTTGACCGCGATTATGATATGGTTGCCAAATTACATAAAGATGCCGGCATGCTTGGCGCGGGCGTTTCGATTCATCAATTTTCGCAGTCGGTTCGCGCTGTTGCTGATCCGGTGATGGGCAAACCGCTTGGTGATGTCTCGCTTGGCGTTGTTCTTGGACAGATTTTCCAGCTTGCGACCCGCTTTGAAATCGAGGTTCAACCGCAATATAATCTTTTGCAGAAAACCATGATGATGGCCGAAGGCGTTGCCAGACAATTAAACCCCCAAGCCGATATGTGGCAATTATCGCGGCCAATGGCCGAATCATGGATGCGGCATGAGGCAGGCGTCAAAAAACGCGCCGAACAGCTTGTTGATGAGATGATGCAAATCATAGCACGATTACCAAAACTGCTAAGCGATTTCGAAGCCGCGCAGCAAAGACCCGTTGCCCCACCACCGCCAACATGGCCCGGGCGCGTGGCCCTGCTTGCGCTTTTACTTGTTATTGCAAGTTTTTTCACAAATATTCATTGATTTTTGCTATAAATAGCCAAGATGTGAATTTTTGTGATAATTTTATCACTGTTTGATGATAAATAGAGAAAGTGACCATTTCTGTGAATTTATCGGCAATCATTACCGCATTGGGCGGACGCCATGCCATTCAGCAGCTTTTGAATGTGGGGCCAAGCGCGATCAGCAATTATGTGACCCGTGGTCATTTACCTGAACGCGCCAAACCAATTATCTATGCTGCGCTGACCCAAAAAGGCTATCAGATCCGCGCTGATGATCTTGAAATTCTGGCTGGCCCACCCGCCACATCAGCGCAGGCACAGAATAATGCCACCCATTTCGGCAAGCGGGTTTTGCTCATCGTTGCTGGCGGCATCGCTGCCTATAAGGCATTGGAAACCGCACGCCAATTGCAACAGCTCGGCGCGCATGTCACCGGCGTGATGACCGATGGCGCCAAACAATTTATTACCCCCCTTAGCCTTGCCGCCCTTACCGGTGAGAAATGTTATGACAGTTTATTTTCACTAACCGATGAAGCTGAAATGGGGCATATCCGGTTGGCGCGGTCAGCCGATCTGGTTCTTGTCGTTCCGGCTACGGCCAATTTTATGGCGCGGGCAAATGCTGGCATTGCCGATGATCTGGCAACAACCATTCTTCTTGCGACCACGGCCAAGGTGGCGATGGCGCCAGCGATGAATCCGGCGATGTGGTCACATGCGGCAACCCAGCATAATATCGCCAGCCTTCGCCAGCGCGGTGTTCAAATGATTGGGCCGGTCAGTGGCGATACAGCCTGTGGCGAAGAAGGCGAAGGCCGGATGTGCGAACCGGCCGTTATTGCCGCAGCAGCAATGCAGCTTATCGCCCCGCAGAATATGATCAAAGCGAAAGATATGATCAAAGCGAAAGACCATGGCAACAGCCCGCTTGCAGGCAAACGAGTCATTGTCACATCAGGCCCAACAATCGAGCCAATTGACAAGGTGCGCTTTATCGCCAATCGATCATCTGGCAAGCAAGGCCATGCGATTGCTGGCGCTCTTGCCAAGCGCGGTGCGGATGTGACTTTGATTAGCGGGCCCGTAAACGAGCCGACGCCAGATCTTGTCACGATTATTCATGTCACAACTGCCGATGACATGTTGGCCGCTTGCAAGTCTGCCTTGCCTGCCGATATCGCCATTTGCGCAGCAGCGGTAGCTGACTGGCGCGTGAAGTCAATTTCGGATCAGAAACTAAAAAAGCCGGAAGACCCGAATGCTGACATGAGTTTAGCGCTATGCCAAAATCCCGATATTCTGGCGCATATATCAACAGCGCCAAACCGGCCAAGATTGGTTATCGGCTTTGCAGCGGAAACCGAAAATCTATTGCAGAATGCCACCAAAAAACGCCAGCGCAAAGGGTGCGACTGGATGATTGCCAATCAGGTTGGCGGTGATGCCGATCCGGTTTTTGGAAGCCCTTTAAATCAGGCTATGCTGTTAACCGCGACGGGTGTTGAGGAATGGCCGCAAATGCAAAAAACCGACCTTGCCGAAACGCTGGTTGATCATATCGAAGCGGAATTTGCCAAATGAATACACTCGCGGTTAAATTTCGGCGGCTAGCGCATGCTGACAATCTTGACTTGCCGTCATATGCCACAAGCGGTGCTGCCGGACTTGATCTTGCCGCCGCGATCGGCCAGCCAATTTGTCTCAAGCCGAATATGCGTCAGGCCATTCCAACAGGCTTTGCGATGGCATTGCCAGCCGGTTATGAGGCGCAAATTCGGCCAAGATCCGGCCTTGCATTGAAATATGGGATTACCGTTGCCAATGCCCCTGGAACGATTGATAGTGATTATCGGGGTGAAATCGCAGTGATTTTGGTGAATAATGGCACTGATGATTTTACCATTACCCACGGCATGCGTATTGCGCAGATGGTGATTGCCGCTGTCACCATCATGACACCAGTCGAAGCCGATGATCTTGACGATACCGCGCGTGCTGCAGGCGGTTTTGGCTCAACAGGTTTGTGAGGCATTATGCTGAATGATGACGATCTAGAACGCTATGCCCGTCAGGCTATCATGCCGGTAATTGGCGAGGATGGTCAGGAACAGTTATTGGCGGCGCGGGTGCTTGTTGTTGGCGCTGGCGGGCTTGGGGCGCCCGTGATCATGTATCTTGCCGCTGCCGGTATTGGCACGATTACCATCATCGATGATGATCATGTTTCGCGAACCGATTTAAACCGGCAAGTCATTTATAAAGACAGCGATGTTGGCCTGTTGAAATCGCGGCAAGCGGCCATGGCAGCAAGCGCGATCAATCCGGCTATCCAAATCTCGCAGCTAGGCCAACGGCTCAGCAGCGGCAATGTCGAACAATTATTAAAAGCGCATGATGTTATTGTTGATTGCACCGATAATGCCGAGGCGCGTTATCTTCTTGGTGATGCGGCGCATGCGGCAAACAAGCCTCTTGTTTTTGGCGGGGCGGTGCGCATGGAAGGACAGGTCTCGGTCTTTCAGAGCAGCGTCAAAGGCCATCTTGGCAGCCCTTGCTATCGATGCGTGTTTCCGGCGATGCCCGATGCGAAACAGGCACCGGGCTGTTCTGAAGCGGGAATTCTTGGACCCGTTGCCGGATTGGTTGGCACATTGCAGGCGCTTGAAACCATCAAAATTATTCTTGGCCAGCCGCGCACCTTAACCGGACGGCTTTTGCTTATTGAAGCAGCGGGAAGCGATTTTATGGAAATTCAAACCGTCGCACGGGTTGATTGCCGCTGTTGCGGCACGCCGTCTGGCGATGCGGCCAAAGACAGCCTCTAGCCGAATTGTGGGCTAAGCCACCAAATATCAGTAAGCCAAGTTCCGCAAGCCCAGCTCCACAAGCCAAGTTCCGCAAGCCGGATATATCTAGAGCATGGCCTCGATCACCCGATCAGGCGGGGTATGGCCATCCCAGAATGTCTGCACATTGATGATCACCTTGTCACCCATTTGCAAACGCCCCTCAATGGTCGCCGATCCGATATGCGGCAGCAAAACAACATTTGGCAAATCACGCAGTCCGGCCGGAATTTCCGGCTCACTGCTATAAACATCAAGTCCAGCACCAGCAATATGACGCTGCGCCAAAAGATCGGCAAGCGCGACTTCGTCAACCACTTCGCCGCGTGATGTATTCACCAAATAGGCCGATCGCTGCATCAGCGACAGGCGTTCACGCGATAATAGATGATTGGTTGCCGATGTATGCGGGCAATTCACCGAAACAATATCAACGCGTGCCAACATCTGTTCGAGTGATTCCCAATATGTTGCCTCAAGTTCGGCTTCGGTCTCAGGATGAACCGGTTTCCGGTTGTGATAATGCACCGACAAACCAAATCCACGCGCACGCCGCGCAACCGCTTCACCAATCCGGCCCATACCAACAATGCCAAGCCGTTTGCCATTAATGCGATGACCAAGCATGCCTGTTGGTGACCAGCCCTGCCATTGACCTGATCGTGCCAGCGCATCACCTTCGGCAATCCGCCGTGGCACCGCCAGAATCAGCGCCATTGTGACATCAGCCGTATCTTCGGTTAACACGCCGGGGGTATTGGTGACAGTAATGCCGCGCGCCTTTGCCGCGGCAAGATCAATATGATCAACACCGGTTCCAAAAGAGGCAATCAGGCGCAATTGGCTTCCTGCCTTGGCAATCAATTCAGCGTCGACTTTATCGGTAACAGTTGGCACAAGAACATCAGCTGTCTTCACAGCCATTTCCAACTCGTCACGGCTTAGCGCCTTGTCACTATCATTTAAAGTCGTGTCAAAAAGCTCACGCATCCGGGTTTCGATTGTCTCCGGAAGCTTGCGTGTCAAAATCACTTTTGGTTTGCTTTGACTCATAGATGGCTCTCTTAAATTGAAAACAAATACCGAACTCTGGCTGGCAATTGGCCTGAAAAAACCCTAAGCTTGCGTCGCAGGCCAAAGGGCCTATTGAATTAATTCTTTAACCCGCATCAATCTGCACCAAATACCGCCAAAACTCTACCAGAACAACGAGCAGCATGACAAAAAAATTTATTGTGATATTTCAAAAGCCGCTGATCATGACACTGGTTTTTGGCCTTTTCTGGCTATTACCAGCCGTGATATCGCCAATTGGCTGGTCAGCCGCCATTGGCATAGCGCAAGCGCAGGAAGCCAAATTGACCGTTCGCGGCAGCGGCTTGCCGGTACCGCGCTATGTGACATTGAAATTTGACGAAGCTAATTTGCGGGCTGGCCCCGGGCGGGAATATCCCGTTCTATGGCAGTATCGAAAAGCTGGTCTGCCACTTCTGGTTGATGCTGAATTCGGTATCTGGCGCAAAGTCATTGACCATGATGGCACCGCAGGATGGATGCATGGATCGGTTCTATCGCTTCGGCGCATGGCGCTGGTACAAAATAATATGGCCAAAATCCATGCCAACCCTGATGAAACATCAAATGTCATTGCCCTTGCCGAACGGTTGGCGCTGATGGAATTGCAATCCTGTCCAAAGGCATGGTGCCGTGTGGCAAATAATGATGTTCGCGGCTGGATCAAGCGGCAGGCGGTTTGGGGCCTTCTCGAAACCGAAAGCCTCGATTGAGTTTTTGCATTTTTCAAAAAGAAAAACGGCACCCCATTTTTAATGGGATGCCGCAATGATCTAGGCCGGTTAAAGATTTGCCATTTTAGGCAATATCAAACCGATCAGCATTCATCACCTTGGTCCAGGCTGCCACGAAATCGGTCACAAATTTGTCATGTGACTGGTTGGTTGCATAAACCTCGGCAAGCGCGCGAAGCTGGGAATTTGATCCAAAGACAAGATCGACCCGGGTTCCGCTACGCATCACTTTACCAGTGACACGATCACGCGCTTCGTAAGAATTGCTTCCTGTTGGCTTCCACTCAACACCCATATCGAGCAAAGTGACAAAGAAGTCATTGGTCAATTTGCCCGGTGTTTCGGTAAAGACACCATGGTTGTTTTCACTGATGCCCAAAGCCCGCATACCACCAACAAGAACGGTCATTTCCGGTGCGGTAAGACCCAATAGCTGAGCTTTATCAAGCAGCATTTCTTCAGGACTGATGGTAAAGTCGGTTTTCTGGAAATTACGGAACCCATCGGCAACCGGCTCAAGAACCGCGAATGATTCAATATCGGTTTGCGCTTGTGTTGCGTCCCCACGGCCAGGTGTAAATGGAACCTTCACGCCCGATGCCTGTTCGATACCAACATTACCTGCAAGGACAATCACATCAGCAACCGATGCGCCTGTTTCGGCAGCGATTGGCTCGAGAACCGACAAGATGCGCGCCAGCTGATCAGGCTTGTTTGCAGCCCAATCTTTTTGTGGTGCAAGACGAATCCGGGCACCATTGGCACCACCACGCATGTCTGAGCCGCGATAGGTTGATGCGCTTGCCCATGCGGTTTCGACCATGTCTTGAACGCTTAGGCCACTGGCGGCAATGCGGGCTTTGACCGCATCAACATCATAATTGGTGTTGCCAGCAGGGACCGGGTCTTGCCAGATCAATTCTTCGGCTGGCACTTCTGGGCCCACATAGCGGCTTTTTGGCCCCATATCACGATGCAGCAATTTAAACCAAGCGCGTGCAAACGCATCGGCAAACTGATCAGGGTTTTTATGGAAACGCTCGGAAATCTCACGGTAGCTCGGATCTTCGCGCATCGCCATATCGGCTGTTGTCATCATCGTTGGAACGCGGATTGACGCATCTTCGGCATCTGGTGCCAGATCGCTATCCTTTGGATCGACCGCATGCCAGATATGCGCACCGGCCGGGCTTTTGGTCAATTCCCATTCATAGCCGAGAAGAAGGTCAAAATAGCCATTATCCCATTTTGTTGGATCGGCTGTCCACGCACCTTCAATACCGCTTGTGATGGTATCGCTTCCTTTGCCCGATCCATGGCTGCTAATCCAGCCAAGGCCCATTTCTTCAATGGCTGCACCTTCCGGCTCGGCACCAACAAGACCGGCATCACCAGCGCCATGCGCCTTGCCGAAAGTATGACCACCGGCAACAAGGGCAACGGTCTCTTCATCATTCATTGCCATCCGGCCAAATGTTTCACGAACATCTCTTGCGCTGGCAAGTGGGTCTGGATTGCCGTCTGGGCCTTCAGGATTGACATAGATCAAACCCATCTGCACCGCGGCAAGCGGGTTGGCCAATTCGCGGTCGCCCGAATAGCGCTTATTGTCGAGCCATTCATTCTCAACGCCCCAATAGATATCTTCTTCAGGTGCCCAAATATCGTCACGGCCACCACTAAATCCAAAGGTTTTGCCGCCCATTGATTCAATCGCGACATTGCCGGTAAGGATCAACAAATCAGCCCAGCTGATTTTATTGCCATATTTCTGTTTGATCGGCCACAGAAGGCGGCGTGCCTTATCAAGGTTGCCGTTATCCGGCCAGCTATTGAGTGGCGCGAAACGCTGCGCACCTGTGCCACCGCCGCCACGACCATCGCCGCTGCGATAGGTGCCGGCTGCGTGCCATGTCATGCGGATAAAAAACGGGCCATAATGACCGTAATCAGCTGGCCACCAATCCTGCGAATCAGTCATCAGATCATGAAGGTCTTTTTTCAATGCCTTATAATCAATCGATTTGAATTCTTCGCGGTAATTGAAAT
>Ga0222717_10004576_pt1 | contig 10148 bp, 10 predicted proteins | sample C33_18DmetaG_FD_165053 | JGI IMG/M metagenome (GOLD analysis project Ga0222717, IMG submission 165053) | Estuarine water microbial communities from San Francisco Bay, California, United States - C33_18D | ecosystem: Environmental > Aquatic > Marine > Unclassified | place: USA: California...
CCAGATGTTGTTGATTACATACCTTTTCATGACGTTGCTTCGGGCGATGTTAAAACAACTACATTTAATACCATACCAGTTGAATCTTTAGCGTTAGTTAAGGATTATATTGATGCAGGTGATGATGGAGATGTTAGAAATAATACAGATACGTATACGACCACAGGTGTTGTGAACCAAGTTGTAAGTTTAACTGACGTTGAGTATGCTGCAATTGGATCAAAAGATCCTAATACATTATATGTAGTTGTTGCAGACAACCCAGATTTTACAATAACACAAAATCTAATAAATAATATTACAGGTGGAACTGCCGGGGTAGATTATACTTTATCAGGGCCTGGCGATGGAGCTACCGTAGTCGGTATTGCTGGAACGCCTTATGCATTTAATGTATCTGCACAGCCAGTAACCGGTAAATACTTCTCTTCTGCATTTAGTGCGACAAACCCTTCGGGATCAATTACTGCTGACGCAACAGTTAATAATACATTGACAGGTACAATAGCAGACATACCCGCAGGAACTTGTACTGCAACACTTGCAATATCAAACAGTATTTCAGGTAATTCAGCATGGTATACAATTGGAGGCGATTTAGCTGGTGCTACCGATTCAGGAACTTGCCCGAACACATATTCATTTAGTACAACAGTAACACCTAACTCAGGTTATCAATTTGTTTCTGGCCCAACTGTTAACAATGCTGCAGGCACAATATCAGGTAGTCAAACAGTAACAACGTTCTTAAGTGGAACTGTTGAAGCAATACCATCTAATGCAGTAGTTGCTACTTTAAATGTTAACACTAGCGGCATAACAGGCGAAACTTCTCAATTTGTTTTAAGTGGAGATCAAACTGGTGCTACACAATCTGGCTCTGGAACTTTATCTTATAGTTTTAACACGGGCATAGCGGCAAAAAGTGGATATGAATTTACTTCAGGACCTAGCGTAACAAATGCCAATGGTTCTATTACGGCAAGTCAAACTGTTACAACTACTATAACAGGTAATATTGAAGCTACTGCGGTTGCCCAATGTACTGCTACATTAGATGTAGACAATCAAATAACCGGACCTTCTGCTGGATATACAATAAGCGGTGATCAAACTGGTGCTACTGATGGGGGAGATTGTCCTAATACATATTCATTTAATACAACGGTGTCATTAAACTCAGGTTATGTCTGGGCTCAAAACCCAGTTATAACAAATGCGCAAGGAACACTAACTGGTGGACCAGCTCAAGTAACGACAACAATAACTGGTATTGTACAAGCACAGGTAAATGAAGTTACGGCGTCGATTGTTGTTACTCCAAATATCACGGGACCTCAACAGTTTACTATAAATACCCCTTCTCCAGTAACTGGACCAGCGCCTCTTTCTTATAGCTTTACACCGACTATATCACTATCACCAGGGCATGCATGGCTTTCTGGACCAACTTTTTCACCTCCTTTACCAATTACAGGAACTGTATCAGCAAACACTACCGTGCCTGCAACAGTAACGGGTCAAATAACCGCTTGTTATGCTACACAATTGTACTACAACAGCAGCTCAACTTGTCCAACATCTGGTCTAGCAAATTATTTTATAGATGCTAGCAGTTTCTGTTCGGCTACAGCAATACATAGTATAAGTGGAGAATGTGGAACAACAAACTACGCACCTTCTGGATATTATAAAACATTCGGTAATCAAGTACGCTATTGGAACGGAAGCTCGTTTAATGCATGTACTTCTTGCCCATAATACTTAAACAAATAATAAACAATGGCAATAATATATAGTTACCCTCAAGCAATACCTAAAGGCTCTGACCTTATTATAGGTACAGTAACATATGATCCGGATGATCCGAGCCCTGTAAGGGGTAATCCCACTAGGTCATTTAAGGTTAGTGATTTAGCCGGTTCGATTCAAGGAAATAGTTACACTCTAACAAGTAAAGCTTTAGGGGCTAATTCCGCTATAGTTTTAACTGACAATACTGGTTTTGTTTCTGGATTAATTAATTTCAACAGTGGAGGGGGTATGTCTGTTTTAGATGGCGGAGATACCATAACAATAACAAATACAGGTGTATTATCTAATGTTGCAGGTACTGGAATTTCATTAAGTGGAACAACTGGTAATGTTACAATAACAAATACAGGTGTTATCAGTGTAAACACAGTAGATAGCACATATATAAATCTTGCTCCTAATGCTGCATCAAACGGTGTGGTAACTATAAGTGCTGAATTATCAGCAACAGGAACACCTACTGGATTAAAATTTTTAAGAGGTGATAATGTTTGGGCCGTCCCCGGTGGTGGAGGAACTGTAACCTCAGTAACAGCAGGAACAGATATATCAGTAACTGGTACTGCGGATGACCCTGTAATTAATAACACGGCACCTGACCAAGTTGTTACCTTAATAGGTGCTGGAGGTATATCTATAACTGGTACATATCCAAATTTCAATATTGATAGTTCAGCAATTAGTGGTAATGTATCAGGTACAGGTACAACTGGTAAAATAACAAAATGGATAAGCACCAGTGAAGTAGGGGATTCTCAAATGCGAGAGTATGCATCAGGAGGAGGTCCATATCCAAATTATTTTCCAAACGAATATGTTGCAGCCGCTAACATTGCTACTGTAGAATTTTACGTTGATGGTAAATTTTATGATGGCAGCGGTTTATCCGGTACAGCCGGGCAAGCGTTATTTTCAAATGGAAATTCTACGTATTGGTCGAATGTTGCTGCGCAAGGAGTATTAAGCGTATCAGCAGGTGCAGGCATTTCTGTTTCGGGGACTTCGGATGTAACAATAACAAATGATGCTCCAGACCAAGTGGTAACAATATCTGGGTCAGGAGGAACTAATGTAAGCGGATCTTATCCTAATTTTTCAATATCATCCCCAAATGCACCAGATTTAAGTAACTATGTTCAAGGCTCCGGTACACCGGGGCAGTTGACTATGTGGGATTCTAGCGGTAACGCTATAGAAGATGCTCCTATTGATATAAAAGCCAATGGAAATATAAATATTGGAGCATTGACAAACTCACAGGGTAGTGGCTTTACTTCGCTTATACATACATTAAGAATGTATAACAGGTTGTATGTTGGTTCAACTGGTGGATCTGGTAATACAGGTGATGTATTAATATCAACAGGCGCTACAACAGATGCACAAGATGGTTTAGATTGGAGCCCTGTGGCAGATTATTTAAAAAGACAAACAACAGATATATCTACTTTTGATTCTGTTGATAATGATGTAACATTAGGCGGTGGTAGTGCGTCAGATACATTACTTGCCTCACAGCTTGCTATTAAAACATATATTGATAATAATGCTTCTGGAGGAGTTGTTTATCAAGGAGGTTATGATGCAACAACAAATACACCGGATCTTACTACATCACCAAACAGTATATTAAAAGGTTGGATGTATACCGTTACTGTTGAAGGAACTTTTTATGGAGAAACGTTAAGAGTAGGTGATGTAATAATATCTAATATTGATAACCCATCATCCTTAGCGGATTGGACAACAGTACAAAGCAATATTGATTTAGCTACGGCAGGCACAACCGTTACAGCAACTCGTGGTTTAGCAGGATTTAATGAAGAAAACTTTACAGTAACTAATGGTTTTGTAACAGCAAATTCTTCTTCTTTTAATTCAACAATATCAACATCCTCATCTATAACACACGGTTTAAATACTAGAGATGTTATTGTACAATTATATGATAGTGTAACATTTGAAACAATATATGCAGATGTAGTAAGAACATCAACAACACAAGTAACAGTTAATTTTGGAATAACACCCACCAATCCAATTAGGGTATTAATAACAAAAGCTAATTAATAAAACATAAAACATGGCCCAAAATTTTTTAAGTCAAATATATGCCAAATATGGCATTAGAATAGACGATGCTTTACAAGACGGTGCTGGTTTACCAGGGACAGCTGGTCAGATACTATCATCAAATGCAACGGGCGTTTCATGGATAGATCCCAGCGCTTTACCAGCGGGAGCGGCGGAAACAGTTGAAATACAGGTAAAAAATACATCTGGTGGAATATTAACTAAAGGTACTCCTGTATATATAAAGCCAAGTACAAATGCAATAAATAGAGTTGAAGTTGCTGCGGCAGATGCTAGTAATTCAGCAAAAATGCCGGCAGTAGGTTTATTGGCACAAGATTTAAATAATCAAGCAACAGGGGCTGCTATTACAGGTGGTATGTTGATTAATTTTACCACATCTCCTATTGACGGCTCCACTCCAACATCAAACGATACTGTATATGTAAAAGTTGGGGGTGGTTTAACTTTAACAAAGCCTACAGGGTCTGCCAATTTAATCCAAAACATAGCTAAAGTAGGTAAGGTTTCTGGTGGCAATTCAGGGTCTCTTGTTGTTTCTTCTATACTTAGAACCAATGATGTACCTAATTTACCTACAGGTAAAATATGGGTTGGGGATGGTAATACAACTGTTTCTACCGTTGTTTTTATAGATGAAACAAATAATTATTTTGGTTTAAACAATTTAACTCCAACACAAGCCTTAGACGTTACTGGAAACATACTAGCATCCGGCTCTATACAGGGTAGTTCAATAATTAAAACTGGTGGAGTTTCAACTGAGTTTTTAAAAGCGGATGGCAGCGTTGATTCTAATACTTATTTAACAACTGCTGTTACTAGTATAACTGCCGGCACAGGATTAGACGGTGGTACTATAACTACAACTGGAACTATTGATTTAGCTGACACTGCTGTAACCCCAGGCGCATATACAAACGCTAATATAACAGTTGACCAGCAAGGTAGAATTACTGCTGCCGCTGATGGATCTCCAGGAGGTGTTACTTCACTTACAGCGACCGATGGAACGTTTATTAACTTATCTCCTAACACTACACAAACAGGTGCCGCAACATTAACAGCTGATTTATCCGCAACAGGTACAGCTAGTAATACTACGTTTTTAAGAGGTGATAATCAATGGGTGACAGTTGCGGGTACAACATACGATTATTCTAGTACACAAAGCGGTGATAATGTAAATTTAAATTTAGTTCCTTCAACAGGTACAACAGATACAGTAACTTTAGTCGCTGGGTCTGGGGTTATTTTAACTGATAACGGTAGTAATAATGTAACTATTGAAACTTCAGCATCTGGTGGTGGTACTATTGTTAAAGATGATTTTACGGGTACAGGTTCCCAGACACAGTTTATATTAACAAATGCGCCAGCATCTAATTTATTTACAGATGTATATGTTAATGGTATTTATCAAGAAAAAGAAACATATAGTGTAACAGGTACTAGTTTAGATTTTACAACAGCACCACCATTAAACGTGTCTATAGAAGTAATGTCTATTATTGTTTCTAATTTATTACCAGGGACAAATACATTAACTACTGATGACTTTGTAAGCACAGGCTCTTTAACTTACAATTTAAGCACAGCTCCACCAAACGAAGATTTTACTAGTGTTTATGTAAGTGGTGTGTATCAAGAAAAATCTACTTATGCAGTTTCAGGAACAACATTAACATTTACAGAAGCGCCTGTTACTGGAGATACAATTGAAGTTGTTATTATATCTTCAGCCTCTTTAGTAAATACAGCACCTGTAAATTATAATACAAGTGTAATATCTACATCAACAAATGCATCTAAAAATACTTTATATGTATTAAAAGCTGATTTAACGTTAACGCTTCCATCAACTCCTGATGCAGGCGATTCAATTAAAATAAGTAATTTATCTGGTGTTGCTACATGTATCGTTGCAAGAAATGGTAATAATATTATGGCTACAGCTGCTGATTTAACATTAGATAATGCAGTAGCAAGTTTTGAACTAGTATATACGGATGCAACAAATGGTTGGGTAATTATAGGCCCACAATAAAATAAATTAATAAAAATAAATTATGAGTAATTTTTCAGATTTTTTCCCCGCGCCTGGCGGTGGTGGTGGTGGTGGAACCCCTAAATTTCAAGAGTTTACATCTTCAGGAACATTTACACCTACTCAAGCATTAATTGATGCTGGAGGTTATATAGATATATTTATCGTAGGTGGAGGGGGCCGGTCAAGCGTTACATCAAGGGGTGGTTCTGGAGGTGAAACAATTTTTTCAAGAATGTATTTAACATCTACTTCAGCGGTAACGGTTACTATTGGAGCAGGAGGAGCAAATAATGGAAATAGCGGAGGAGCCTCACAATTTTCAGGTAGTTCAGCTGGTGGTTCAGATGTAACGGCACTTGGTGGGGCAGCAAACAACGTACAATCCCTCAAAATGGGTGCGGGATTTTCAGCAACTGCTGATGGAAGTGCAGGGAGTGGCGTTTTAGGCTATGGTACAGGCGGTGGAGAAAATGAAGACAAAGGTATCACTGCTGGAAAAGCAAATTCAGGTCAAGGCAGTTCAACGAATCAAAATGCTGGCTCAGGATATTGTTTAATTAAGTGGCAAGAATAAAATATTATGGAAAATAAAATAGCAATAATAAAAAACGGTGTTGTAGATAATATAATTATAGCAACAACAGAGTTTGGAGACACACTAGCTGACACAACAGTTGATGTTACATCTATTGAATGTGGAATTGGTTGGTCTTATGACGGAACAAGTTTTGCTGCACCTGTAAAAAGCCAAGAAGAAATAGAAGCTGAAGCAAAAGCTTGGAGAGATGGTGAACTTAGTTCTACAGATAATGTAGCACAAACACCAGATTATCCTAATCGTGATGCAATACTAGTATATAGACAAGAATTAAGAGACTGGCCATCAACAGATGCGTTTCCAGAAACTAAACCTGTAAAACCTTAATTATGGCATTAACTAAAACAAGTACGGGTGTAATAGCAACAGGGGGTGTGCGTACGAGTAATATAGCCGACGATTCTGTAACATATGAAAAACTTTCACCTCGTTTTACTGCAAAACAAGATATTGCTACAACAAGCGGAACAATTAATTTAGATGCTTCTTTATATTCAATTTTTGAACTAACAGGTTCACTTACAACGGTTACATTAGATATTCAAAATTTTAAGAAAGGTCAATCAATTGATATTCTTTTGAGTGGAACTTTAACGAGCGCGGTAATTACATTATCAGATGATTTTACTACTTCGGCAATTAATCGAGTTGGTGCTACTGAATTAGATACTGCGGAAACAAACATGATTCAAATACTTTGCATTGACGATAATGATTCAGATGCGATTTTGACTTATGCGATTGCACCTTACGCAATAGATACAACACCCTAAAAAAATAAAAAAATGAAAGCGGTACAAATAAACGGAACAATAAAAACATACGCAAGAATTCCAAAATCTTGGGGAAATGTTCTTGGTGGATTCAATTTACTTTCTGATTCAGATTTGGAATCTTATGGTTTTTATGATGTTATTGAACCCGATTTTAATGAATATAGTCAAGAACTTGGAAGCATTGAATTTGATTCAGAAAATGAAGTGTTTACATATTCAATTGAAAATATAACTTGGACGGAATCACTTGCGGAATTAAAAGAAGAAAAAATTACAAATCTTAAAAGAAATTATCGTTCAAAATTAGAAGAAACTGATTGGGTAATTACAAGGGATTTGGAACTTGGTAATACAACCGAACAAAGTGTAATTGATGCAAGGGCAAGTTTAAGAACCGAATGTTCAAATCACGAAAGTTCAATAAATTCTTTGACAACAAAAAAACAAATTGCAGAATATCAATTTTAATAAAATAAAATGAATAATAAAAAATTCAATTTAATCGCAGGACTTGTCGAATCTACCGCATCAACTGGTCTTCCTGATATTAACCCTTGGGGTGATGGAAGTCAATTAAGTTATTTAAAATTTGACGGAAGCCTTTATGATACACAAAGAAACACAAACATAGGTTGGACTGGAACACCTTGTTACACAAGAAACAACCCGGACGGAAGTGGAAGTGCAATTTCAGCGCATACAAACAAAGATACTTACTCAACAAGTTTTATTCCAAATTCTTTATCAAGTAGTGGATGGTCTTTTTCTTTTTGGTACAACCCAAACGCTTGTAATGTTTTTGGAAGTACAACTGCAAGTAATCAATGGTTTATTGCTTATGCGCCATTAAATTTAATAATTGGATTTGATTATCAAAGAGTTTGTGTTGGGTGGGATCGAAGTCTTTATGCTTGTTCCGATTATATTTGGACAAGTCGAGTTTATCACCACGTTGTTGTTCAAGGTAATTCATCAAGACTTTATGTTTATACTAATGGAAATTTAACAGGTCAAACTTCCTCAATGTCATATTCAAATAAAGGTAGCAGCAGAAATTTATTTAGGCATTGGCTTACAAATACTCCTTATTGGCCAGAACAAGGCACAGTTTCTAATTTAAGAACATTCACAAGAATGTTGACGACAGATGAAATAACACAACTATCTCAGCAATACTAATGGAAGATTTGAAGATCGCCTTTACTAATATAATAACAAATAATACATAAAAAATGGCATTAACACAAGTAACAAATGAATTAATAGCAATTGGAGGAGTGCATACGAATAATATAGCTGACAATTCTGTAACTTCTACAAAAGTAAACGATAGTGTTATGAAAACTATTACACTTACTCAAGCAGAATATGATGCATTAGGGTCGTATTCATCAAGCACAATATATATAACAACTTAAAATATAAAAAATGGGAATTTATTTAGGCGGGACAGAATTATCAAGTGGCGGCGGCGGCGGTGGCGGTGGTTTTACTAAACAAAACAAGTACTCAACGTTTCGATCAAAAGACGATGCAACTCACAAAACGTGGGTAGATGTTTTTTATGGACTTGATTATAATAATACACCTGCAGGATCCACCACTATTTCATCGGTTCAAGGGACTTACCCTACGCATCTTACAAGTTTTAATCCTGCAACAAATCAAGCCGTTGGGGGTACATTTGTACATAACGGAACAACACACACAATCACATCAAATTCATCCGGTTTTAATTTTAGTATTAGTTTTACTCCGGCACTTACCGCAGCAATGTCATACGGGGCAGCAGTTACAATTACTAATACAAATTATATCACAGTAAACCCTGCGACTGATTTAGGTTTAGAAGATGGGGCTTCACTAGGATATTTTATGGTTGGAGGGGGATCCATTAGCACCTCAAGTGGTATAGGAGCTTATGGAGGTCGTATCATTCAAGGAACCGAGATAATTACTACCGCATCAACAAACTTGATATTAACTCCGGGTGTTGGTAATAATGTTGCATCAACAATAAGTGGCGGACTAACCATAACAACTTCTAATGGATTTAATCACGCAGGGTATCGGAGCGGTAGTAGTACTACCCTAACCTTAGGGCAGGGAATTAACGGATACGGTGTGGGTTCAGTAGGACACGCGTATGCTGGTACTATGGGACAAGCCGATCCAAGACACGGTTTCGGTACAGCAGTAGCAAAGTATAGCGGTGCCGTAGCTTCAGACGGAGCAATATTATTATTTTACTAAAAAAAAAATTATGTTATATTACAGAATAGTTAACGGAATCGCAGAAGGCGCACAATTAGATATTAATGGTTTTAGTGGCGTTTGGGCAGAAGAATCAGAAGGTTTTGGCGAAGGTGATTTATGGAATGAAGAAAATGGCTGGAGTCATCCGGTAAAAACAACTGAAGAACTTGAATCAGAAGCAAGGGAATGGAGAGATGATGAATTGAAATTATCGGATTATATTGTTCCCTTAACGGATCACCCAAAACAATCAGCAACTTTAACCTATAGACAAGAATTGAGGGACTGGCCTACAACAGATGATTTCCCTGGCATAAAGCCTGTCGCACCATAATAGAAAACTTGAAGATTGCTTTTACTAATATAAATAATAATTAAAAAATAAAAAAAACAAGTAATAATATACTATAAACCAAACATTAAAGTTTTAAGTATAAATTAAATTAAATTCAATTAAATTATGTCGGACTTAATAGTCAAAAATCTTAGCTTTGGTAAAGAAGCAAAAGATAAAGTATTTGAAGGCATTACAAAACTCACAAACGCTGTTAGCTCTACA
>Ga0222717_10004578_pt1 | contig 10145 bp, 11 predicted proteins | sample C33_18DmetaG_FD_165053 | JGI IMG/M metagenome (GOLD analysis project Ga0222717, IMG submission 165053) | Estuarine water microbial communities from San Francisco Bay, California, United States - C33_18D | ecosystem: Environmental > Aquatic > Marine > Unclassified | place: USA: California...
ACATTTTGTCTAGACTGGAAGTTTTAACAATTACAATACATCCAGCTAATAACAATTCCCATGTTCTGTGACAATCTAATCCATGACCTTCAGGAGATAAAACAAATAAGAAGCTGTTATACCGCTTAGTTATTTGTTTAAAATCTAAGCGTTTTTTCGTAAATAGAACTAATGGATTTGACTTTATAGTATTAAATAACTCTATTCTTGCAGGGTTAGTTATATTCGTATGTGTATCTGATAGTATATTAGTAGTATTTTTGTTATTAGTCATAATACGACTATCAATCATATATAGTAGCTTTTTATATGGATCATTATCAATAAGCATCCCCGATGAATGAAAGTCAAAACCTATAGGCATATGGTGAAATTTATTATTTAGATTTGTCATATCATAGTTTTGAGTGTACCATTTTACAATATTATCACATTCTAGTATTTTGTTAACAGTTTCGTCTTTATAAGAACTTGGAACAGATCTGTCACCGTCACTAGTGACAATAATACTTTTTTTTGTTAATAGATTTAGATTTTGGGAAAAAAAATCTAAATCCGAAGGTGTATTTTTATTTGGACCGGTCCTTATCCATATTACATAACCATCAAAAATTTTGATCATTTTACATATACTTTCAATGTCCACAGTATTTTCTGTTAATAATTCTGAATACTCACTTATATAAGGACCTTTTGACCATATAAATTCTGTCATTCTTGATTTTAATATATAGAGACTAAAACCTTTATATTAATATTCATTTAGAAACAAATACAATAATCTTTTTAATGGATGAAAATTTATTAAGAAATAGAGATAGTAATTTAAATTTATTGGATATGCCCACTTGGATGAATTCAAATAAATATATACTGAGTGGATATCGTCCCACTGAAAAAAATGTATGTTTTTATGGAAAGACAGTATTTACTATACATAATGAGACCATTAATATATGGACACATTTGTTAGGAACATTCACCTTTATTGGCTTATTAGGATATTTAAACAGCGACACTAATTTAAGATTATATACTGGACAAGCAATTATTATGAATTTATACGTAATTAGCTGTTGTCTAACTTATTTATTTAGTAGTATTATGCATACATTCTATCCAATTAACGAATGTTATTGTAAAAAATTACAGTCATTAGACTATGTAGGAATAGGATTACAAATTTTTACAACATTACAAGTATTTGTTTATTATTGTTTCTACTGTCAAGAAGATTTACAGTTAATATACATGAATGTAATGGGTGCATTTAATATTTTATGTTTGATAGCATTAACAAGTAGTAAATTAACAAGTAATGAATATAAAAATATTAAAGTTTGTTGTTTTTTATCACAATGTTTTTTATTTGTAATTCCCATGGTTCATCGATTATTACTATATGAAAATAATGAGTATGACAAAGTTATAAGATCTCAAATGGTTTATTTTGGTGTTGCATTTATAGTATTTGCGTTATGTATAATATTTTATCTAGGACTTATTCCTGAAAGATTTGTAAAAGGTAAATCAGATATAGTTGGACATAGTCATCAAATATTCCATATTCTATCAGTGTTAGGAAGTGTTATCATGTTTATAGGTATAAAACAAATAATGGACGATGATAGTAGTATGAGTTGTTCAAGTTAATATCCAAAAATTTAAATATTATAATATTATATAAATATGAGTTTATTATTAGTTGATAATTATGTTAAAAGAGTAGGTATTGTTTACCTCAATGTACTCGAAATGTTAGAAGCAAGAGGTATAGATAGAGAAATAGTAAAGAGAAATACTGTAGATAAATATCTATCTGAAAGAATAAGAAAATTTATTTTAGAAAAGGATAGTGTATACATAGATATATCTATAAATGATGATGGTAAAAAATATGCTGTAAAATTTCTGGATAAAAATGCTATAAGACTAGATGGTAAAACTGGATTATCTAATATCTGGAAAGAGGCAAGTATGGAGGAAGATCTTGGAGAAAATGATGAGTTAATTATTGTATTTTTAGATAATTCTTTTTCAAGAACTGAGATGGAAATTATTGAAGATTTCGAAAGTAATCACCCTAATACGAGATTACTATCATACAAACATTTAATGTTTAATATTACCAAACATGAATTAGTTCCTAAACACGAGTTATATAAAGGTAACAAGTTTGAATTATTTGAAAAATTAATGATTAAATCATCTGAACAATTACCATATCTATTAAAAAGCGATCCAATTGCTAGATATTTTAACTTTAGAAGAGGTGATATTATCCAAATACACAGACCTGTAAAGGCAAATAAGATGAACATAGTATATAGATTAGTTAATTAGTTATAAATGCTTAAGAATAAATTATTATATAAAATGTAAATGAGCAAGTTTATGCTAAAAAATGAAATTGATACAATGATTAATCAGTATTCAAATAGTAAAATCAGAGTGGTTGTCCAAAAAAATTGTGGGTATTGTTTTATGGTTTTACTACATGATAATTCTCAATTAACAGATTTATATAGAGAGGTTGAATTGGTTTATGGACATATGAACTGTCCACTAAATATATATTATGGTGAGAATTATATCAGGAATAATGAAAATGTAGTAAATAGCAGTGAAGAAAAAAATGAAAAAAATGAAAAACAAGATTCAAAAAGATGCAATAAATGCTGTGAAAAAGAAATGTATGAAGGGGGTAATAAAAAATTTATACCCAAAAGTAATATGAAATTTAAAGATTATATCAATCATGTTAATCTTGGACCATGTACAACAGTTCCTGAAAAAGTTTGTTATAGATTATACCTTGATATTTGTGATAAACATTAATTTTTATTTATTTAAATTTGATATAAAATACTTAAAGTATTTTTTATTAAATAATAGAATATGAATTCGACTCAAAATTGGAAACATTATCAACATCAATTAACCAAATATATAGATCTTCTGTCTAATAATAATAATCCGTTTACGGATGAATTGACAGTTGACTTCAGAAAAAAAAAGGTTAATAGGTTAATATCTTCATGTGAAGATGTTAGTTTTAAAAATTGGATTATGAGTTTGATTGAGTCGGGCACTATTGATGAAAAAATAATTGATAATATCAATGTAAGCTTTAGTAGTTTTAATTCATTAAAATATTTTACAAAGGTATTATCTGCTAAGTTTAAAGTAGGTGAATTAAATAAATTAATGACCTCATTTGATGAAGATGCGTTGGTTGATTTTAAAGTGGAACATAAAGATGATATCCCAAGATTGAAATTCAATCCTACACCACTTAAATTTGTAACTACAACAGCGATCGCTTATTTGGATACTAATGTAGATTTTAAACTTCTATATGAAAGATATAAGCCATATGAAAATATTCTAAAAGATACAAATGAACATATTTATCATGATGATATGATTGGAAAAATAGTAGGGTGTAAAACTGGTTCGTCGCCTAGAAAAGGTGTATTTAAGAAAGAGATTCAGGGTGATTTTTATAACTGTGCTTCTTTAAATGTGGTAATAAATGCTACTAAAGACGCTAATGTAAAAATATTTAATAATGGGAAGCTACAAATGACCGGTATTCCTAAAATAGAAGATGGGAAAAAAGTATGTGAATATATTTGTAATTTATTGAAAGCAATGTCTGATGCTGAGGGAAGTGACGAAGAAAATCCCATAGTATATAATAAAAAGCGGATTGTTCTAAAAACTTATAAAACAGTAATGATTAATACTTGTTATGAAATAGGACATTGTATAGATAGAGAGACGCTGTATAAAATTATATTGAACCGTTATAATTTAAACGCTATTTTCGACTCCGAAGGTTATCCTGGTGTAAGAATTGAGTATTATTACAATACAAATAATGTAGGTCACGAACGACAAGGTAAATGTATATGTCCTAAGACCTGTACAGGTAAGGGGGCAAAAGCAACAGGAGAAGGAGAAGGAAGATGTAGAAAGATTTCTATTGCTATATTTCAAAGTGGTTCTACAATTATAGCAGGAGGATGTAAGGATGAAAAACCTATATACATCGCATACAACTTTATTAATAATATTTTGAAACAGATTATTGGAGAAGTAGCTAAACCTGAAAATCTAGTTAAAAAGATGAAAAAGAAGAATTTAAGAATAAGATATATTGAAAAGACTAATATTACTAATAATAAATTATATGCTAAATTACTAACTTATGCCACTGGAGCAAATATTTCTCTTGAAATAAAACCAAAAGAAACTAAAAAAAGGTTGATTATAAAAAAAGGTTGATTATAAAGAAATAGATTAGGATTCTTCGATAAAAAATTTCAATACAAGAGTAAGTTGGTCATTATCAGTATATTTTAGATTATTTATAGTTGCTCCTAAATTATCGTAAATACTTATATGTAATTTTTCAAGCGTTATAGGTTCGTCTGGTGTATAAACACCAAATATCTTATCTTCATTTGTATATGTGTAATAATTTGATTTTTTTTCTAAAAAACATTGACAGAATCCTTTAGATTCACTTCCATTTATGTAGATATTATTTTGAAATTCATCAATTTTGAAAATAATTGAATGGTTTTTAATTTGATTATTTTTTTCCACAAGAGTTTTACCCATAAAACATGCTATAAATTCGACTTTCCGTATATTTTCAATTTTATTACTACCTTTGTAGTTAATAGAAACTATGTAATTTCCATTGATTTCATTTTTTAAAAGATTAAGCATAAGTATATCCTCTTTTATTGAGATTATACTGGTATCATTATCATTATTATCTGTAGTAAGAGGATTAATTGAAAATTGATTATTATTACTAATTATTTCAGAATTATCAGAAGAATTATTTATTTTATCTCTTATAGTGAGTGCTATATTAGTACGGTCATGATTTACGGTATTCTTGGTAATATCAGAGTGTTCATTATTTGGAAGATCAAATATAGTTGCGTCGTATTTAGGAACTGACAAACCAGTATTTATATTTTGTATTGAGTTCGATTTATTATCAACCTTACTTTCCACTTTAGAACTATTTAACATTTTTTGTATATAGTTATTTCTATCTTCTTCCATTTTCTTTAGATTTTCGTCAAAATCATGTTGGTCTATTTTATCTATTTTGGAACTCTTAATTTTTACAGAATCAATTTCTATAGACTCATTAGTTTCAGTATAGATACTTTTTGTGTTTAGATATTTTAATAAAGATATGATAGTATCACGTTTTAAGTCAGATGATGTTAATTTAAATTTATCAATTAGGATAATATAATCATTAAGGGTTAAATCGTATTTTTTAGATAGAGTTTTTCTTAATTTTTCAACAATATTATTTCGATCTTCATTATTAGGATTATTTAATAACTCATCTTGTCTCTCTTGAAGACGAGATTCATATTGCTGACGTTCTTTTTGCTTTTGTATTCTAATATTACTAGTCTGAAAATTAGTCATATTAGAAGCTATATCTGAAAAATCTTGAATAGGAATTGAACTAATATTTTGATAAGACATTTTATATAACTAAAACATAAAAAATAGTAAAAACTAACTTAATTATGTTTCAGTAATTTTAGGAGCTAAATAGAAATTAATAATAGAACCTGTATTATCATTAATCATCAAATCAATTCTTAGAGGAACACTAGGCGATATATTAATGGATACTTTATCTACAAGTCCTGTCGCTTTCTTAAATAATTCTAGATTCCTGATGGAAAATTCTGATTCAAATTCTCCACTACAACTATGTAGCGTATATGAATTAGATTTAGGATGAGGTATTTTTTTAGATTCTCCTGATTTACTTTTAATGACTAACTTCTTTTTATCTATATTCTCACCTCTATCAAATGATTGAGTTAGATTACCCATATCGCCATCACTGATAAATTGTAATTTTCCATTATGTATTCTAGATTTAAGAACATCGGTTCCAGTAACACAAGCAGAATCAATTATATCATTATATATATTTGGTGATATATCAAATTCACAATAATAATCCATACTGTTAGGTTCTAATTCTGCGGTATCTAAATCCATAAGTTTGAGCGAATATTCCTTTTTATCATAAGATGTAGAAAAACTGATATCTAATGTATCTTCATCATTGACATATAATTCAATTGATTCAGCATTCCTACCTACTTTTAAGAGTGATACTAAATTTTTTAGATGAATACCCAGTTGAATATCTTCGGTATATTCAAATACTGAAAATTCATCTTCATTTAGTTCTAACATAATCATACATACGTGAGATGAATCCAATTCATTTATATATAGACCATCTTTGCGGATTCTTATATTAAAATCAGTAATCAATCCTGAAAAACTATCAAATATAGCATGTAATTGTTTGGGATCGTTATGAATTGCCTTGAACATAATAGAGATTTAATAAAAATCAGAGTTATTTTATTTTTATCAAATTTATAAATTATTGTAAATGACCTCTTATTAGTTTATAACCTAATTGAGCACCACTATGATAAGTATGGAAATCTATATTTGGAAATTTAAAATTTAATGATGTGTAGTAATTTTTAAGATCTAAATTTTGAAAGCGGTTTTTAGTTCCTACTATATCAAGACCTGCAATTATATTATCATTACTATAATTATTCAGTAAATATTCTTCGAGAACCTTAATTAACTGGAATCCAACACTTTTACCTCGTGACTCTGGCGAAACACATATTAGTTCTATCCAGATAAGCATACTATCTTTATTAGGAAATGGGTCTTCGTCAATTTCTTTTCCATCCTCTGAAAAAATAGGATTGTATTCATGATATTCCTCAAATCCTTGGTATATACTTAAATATTTTGTATAATCGTAGAAATCTGAACCACGATGATAGCTAGGTTTTATAATATCCTGGACATTTAAATTCACAATCATAAAACCTTCATTTCCTTTAGAAATAAATAATCTGTCAATAGAATCATAAGGTTTCTCTACATAATTAGGAAATAATCTTGTTAATGCTTTTATTGGTATAGGATAAATAGCATCAACTCCAGACTCTGGGGTTGAGTTATGTAAACTACCTTTAGGATGGACTTCTTTAATGATATTAACTTTTTTTGAAACTATAATATCAGTACCATTCGTATCCTTTATCATTTCTACTGGATTACTACAGGTATTTCTAAAATTATCTATAGCATTATCAATAATTTTTTGATGTTCGTCAGGAATTTTATAACTATCCTTTTTAAATAAAATAATTGAAATATCGCTCATTATACAATATAAATTTGATATTAATATTACCTTATTATTAATATAGTAAAATGTTTAGGCGGATTTGTAATATTTTAGATTCAAATTATAGTATTATTAATAGTCTAACACCAATTTTACAATATCAAAATAATTGGAAATTTTTACACAACATAAACTATACAAGTAAAACGAATATTTATGGAACAAAGACATTTGAAGGATATCTTAATTGTGGAGCAGTTTGTTATTTAACATCATATTTACTTCAAAAAAATGGTATTGAAAATAAAATGGTTAAAACTGTAGTAAAGAAGAATTTCAGGGATTTTGATCATGTATTTATTCTATCAAATGACTATATTATAGATCCTACATATAGACAATTATTTAGAAATGATGCTGTATGTTATAATGATGAATTTATGATTAAGCTTTATAATAAATATACATACTATTTTTTAGGAGATATTAATAATCTTGAGTATTTGTTATCAGATTATGAATATAATTTTAAAAAAAAATATAATCACCACGCATTCAATATAATGGGCCATTATGATAATTATAAAGATATTAGTGAAAAACAGGATTTATCTAGAGTAGTAGAGGATATAAATTATGCTCAGTCTAAAGGTGAATGTTTCTTTAGATTACATACTATATTAAATAATAGATACTGAAATAATTTTATCTATATTATGAAGGTTATTATCCTTAATATATTCTTCACTATTATTTTTTAATTGCACCTGATCTAATTGATGCGAACTTGCCTGAAATTCATCAACTACCTCTGTTCCTTCTATTACTTTTCCAAATGGTGTTTCCCATGGTGAATTACCTAACCAATTTAATGTCCTGAAAGCTATAAATAGATTAGTAGTTCTTGTATCTGGACCACATCCAGCAAAGCATAATGAATATTTAGAAACTTTTACATTTACATTACTATCGTCTATTATGGTTTTATTATGCCAATGTTTTTTAGAATCATCTAATGATATTCCAAACTGCATAAGGAAGGCTGGAACTATTCTATAAATAGGTGTATCATTAAAAAACCGGTCTTTAACTAATTCTAAAAATCTATCTGCTCCAAGAGGAGATAATGAAGGATCTATTTCAACAATGAAATCTCCCCGAGAAGTTACAAATTTTACTTTATATATTTTATTCATGATTTTATATAACATGGATAAAATTAATAAAAATTTAACACAACTAATTTAATTGATATCAATATCACAATAGTATTTATTTATTACTTCTGTCATTGTTTCTTTAATCATTTCCTTAGAATTAGATCGGTGAATATTAAATTCTACTTCTAGACTAAATAATGGCCCATTTGAAAATGGAGCGGGTGTAACACTGCTTGTTAAATTAGTAATATCAGCATTTAAACCTTCTAATTTTTCACATGTGGAATGAATTATACCTGGATTATCAGATGAATAAAGTCTTATCTTAGTATTATATGTATCCTCTATAGGAATCAATAAATCACTTGTATCTATATTATCAAATATACTACTATTATATTCTTTTGGATAAGTCGCTGTAAGATCAAACGCAAAATGATTACCAAGTTTTACCATATTAGATTTAGTTATGTTTCCACCATTTTCAAATATTTTCTTTGAAACTTGTGATACAATCCCAACTCTATTTTTAAATATAAGTCCTACGTTGACGATTTTATTCATGTTATTATTAAAATATATAAAATAAATTTAATTTTAACTTATAAAGTTGATAAACAATATTTAAATATTTTTTAGAATACAAAATGATTACATGGTTGGAATTGAAAGCAAAATTTCCAAAAGAAATTTATATACACATTTCAGAGTATAATAATCAACATAGAGTAAATAATTCTAAGTTGTTAAATGAATTATTAGATGAAACTAAAATAGTATATTGTGGAAATCGTGACTGTGATGAACATTTTGAAAAATATTGGATGATACATCGGTCTATTTATGGCTATGAATATTATCTATGTTCTGATTATTGTGTTGGAGAATGTGAAGACAATATAAGAGACTATCTAAAGGTAATGTATTATAGAAAGCAAAATGAAAGATGAAACATATTTTCAAATGTAAAATTGAAATAATTAAGGTAAAAAATAAAATTTGATGAAAATACGTATTTTTTTAGATTAGCATCTAATAGCTTTATTATAATGAATAACGAAAGAATTGCTCTAACACTTGGGGATGCTGGTGAAAATCATGTTGGAAATCAAATGTTGGGTGAAAAAGGTGAAATTGGTTCTGGATTTACAGTTAATGACTTAAATATAATCAAATCTAACTATGAAGGATTAGGATTTACATGTGAATATGTAGATTTAAGTTCTAAATTGAATAATGCCAGTAATAATGGTAGAACTGGAGATATCTCCGATTGGGGATTTGAAGCTGGTGTTCTTATAATTAGAAGATTTGTAAAAAAGGTTGATAGGATTAAACTTTATGGAGAAGTAACTTCTATGGAATGGGATAGAAAGTATTATGATACTAGAAGAAAAAAAGTACTAAATAAACATGCCAGAGGTAACTTAGTCTTTGTAGATGGATTTGAACAAGAGCCGGATTATGAAAATAAAAAGGGTAGAGTTGTTGATATTAAGTCTTTGGAAACATTAGATAGAGTTAAAACTAGTCTATTGGATGGAATAAGTAGTAGTTTAGAAAACAGTGACAGTACTACTAAATCTATAAATTATATTTGTGAAGGAAATAGATATTATGATCTTAAAAAATGTGGAATAGGTTATCATGGTGATAAGGAAAGAACCAGAGTTATTTGTCTATCGTTGGGGGTAGATAATTATCCTATGAACTGGGTTTGGTTTTATCGTAGTAAACCTATTGCTCCACCCACT
>Ga0222717_10004579_pt1 | contig 10144 bp, 10 predicted proteins | sample C33_18DmetaG_FD_165053 | JGI IMG/M metagenome (GOLD analysis project Ga0222717, IMG submission 165053) | Estuarine water microbial communities from San Francisco Bay, California, United States - C33_18D | ecosystem: Environmental > Aquatic > Marine > Unclassified | place: USA: California...
TTCCAAATACTCGCAATGATGCTGATAGAAAATAAATTAATAGAATAAAACAAAAGCTTTGATACGACTTTACAGAATTGATCTTTGCAAAGAAATAAAAAACTATAAAAGGGAAAACCCAGATAATAAAAAAAATAAAATTAATCTTGTAGCTTACTAATGCAAGCAACTTTATAGAAACTAAAAGCAATATAAAAATATTAGTAACTTTTTTGTATTTGGAAACACTAAGCATCAAAAATTTTTATAAGGTTCGATATTCTTTTTCCTGTCTCTTTGGCAATCAAATACTCCTCAGGCGTTAATGAGTTGGAATTATTTACACTTTCAACATGAGAGGGTCCATAAGGCGTTCCTCCAGATTGTGTTTCTCCAAGTTCTTTTATTGAATAGGGTGTTCCATGAATAATCATTCCATGATGCAGCATGTATGTAATTAAATTATATAGAGTTGATTCTTGACCTCCATGCATAGAGCTTGTTGATGTAAATGCAAATCCAGGTATTCCCTCAAGTGCATTAACTGACCAAAGGTCACCAGTTGTATCAAGAAAATATTTCAAGGGCGCAGCCATGGAACCAAACCTAGTTGGAGACCCAAGTGCTAGACCACTGCAGTTAATTAGATCTTCCTTTGTGCAGTAGACTTCATCTTGATCTGGTATTTTTGATTCTGTAGCTTCACTTACGGCAGACACTTTTGGAACAGTTCTAATCTTAACTTCTACTCCAGCTGATTCAGCGCCATCTGCTATTGCATGAGCTAGGTTTCTAACAGAACCACCAGCTGAATAAAAAAGAATTAGTAAATATTTATTTTCCATACCTGATAATTAGCCTAAAATGTCTTAATGAATAATAAAATTATAACCTTCTTCTGTCTTATCTTTTTAATGGGATGTCAAAATAATGACATTGAGGTCCTCAATGGGTCTGACACATCTTTTGGTAAACTTCAGGGTAAATGGATTGTTGTTAATTATTGGGCAGACTGGTGCGCACCATGTATAAAAGAAATTCCAGAGTTGGTAGAGTTTGCTGAAGAAAATAAAGATATCCTTGTTTATGCCTTTAACTTTGATGAGTTAGATTCTGAAGATCTTGCTCCAATAGCTAAAAAATTTAAAGTAGATATTCCATCACTGATATCTCATCCAAGAGAGATTTGGGGGATTGAAACACCGCCAGCAGTTCCAGCTACTTTTTTTATTAACCCCGAAGGAGTTTTAATAAAATCTTTTTTTAGACCCCAAACAAAAGATAGTCTCAATGAAATCTTAGATGGACTCCAAAAGAGTGTTTAAATAATTATCCTTTAACAAAGACTCTGGATTAATTCTAATCTCGTTCAAATAAACAGTCCAATGCAAATGTGGTCCTGTAACTCTTCCTGTTGAGCCAACTTTACCTATGAGGTCTGATTGATTAAGAATATCTCCTTTCTTGACAAGAATTTCAGATAGATGGCTATAAGATGAAAGCATTCCATAGCCATGATCTAGAATTATGTAATTACCTCCATAAAAGAAATTACCTGTAAGAATTACTTTTCCATATGCAGGAGCAATAATTGGCGACCCCTCTGGAGCTGCTATATCTAATGCTAGGTGGGGAGATCTAGGAGAATTATTGATGAATCTTTTTTTACCATATCGACTAGAAATTATTCCCTCAACAGGCCTTATAAAATTAAGAAGTGGCTTGAAGTCATTAGAGTATGTTTTTACAGCATCTTTTATAAGTCTAGATTCTTTATAAGCTCTAGCTGCATCCTCATTATTTAGGTCTACTTGAGAAAGGTTATCTATTGTTATTCTTGACTCTCCAAAATCTTTTTTTTGAACATTGATCTGAATGTCATACAAGTCCAAAGATAGATTGGTATTGTTATAAGGGATTGGAATAATAATAATTTTATTAAGATCATTCTCAACAACCAATTCATTAGAGATTATATTTTCAGTAGATTTTTTTAGTTTAATTGCAATTAATTCACCAGGTATTGCAGAATATTCAGCATTAATTAGCAAAGTAAAAGTATATAGAAAACAGAGTAACAGTTTATTTTTTATCACTAGTAGTTTTAACCTCTATATCTAGAAAACCCTCACTAAGTCTTGCGGTAAGATTTTCGCCTACAAGAACATCTGAGTTTGTTTTTATAGCCTGACCATTTTTATTTTGGATAATGGCATAACCTCTATCAAGAATTGATAATGGGTTTAAGATAAGCAAGTTTTTATTTGATTCTTTTATTTTTAGCTCTTTAATAGAGAGCTTATTTTTTATATTAATCTCAATTAGTTTTGATATATTTTTAATTCTAGAATCTAGTTTTTGAAGAAGGTTTTTAGGGTTGCGCTCCATCAATCTAGAATAATAAGTATTTAATTTTTGAAATTCTGTTTTAGTATTAAATTGTATATTCTGTTTTAACCTAAGTTCAAAGCTATCTAGCCTTTGGTTTTGTTCTCTTAGCTTTATTAGCGGGCTTTTTAAATTAGACTTTATTGAATTTATTGCATGTCTCTTCAATTTAAATAAGTGATATGCTCTCGATACTAATTTTTCAAAATAATCTTCAAGCCTGTCAAAGGCTTTAAAATTAAATTCAGTAACTAACTCTGCTGCTGCTGTTGGTGTTGGAGATCTTGTATCTGAAACAAAGTCGCAAATTGTAAAATCTATTTCATGTCCTACGCCTGATATCGTTGGTATTGGAAAAGCAAATATCTCTCTAGCAAGCTCTTCATTGTTAAAGCACCATAAATCCTCTATAGAGCCACCGCCGCGTGAAAGTATGACCACATCAATTGGGTTGTCTTCGTTATTCTCATTAAATAACAATATTCTGTTTAGTGCTTTTATTATTGTTCTAGGAGCAGTATCACCTTGGACAACAGATTTACTTAAGGAGACTTGAGCAGAAGGGGCTCGTCTTTGAATAGTGCTTAATATATCTTGAAAAGCTGCTGTTGAAGATGATGTTATTACTCCAATATGTTTTGGTGATTCTGGGAGATGAAGTTTATTTTCTAAATCAAATAAACCTTCGCTATCAAGTTTCTTTTTTAGATCTTCGAACTGCTGCATTAGGTTACCGGAACCTGCTTGTTCAATAGATTTAACCATTAACTGATATCTACCTGAGGCCGGGTATATGCTTACCTGCCCTTTAAGTATGCACTTATCTCCATTTTCAGGATTAAAATTTAGTTTCGATGCTTGAGATCTCCACATTGCACATCCAATGGCACCATCTTCATCTTTTAATGTGAAATAAATGTGACCTGAACTAGGTCGAGACATGTTGGATATTTCACCAACAACCGAAATATTGTTAAACGCATTTTCTAATAAATATTTCGCAGATCTATTTAACTCTCCTACAGAGATAATTTCTATTTTCTGATCTACAATGTTATTCATTTTCAAATTATAACTTCATGATTAATAATTTTCAGCGTTCAAATTATTTTCTTATGCTAGCAACAGGGGCAATGCTAATTGGTTTTGCTCCAATATTTGTTAAATGGAGTGAATTGTCCCCATCTTCTATAATGTTTTACAGAATGGTGTTTACATTACCATTCTTGTTTATCTTAAATTTTTATCTCAATAAAAAAATCTCTTTTAGCTTAAAAAATAAAAAGACTATATTTTATTCTGCGATAGCATCCATGGCTTTTACCTTTGATTTAGTTCTGTGGCACTATGCAATGGACATAACCTCAGTTTCAAATGCAACAATTATTGTAAATTCTGCACCCATACTAATAGCTATCTTGAGCTATATCTTTTTTAAAGAGAAGCCCTCTAAAGGTTTTGCATCATCATTTTTCATAACCTATATTGGCATTATTGGGCTAATAATTTTTTCAAATAATTATCTTAATGGAAAAATACTAGGAGATATCTTATGTTTATTTGCTGCACTTGGTTATGCGGTATATTTGTTAATAATATCTAAGCTTGGAAAAGAAACTGCATTAAACATAATATTTTATACAACTTTATTTTGTAGTATTTTTGCTCTTATACCAATGCTTCTTGAATCTGGTAACAAATTTCCAACAACAAGTTTTGAATGGAAGAATTTATTCTTGCTAGCTTTTTTATGTCAGTTTGGGGGGCAATTTTTAATTACATATGGTATTGCAAATATATCAGCATCCAGTGGTTCCATAGGATTATTAATGCAGCCATTAACAGCAACAATTTTAGCATCATTTATATTTTCAGAAATATTAAATACCAATCAAATACTATTTGTATTCATTACTCTTTTTGGTATTTACAGGGCGAGAATAAGCCTTTCAAAAAAGTAAATTGTCATCAATTAAGCATATTATTTTTATAAATATAATAGTATTATTAGCAGCCTAATTTAATGGTTCAAAATTGATACGAAGTTTTGAGCTTTAATTAGACAAAAAAGGGTGATTAGCTCAGTTTGGTAGAGCATCTCGTTTACACCGAGAGGGTCGGCAGTTCGAACCTGTCATCACCCACCATTTTTGGGTTGCACTTTTATCTAAAATAGATATTATTCATCTCAACGGTTTAGTGGTCTGGTAGTTAAACGGTTATAATTCCGCCCTGTCACGGCGGTGTTCGGGGTTCGATTCCCCGTCAGACCGCCACTTTATTATGAATATTATTACTTTAAGCCTTTTAATCCTTATTTACTCTTTGGTTTTAGGTATTATATTTGCTCAAGTAATACTTACAGCACCTGTAGTATTTAAAGTTCTCGATAATCAAAACGCATCTTTATTTCTTAGAAAAATTTTTCCTAGATATTATTTATTGCTAACGCTTCTAACTCTCCTAGCGCTATTAATCTCATATCTTTTTTTTAACACTATTGATATCTACTTAGCCTTAACGGCTGTTTCTTTTTCTTTTCTTGGTTATATTATTATTCCAGTAACAAATGCATCTAGAGACAGGGGCTGGGACAAGTTATTTAAAGGGCTTCATAACTTGAGTGTGCTTAATACTTTAATAATCTTACTAATATCTATTACTCAAGTTGTTAGAGTTTCTTTTTTATAATTTTACCCAACACTTGAATTTTATAATTTCAACACCAATTAATAGCTAATTAAAGGGGTTAACTATGGCTAGAGCAAAAACAAAGACATTTCAGACAGAAACTAAGCAGCTGTTAAAGCTGATGATTCATTCTTTATATTCAAATAAAGAAATCTTTTTAAGAGAGCTTGTATCTAATGCATCAGATGCAATTGATAAATTAAGATTCAAATCGGTAGAAGATAAATCAATTTCAAAAATGAACAATGATTTAAAGATCGATGTAAAAATTTTTAAAGATGAAAATAAAATTGTTATTTCTGATAATGGAATTGGGATGTCAGAAGAAGAAATTGTCCAAAATATTGGAACAATTGCTAGATCTGGTACATCATCGTTTCTTGACAATATTACAGGCGATAAACAAAAAGATTCAAATCTTATCGGTCAATTTGGTGTGGGTTTCTACTCTGTGTTTATGGTGGCTGATAGAGTACAAGTCCTATCAAAATCTGCATATGAATTATCTAATGAGGCTATATTATGGGAAAGCTCTGGTGAAGAAAAATATAAACTTGAGCAATCAACTAAAGAATCTAATGGCACAGATATTATTATCTATTTAAACGAAGACAATCATGAGTTTGCTGAAGAGGGTAGAGTTAAATTTTTGCTAGAAAAATATTCCCAATATATAAATTTCCCTTTAAATCTAATTTCCGAATCAGGTGAGGTAAATAGAATAAACGATTCAGAGGCTTTATGGTTAAAACCAAAAAGATCAATAAAAGATGATGAATATAATGACTTTTACAAGTTCACTACATTTGATCAAGAAGATCCTTTGTTTTGGGTGCATAACAAAGTTGAAGGTAAGAATGAATATACTAATTTATTATATGTTCCATCTAAACCGCCTTTCGACTTGTGGAATAGAGAGTCACCTAGAGGTGTAAAACTTTATATTCAAAGAGTATTTATAATGGATGATGCATCGCATTTCCTTCCTTTATATTTAAGGTTTGTTAGAGGCATCATCGATACTAGCGATCTTCCATTAAATGTTTCGAGAGAAATTCTCCAAGAGCATCACTTAGTTGATACGATTAAAAAAGGCGTTACAAAAAAGATACTAGACTCGTTGGTAACACTAAAGAAAGACTCTTTTGATAAATATAAAAATTTCTGGAAAGAGTATGGCTTGGTTCTCAAAGAGGGAACTGCTGAGGATTTTGAAAATAAAGAATTAATTGCAAGCCTTTTATTATTTTCATCAACTTATTCTGAAAAGGATTCTCCAGAAAACACACTAGACGACTATATCGCGAGAATGACAGAGGATGATAATAAAATATATTATTGTGTAGCTGATACATATCAAGCAGCAGCTAATTCCCCTCACATAGAGGGCTTAAAATCTAAAGGAAAAGAAGTTTTATTACTAACTGACAGAATTGATGAATGGCTAATGACTGGTCTTATTGAATATAAAGGTAAGGAGTTGGTCAATGCAGCAAAAGAAGAGATAACTGAAGCGGAACAAAAAAAAGTTTCAGAGTCAGATCAAGATCTAGTTTCTAAAATAAAAAAACACCTGGATGGCAAGGTTTCTGCGGTTATAGTGAGCTCTAGATTAACAGATTCTGCTTCATGTCTAGTTGTCCCTAAAAATGAACCAGGGGCTCAATTAAGAAGAATTTTAGAGGCTTCAGGGCAAAGCATGGAAGCGTCTAATCCAATTTTTGAAATTAACTCAAAACATAAGCTATTAAAAAAGCTTAAAGATCTTAAGGGTAAGCAATTTAACTCTTTCGTAGATTTCCTATATGACTATGCTGTTATTGCGGAAGGTGGATCTCCGCAAGACCCGTCAAAATATCTAAGACAGCTTGATAAATATTTATCATAATTATGATTACTAACAAAGTTGCAGTTTTGGGTGGAGGAAGTTTTGGTACAGTTCTTGCCAATATTGCAGCTTCTAATGGAAGTGATGTATATCTTTGGGTCAGAGATTCAGAACAGGCATTAAGAATCAACTCCGAAGGCGCAAACTCTGTTTATCACCCAGAATTACAGTTATCTTCAAATATCCATGCATCTGAAGATTTAGATGAGGTCATCAAAGGCTCATCAATTATTTTAGTTGCGACCCCAAGTCTAATATTTGAGAATATTATTCAAAGAATAGCACCTAAAATTAATAAAGGGGCTCATATAATTTCATGTACTAAAGGTATTAAATTAGATCCATTTAGATCTATGTCAGATATTATTTCAACAAACATAAATAGCAATGATAACCAGATTGGTGTTTTAAGTGGTCCTAACTTAGCAAGAGAGATAGCCGAGAATAAAGTATCTGGAACTGTTATAGCCAGTAGCAGTAAAGATTTAATAAATGATGTTAAAGAAATTCTTTCCTCAGGAACATTTAAGATTTATTCAAGTGATGATGTTCAGGGTGTTGAGTTAGCAGGAGCATTGAAAAATATCTATGCCATTATATGCGGTATGGCAGACTCCATGGGAGTTGGTGAAAATGCATTAGGGTTAATTTTAACCAGAAGTATGGCAGAAATGAGTAGGTTTGCAGTAGCGAAGGGAGCAAACCCAATTACCTTTCTAGGTCTTGCAGGTATGGGCGACTTGGTTGCAACATGCACTTCTAACCTTTCAAGAAATTACCAACTTGGGTATCATCTAGGAAATGGTTTAAATCTAGAAAGTGCGAAAGAAAAAGTAGGTCAAGTAGCAGAGGGCATCAGAACACTTGAAGTTATTAAAAATGAATCATCGAACCTTGGTATTAAAATGCCACTTGTAGATTCTTTGTATAATATTATTTATGAATCAGCCAAAACCAAGACATTGATTGATGATCTTGTTAATAATCCGAACGAAGTTGATGTAGAATTTAAACATAGAGGAAATTAAATTATGGAAATTAATAGAGAAGAAGTTAAAGAAGAAGTTTTTAAATTAGGAAAATGGACTCGTTTTGTCTTTATGTTTCTATATGCATTTGTATTAAATTTTGTTATTTCTGTATCTATTGGTCTTGCCTTTATTCAGTTCTTATTTTACTTATTCACCTCCAAGGTTAATGAGTCTTTATCTGATTTTAACAATCACTTATTTTTATTTGTAAGTGATACTCTGAAATTTCTTCTGTTTGAAACAGATGACAAGCCTTTCCCTTTTAAAAAGTCTAAAGAGTCTCAGGAAGATTCACATGAAGTTGTTGATGGCGACGTAAATGAGGCACAAGATGTCTCTGAAGATATTATTGAATCGGCTGAGGTTGAAGAAATATCAGAAGAAGTTGTTCAGACTGAAGAGGACTCTAAGTCTTAGTTTTTTGTGCGGACTGAAGAGTTTGCAATATTAGAGTATTGATCGTCATAGGGCCCACACCGCCTGGCACTGGCGTATATGCAGACGCTTTAGATTCAATATTCTCCAAGTCAATGTCACCACATTTTTCTGGGTGATAACCAGCGTCTATAACAACAGCATTATCTTTAATCCACTCATACTTGATAAATTCAGGAATTCCAACAGCTCCAACCAAAATGTCTGCTTGCTTAATAATTTCTTCTATTTTTTGAGTTCTTGAGTGACAAATAGTTACTGTTGCATTTTTATTTAGTAGCATCATAGCCATTGGTTTTCCAAGAATTGGACTTCTTCCAACAACAACAGCATTTTTTCCTTGAATTTCTATTTCATAGTGCTCAAGCAGTCTCATTATTCCTGCAGGAGTGCATGAGCCAAAAGCAGGCAAACCCATTGCCATATTTCCAAAACCAAGGCATGTAACACCATCAACATCTTTATTAATATCTATCGCATCAAAGCATTTTCTTTCATCAATTTGAGAAGGGACAGGGTGTTGAAGAAGTATCCCATGAACCCCCTCATTATTATTAAGACTATTTATTGAGCTGAGTAACTCCTCAGTAGTAGTCGACTCAGGAAGCTCAACAGCAATAGATTCCATACCGACTCTTTTACAAGTATTTCTTTTCATTCGAACATATGTCTCAGAGGAGGGATCACTGCCAACAAGAATTGTTGCTAGTGTTGGATTAATGCCTTTATTTTTTAGATCAGATACTTCATTTTTAATACTATCTTCAGAAATATGAGCTAAGTTTTTACCATCTAATATAATTGCTGTCATACAAATATTATGTCATTAATAAATATTTATGCATATGATGATTGCTTATTTTATCTATTAACTTTAATATTTGCACCTTCGGGGTATAGCGCAGTCTGGTAGCGCACTCGCTTTGGGAGCGAGTGGTCGTAAGTTCGAATCTTACTACCCCGACCATGCGCCTGTAGCTCAGCTGGATAGAGCAACGGATTTCTAATCCGTGGGTCAGGAGTTCGAATCTCTTCAGGCGCGCCATTTTTTATATATAATCTAAAAATGTTTTATCTTTCTGCTGCTATTACGATGTTCTTTATCCTCGTATTAGGCAGTTTCAGCAAACTTTATAATAAATATATATTTCTATTATTAAACCTTTCTAATTTATTAATTCTTGGCGTATATTGTTTTTTTAATTACTTGTCTGGTAATGGTTTTAATGAAGCTATCCTCTTCCATTTAATACACGGAATTAATGGTTTTGGTGTTAATGAATATGTGCTTCCAGGCTTGATATTATTTTTTTATTTTTTATTCTGTATAGCAATCACCCTTTTTCTTAATAAAAGAATCTATATTGATGCTAAAAAAAATTTAGTTAGTGACATTATTATTTTATTTATAACTTGCTTGGCTCTATTACTTAATCCTTTACTAAAAGATATTAAAAGCATCTTCTTTTCATCCTCAACAGATTCATATTCAGAAATGAATGATTTTTATAATAAACCTATTACTTTTACTAAAAAACCAGATAGTATTATTTTCTTGTATCTTGAACAGCTTGAAAGAACCTATTTAGATGAAACTATATTTCCTAATCTAACTCCTAATTTGAAAAGACTTGAAAAAAAGGCAATAAGTTTTACTAATATATCTTCACCATTAGCAACTAATTGGACTATTGCCGGCATGGTTGCATCTCAATGTGGAATTCCTCTTTTA
>Ga0222717_10004580_pt1 | contig 10139 bp, 9 predicted proteins | sample C33_18DmetaG_FD_165053 | JGI IMG/M metagenome (GOLD analysis project Ga0222717, IMG submission 165053) | Estuarine water microbial communities from San Francisco Bay, California, United States - C33_18D | ecosystem: Environmental > Aquatic > Marine > Unclassified | place: USA: California...
TCGATCAGTTTTGACAATGAAGGCTCTGAAATATACACAATCATTGAGGTTGATACACGCGACCGTCTCGGACTGTTGTATGACCTGACCCGTACGCTGGCCGCGGCTAATGTGAATATTTCCAGCGCGGTGATTGCCACCTATGGTGAACAGGTGGTTGATACGTTCTACGTCAAAGACATGTTTGGGCTGAAGCTGCATTCCAGGGCTAAGCGGGACATTTTGGAGCAAAAACTGCGGGACTCTTTGAAGCAAGGTGCGACGAGGGCGCTATCATGACGATTATTCGGGGGTTCTTTACGGTCGGGTTTTGGACCTTAGTGTCGCGCGTCATGGGGTTTTCGCGCGATGTTTTGATCGCGGGCGCTCTTGGGGCCTCTCCGGTGGCAGAGGCGTTTTTCCTGGCCTTTTCTCTGCCCAATCTGTTCCGTAGGTTTTTCGCTGAAGGGGCGTTTAATATCGCCTTCGTACCAATGTTTTCAAAAAAGTTAGCCTCGGGTGATGGGCCGCTTGAGTTTGCTCGCGACGCGTTGTCGATCTTGGCGCTGTTGCTTATTGTACTTAATGCGCTGGCCATGCTGGCGATGCCCTATTTGGTTTGGGCCATGGCAAGCGGCTTTGTCGGCGACGCGCGCTTCGATCTAACCGTGCTGTTTGGCCGAATTGCCTTTCCCTACATTCTTTTCATTTCGCTCGCTGCCTTGATATCGGGTGTGCTCAATTCAGCCGGGCGGTTCGTAGCGGCTGCGGCTGCGCCTGTTTTACTGAATATTTGCTTTATTCTGGCACTATTTGCGGCGCAATGGCTGGGCTGGGATATCGGTTTGACCCTGGCGTGGAGCGTGCCTTTGGCTGGGATTGCACAACTGGCTGTGTTGTGGATCGCAGCGCTCCGGGCGGGGTTTAGGCTGTTGCCGCGCTTGCCGAAAATGACACCAGAGCTTAAGCGCTTGGCAATAATCGCCGGCCCTGCAGCACTGGCTGGCGGGGTTGTGCAGGTCAATTTGCTGGTGGGCCGGCAGATTGCCAGTTACTTTGAAGGGGCGAATGCCTGGCTCTATTATGCCGATCGGTTGTATCAATTGCCGCTTGGTGTGGTGGGGGTTGCCATTGGCATTGTGCTCCTGCCGGATCTGTCGCGGCGGCTGCGTTTTGGGGATGAAGCGGGCGGGCAGGAGGCCTTCAACCGCGCAGCAGAGCTGTCTTTGCTTTTGACCATTCCTTGTACGGTGGCCTTAGTTGTGATCCCTTCGGCATTGGTCTCGGTTTTATTTGAACGCGGGGCGTTTGTGGCCAGTGATACCCAAGCCACAGCCTTGGCCACTGCGATTTACGGATTAGGCTTGCCGGCCTTTGTGTTGCAAAAGCTCTATCAGCCGGTGTTTTTCGCCCGCGAAGACACAAGGTCCCCATTTAACTTCGCCCTTGTCGCATTGGTGGTCAATGCCGTGGTGGCGATCGGTTTGAGCCAATATGTCGGGTTTACGGCAGCAGCATATGGGGCAACTTGTGCCGGTTGGGCCATGCTGGCCTGCCTGTGGTGGGGCGCGCAGCGTTTTGGCCCGGCGGCAAGCTGGGATGCGCAGTTGCGCAAAAGATCTGTCCGCATTCTTCTGGCCAGCCTGGTGATGGGCACAGTGGTTTGGATCACTGCCCGTGCTTTGGAACCCGTTTTACAGATGGGCGGTCTGCGCCTGCTCGGTCTGGCTGTGATTTTATTGGTGGCGGGGTGCAGCTACACTCTGGCTGGTCGCCTGCTTGGGGCCTTTAGCCTTGTGCAATTGCGTCAAATGATACGCCGGGCCGATTGATCGGTGATGGGTCAATGACGCCGAAATTTCGCCACAAGACTGGCAAGCCCGCCGGGCTGGATCAAAGCGGCTGAGATAAATCCCGCTGCGGCGGCACAAAGCTCAGCCACCCAAAGCGGCGGTCCGCTGCTGAAGAAAGAAAAGCTGATGTTGATCGCCATTAAGATCCCTAGCATGCGGAAGGCGCGCAATTGGTGGCTCAACAGGCCTTCCGCGCGGCTAAATAGCACAAAACTAAATCCACCGATCAACCCATAGGCAGGTGGATAGCCGCCGAAGAGCGGATATGTGCTAGAGGTGAACTGTGCGTATCCAAGAGCTGCAAACACCGAAGAGATGCCGAAAATGGCGAAAACCGCTGTGTTGCCTAAGATTTCGCCCAAGAATTTCCCTAAGGCCAGGATTAAAACTGAGGCCAAAATGGACTGCATGACTGCGGCATGAACGAAGGGGTAGGTGAGCATGCGCCAAAATAATTCTGCTTGCCAAATGCCAGCCGACAAGGCCCGTTCAAACCCCTCTGGTAGGAAGGCAAATTGCCGAATGAGGCCGATGCGGGCATCAAATTGCCCCCAAAGCTGCGCCTCGGCCCCGGCGATATATGCCTCGCCGATGACCACTGCCAAAAACAGTACAAGCACTGCGGGTGGTAGGGGATTGACGGCGTGGGGAGGGGAGTCGGACATGGTGTGCTTCCTTGACGGCTTCGACCTTGCTCACTATGCGATGTGAAGACTGAATTCTAGAGCCGAGGCCCTCATGACCGAAAAGTTTATTCCGCGCGTATTTTCAGGAATCCAACCCTCAGGTGGGTTGACTTTGGGCAATTACCTGGGCGCGATGAAGCGATTTGTGGATATGCAAGAGAATGGTGGATTTGAAACTGTCTATTGTATGGTTGATCTGCATGCGATCACGGTCTGGCAGAATCCAGCGGATCTGCGCCGCAATACCCGTGAGCTGTGCGCCGGGTTTATTGCCGCAGGCATTGATCCTGAAAAATCAATTTTGTTCAATCAAAGCCAAGTACCCGAACATGCGCAGCTGGGCTGGATTTTTAATTGTGTGGCGCGCATGGGCTGGATGAAGCGCATGACACAGTGGAAAGACAAGGCGGGCAAGAACAGTGAGAATGCCTCGCTTGGTCTTTTTGGCTATCCGGCTTTAATGGCGGCGGATATATTAATTTACCACGCCACCCATGTACCCGTTGGTGAAGATCAAAAGCAGCATCTCGAACTGACGCGCGATATTGCGACGAAGTTTAACAATGATTTTGGCGTGGATTTTTTCCCTATCCCGGAACCGGTGATTGAAGGGGCGGCGACCCGGGTTATGAGCCTGCGCGATGGGACAAAGAAAATGTCCAAGTCTGATCCCAGCGATATGAGCCGTTTGAATATGACCGATGATGCGGATGCTTTGGCCAAGAAAATCAAAAAGGCGAAAACCGATGCCGAACCCTTGCCGGAAAAGCTCGAGGGGTTGGACGGCCGGCCAGAGGCGCGCAACTTGGTTAATATCTATGCTGCACTGAATGAGAAGACACCGCAGGCAGTGGTTGATGAATTTTCTGGGCAGCAATTTGGAGCATTCAAACCAAAGCTTGCAGATTTGGCCGTCTCAAAGCTGGCACCGATTTCCAGCGAAATGTCGCGCCTCATGCAAGAGCCCGATGAGATTGACCGTATTTTGGCCCGTGGCGCTGAACGTGGGCGTGCTTTGGCCGCTCCGATCTTGCAACAAACCTACGATATCGTCGGTATGTTGCGCTAAGAGCCCTGTTCTTTGCACCCTGTTGTTTGTGCATGGGTTCGGGAGCTCTGGGCCACAGACTTACTATGGCGAATAGGCCATATTATTTGATCGGTGCCGCAATTTGGCGTTGCGGGCGGGCGCTGCTCCAGGCATGATGCTGATCGAACGGAGGCCTGTGATGCGTAAATTTATGGTTGTGCTGGACAATTCTACGGAATGTTTGAACGCGATGCGCTTTGCGGCCATGCGGGCGCAAAACACCGGCGCGCGGGTCGAGATTCTCGCGGTTATTCCACCGGAGGAATTCAATCACTGGATCGGTGTTGGAGAAATTATGCGCGAAGAGGCCCGCGAGCGGATTGAGGCTCATTACGAGGTCTTTGCCAAGTGGATGCGCGAGAAACACGGGGTCGATCCGGAGTTGGTGATTCGCGAAGGCGAAATCGTTCCGGAAATTTTGTCGCAAATTCGCGATGATGCCGAGGTGGATATACTGGTTTTGGGCGCGGCAACAGATCGTAAAGGGCCAGGTCCCTTGGTGACACAATTGTCAAAATCATCAGGCAGTTTGGATGTGCCGATTGTGATTGTGCCGGGGTCCCTAAGCAAAGAACAATTAGAAGCTTTGAGCTAGCATCATTCAAAGTTAGAATAATTCTAAAAACTTGACATTGAACGGGCCGCAGCACATATTTGTGGCACTACAACCGGAAGGCAGCTTTATGTTCATTCAAACCGAAAGTACCCCGAACCCTGCAACGCTGAAATTTTTGCCTGGGCAATCTGTAATGGAAATGGGCACGGCGGATTTCCCATCGGCCGAGAGTGCCTCCGGCAGTCCCCTGGCGCAGCGATTGTTTGCAGTCGCGGGCACGACGGGTGTCTTTTTTGGCTCGGATTTTGTCACGGTGACCAAAACGGATGAAACGGACTGGGATCATATCAAGCCGGCTCTGTTGGGCGCAATAATGGAGCATTTCCAATCTGGCGCGCCTGTGCTGTTGGACGGGCAATCTGGCGCAGTAGCACAGGGCGATTATGATGCCGCCGATGAATCCATTGTTGTTCAGATCAAAGAGCTTTTGGACACACGCGTGCGCCCGGCGGTGGCGCAAGATGGCGGCGATATCACCTTTCATGGTTTTGATCGGGGCATCGTTTACCTGCACATGAAAGGCGCTTGTGCCGGTTGTCCCTCGTCGACCCTGACGCTTAAAATGGGCATTGAGAACTTGCTGCGCCATTACATCCCAGAAGTGGTTGAAGTGCGCCCTGTTGCCGCCTAACACGCCTGTATCGGCAGCGGATCTCGCGCGGATTCACCGCTCTGCAGTTATCAATGCGCGCCCGTGGTCCGAAGATGAGTTTCAACATCTTATGACGCAACCGGGCGTTCATGTGAGCGCGGTTCATGGGTGTTTTGCAATGGGGCGTTTGGTCCTTGATGAGGTTGAAATTCTCGTCGTTGCCTGCGCGGTTGAGGCGCAAAGGCAAGGTTTGGCGCGGCAAATGATGTTGGCGCTTATCGAGGCGTCAGCGGTTTTGGGTGCGCGCTCAGTCTTTTTGGAAGTTGCTGCGGACAATGCGCCGGCCCTTGGGCTCTATAGAAGCTTAGAATTCGAGCACGTTGGCCGCCGAAAACGCTATTATCAGCGGCGTGGCGGCACGAAATGTGACGCATTGATTTTTCGCAACCTATTGACTTAATGTTTTTATTTTTCAATCGCTCTGGGGAGCTCATGGTCTTAAACTGTGATTTTCTTAGTAAAAGCATAAATTTATATTGATGCTCCCTTGGCAGAACGGGCTTATTTGGTCATGATCGAAGGATCTGTTTGTTTTGACCCAGAGGATTCTGTCTGATGGGTTGTCGCTATTTATGGGAGTCTTTTATGAGCTTTACGAAAACTATTCTTGGCAGCGCTGCTGCTGTGGCTTTGAGTGCCACCGCTGCATTGGCTGACCCCGCTATCATCTTTGATCTTGGTGGGAAATTTGACAAATCTTTCAACGAAGCTGCTTTTCAGGGCGCGCAGCGCTGGGCGGATGAAACCGGCGGATCTTTCCGTGAGATTGAACTGCAAAATGAAGCTCAGCGCGAGCAAGCTTTGCGGCGCTTCGCTGAAGCTGGTTCTAATCCGATTGTCATGGCTGGTTTTGCCTTCGCGGATGCCCTGGGCAAAGTCGCGCCAGATTATCCTGACACTAAGTTTGCAGTGATCGATGTGAACTGGCTGAGTATGCCTAACGTGCGTGGTATTGGTTTTAACGAGCATGAAGGCTCTTACCTTGTCGGTATGCTGGCCGCACAGACTTCAAAAACAGGCACTGTCGGCTTCGTTGGTGGCATGGATATCCCACTGATCCGTCGCTTTGGCTGTGGCTTTGCGCAGGGCGTGAAGGCGATTAATGCAGATGCAACAATCATTGCCAACATGACGGGTACAACCCCGGCCGCTTGGAATGATCCGGTTAAAGGCTCTGAACTGACCAAAGCCCAGATCAGCCAAGGTGCGGACGTGGTCTTTGCTGCGGCCGGCGGCACCGGCGTTGGCGTTTTGCAAACAGCGGCTGATGAGGGCATTTTATCCATCGGTGTAGACAGCAACCAAAACTACATGCACCCTGGTAAGGTTCTGACTTCCATGCTGAAGCGTGTGGACAATGCGGTTTACGACGCCTTCAGCCAAGGCGATGCGCTTGAAACAGGCAATTTCCAAATGGGCGTGGCCAATGGTGGCGTCGGCTATGCCTTGGATGAGTTCAACGCGTCTTTAGTGTCTGCAGATATGCAAAGCGCTGTAGATGCAGCGGCCGCGGCCATGACTGCGGGCACATTGTCCGTGCATGACTATACGTCTGACGAAAGCTGCCCCGCATTGTCCTTCTAAAGGACCTGCGAACAGGCCAAAATTAAGGGGCTGCGCCATTGATTTGGCGCGGCCTTTGTTGACAAAGGGATTTTGATGAGTCAGCCAGCGATTGAATTAAAGGGTATTTCCAAGGCCTTTGGGCCCGTGCAGGCTAACAAAGACATCTCAATCCGTGTCATGCCTGGGACCATTCATGGCATTATTGGTGAAAATGGCGCAGGCAAATCGACACTTATGTCGATCCTTTACGGGTTTTACAAAGCGGACGCGGGCGAGATTTTTATTTCGGGTCAAAAAACGGCGATCCCAGACAGCCAAGCTGCTATTTCTGCTGGCATCGGCATGGTGTTCCAACACTTTAAACTGGTTGAGAATTTTACCGTGCTTGAGAACATTGTCCTGGGCGCAGAAAGCGGAGCGTTCCTGACGCCCTCCCTACGCAAGGCGCGGGCGGAATTGGCGGAATTGGCAGCGGAATACGAGTTAAATGTGGATCCTGATGCGGTGATCGAGGAGATTGGCGTAGGCATGCAGCAGCGGGTTGAGATTCTCAAAGCGCTGTATCGCCGGGCCAGTATATTAATCTTAGATGAACCCACTGGGGTGTTGACCCCAACGGAGGCTGATCAACTGTTTCGTATTTTGGGGCGCCTGCGCGAAGAGGGCAAAACCATCATCCTGATCACCCACAAGCTGCGGGAGATTATGGATATCACCGATACGGTGAGCGTCATGCGGCGCGGTGAGATGACGGCGACGGTGCAGACCTCTCAAACAAGCCCTGAAAATTTGGCGGAACTGATGGTTGGGCGGAAAGTATTGCTACGGGTTGATAAAACGCTGGCTCAGCCAAAACATCAAGTGCTGGAGATCACCGGTCTTAATGTGGTGGATGATGCCGGGGTGACGCGGCTGCAGGATGTGAGCCTCTCGCTGCGTGCCGGTGAAATTTTAGGCATTGCCGGTGTGGCGGGCAATGGGCAGTCTGAATTGCTGGAAGTTTTGGGTGGATACCAAACTGCCACTGGTTCGGTGAAAGTGAACGGCGCTGCGTTGGATTTAACGGGTGCGGATAGTGATGGACAATCCCGGCGGGCCAATGGCATTGCCCATGTGCCAGAGGATCGCCAGCGCGAAGGTCTGATCATGGACTTTATGGCTTGGGAAAATGCCGTTTTTGGGTACCACCGTGACCTGACGCATCAGGCCAATCGGTTTTTTATGGACAATGCGGCGATCAAGGCGGAAACCGCTGCGAAAATGCGGCGCTTCGATGTGCGCCCGCCCAATCCGAATTTGTCGGCTCAGAATTTTTCTGGCGGCAATCAGCAAAAAATTGTTCTTGCGCGTGAGATTGAGCGAAATCCTGACTTACTTTTGATCGGACAACCCACGCGTGGCGTCGATATCGGCGCCATTGAGTTTATCCACCAACAAATTGTTGCGCTGCGCGATCAGGGCAAGGCGATCTTGCTGGTTTCTGTGGAGCTTGACGAAATTCTCTCGCTCTCTGACCGCGTTGCGGTGATGTTTGATGGCCAGATCATGGGCGAACGTGATCCGGCGAAAACCAATGAAAAAGAGCTTGGCCTTCTAATGGCCGGTGTGACAGGGGAGGCCTCCTCGTGAATCTGAGCCAAACTGCCGTGCAAAACTGTGGAGCGCAATGATGGATGTAATGCCAAAATGGGCTGATGTGGTTCTTGTCCCTCTGATTTCGCTGATCATCGCCGCGCTTTTGTCGGCTTTATTGATCTTGGCCATCGGCGAAAGCCCTGTTGCCGCGCTCAAGCTCATGATCGAGGGTACGTTGCTGCGATCTTCGGGCTGGGGCTATATGCTCTATTATACCACCAATTTCATTTTCACGGGGCTTGCGGTCTCCGTGGCTTTTCACGCCGCCTTGTTCAATATCGGCGGCGAGGGGCAGGCGATGATGGGCGGGCTTGGTGTGGCGCTGGTCTGTCTGTTCATCCCATGGCCGCATTGGACCTTTGCGATCATCGGGGCCTCTCTTGGTGCAGCCTTCTTTGGTATGATCTGGGCTGGGCTTCCGGCCTATCTACAGGCCAAACGCGGCAGTCATATTGTTATAACAACCATCATGTTCAATTTCATTGCAGCCGGAGTTTTGAATTTTTTCTTGGTCGGCGCGTTAAAGCCTAAGGGCAGCATGGACCCGGCCACAGCAAACTTCCCTGCCGCCACCCATTTGCCAACCTTTGAGGATATGGCTGGGCTGTTGGGATTTGAGAAAATGTTTCGAGCAGCACCCGCGAATGTGAGTTTCTTCCTTGCACTTGTGGCCTGTGTTTTGGTTTGGTTTTTGATTTGGCGTACGCCGTTGGGCTATGAAATTCGCGCTATGGGAAAATCTGAACCTGCAGCGCGCTATGCAGGGATTGGCTCGGTGAAAATCATTATGGTGGCTATGATGATATCGGGCGCTTTGTCAGGCATGATGGCCATCAATACAACGCAGGGTGAAAGTGAGCGGTTGATTTTGAACTTCACCGAAGGGGCTGGCTTTATCGGTATCGCTGTGGCCTTGATGGGTCGCAGTCACCCGCTTGGGGTGTTGCTTGCCGCATTGCTGTTTGGCTTTTTGTACCAAGGCGGCGCGGAGTTGGCGCTCTGGACGAAAATTCCGCGGGAGTTGATTGTGGTGATCCAGGCCTTGGTGATTTTGTTCACTGGCGCTCTGAGCTTAATGGTTCGAGGCCCGCTTGAGCGCTTGTTTTTAAGCCTGCGGCGGAGAGGGTAGAGGCTATGGATTTTCTCACGCTCTTACAAGTTTTAGACAGCTCCCTGCGTTTGGCCACGCCGCTGCTACTGGCCTGCCTTGCTGGATTGTTTTCGGAGCGGGCTGGTATTTTTGACATTGGCCTTGAAGGAAAAATGCTGGCAGCGGCTTTTCTATCGGCGGCGATTGCGGCGACAACTGGATCGGTCTGGTTGGGGCTTTTGGCTGGGATTGGCGCCTCGCTTTTGCTTTCTGCCATTCATGGGCTGGCCTCGATCACCCTGCGCGGTGATCAAATCATTTCTGGCGTCGCGATAAACTTTTTGGCCGCCGGCTTAACGGTGGTGATTTCGCAAGATTGGTTTGGGCAAGGCGGGCGCACGCCGCCGCTCCTCTCTAGTGGGCGTTTTGAACCCCTCAACCTGCCTGGCTCTGTACCGGCGAAAGAAATTTCGCAAGCTGAGCCTTTCATGCAACTCTATTCCGAGCTGCTCTCGGGGCATTCCTTGCTGGTCTATGTGGCGCTTTTGATGGTGCCTTTGACTTGGTTGATTTTATATAAAACTCGCTTCGGCTTGCGCTTGCGCGCTGTGGGGGAAAACCCGGCTGCAGTGGATACGGCGGGGATTTCTGTCGTGGGTTTGCGTTACGCCGCTGTCGGTATTTGCGGAGTTTTATGTGGGATCGCCGGAGCCTACATGGCCACGGCTTTGCAAGCCGGTTTTGTCAAAGATATGTCTGCCGGCCGCGGATTCATCGCCCTGGCCGCTTTGATTTTCGCCAAGTGGCGGCCATGGTATGCGCTGGGCGCTTGTTTGTTGTTTGGGTTTTTCTTTGCGGTGGACAACCGTTTCCAAAACATTCTCCTGCCGGCTTGGGCGATGAGCGGGGTACTTTTGGCGCTCGGATTTGGTCTTTTCGCCTATATGCGAAACAAAACCTTGCTTGATCGCC